>TARA_R110002110_G_scaffold155720_1_pt1 | contig 12091 bp, 6 predicted proteins | sample TARA_R110002110 | Tara Oceans TARA_R110002110 (sample SAMEA4397330) | marine metagenome | biome: Polar Biome; feature: [SRF] surface water layer (ENVO:00010504); material: water (ENVO:00002006), including particulate matter (ENVO:01000060) such as... | depth 5 m
ACTGTATATCAACGCGTCTTAGCGTTATCAAACAAAGAACAAAGAGGTTATATAACACCTCAAGAATTCAACCTGCTTGCCAACCAAGCTCTAATGGGTATATTTGAAGAATATTTCCATCACCAAAATCAATACTTAAGAAACCCTGGAAACAGTTCTGCTTCGTCAGATTCACTAGACTACATACAAGACAAAATAAGTAGATTTCATGTAACAGAAACTTTAGCTGCTTTCCCTAAAGGAGGACATCTTCTTCCCAGCAGCCTTGACATGTATAGGTTGGAGCTGGTTACAATGAATTACGGTGGAACCGCCGCGCAGCAAGTAACGTCTAAACAATTTAGAAATTATAACAATGGAGTGTATGCAGCTAGAGTTGCATCGGATAATCCAATATACTTAAGAGAAAGCCCTCCAAGTATTGATGAAGGACTAGCAAACATTACTTCAGACAACTTCATGAGAGTTTTTGACCCTAATCTTTGGACACAAAATGTATTTATTGAATACATAAGAATGCCTAAAAAAGTCAATTGGGGTTATGTTGTTGTAAACGAAAAAGCGCTATACAACGCTAACACTGCTACTAACTTTGATTTACACCCTTCAGAAGAAACAACACTGGTGTTTAGAATATTAGAGTTAGCTGGAGTTGTTATAAATAAAACTGGCCTGTCTAGTTACGCTAAAACTGAATCAGTTGAACAAAGTAATACAGAGAAACAATAATGGCAGAGTATAACAACGAAAGTATAAGCAACTATTATGCAAGCGAAAACGGTGGAGGTTATCAGTACCAAAGTATAAACGACTTGGTCAACACCTTTTTAGCTATGTATGTTGGAGAGAATAAGCTAATATCAAAAGCTAGTAGACAAGATGTTTTCTTTTTTGGGAGAAGAGCTTTGCAGGAAATGAACTATGACACTCTTAGATCTAAGAAAACTTTAGAGTTTGAGCTTGATAACAGAATGTACATGATAATGCCCCATGATTTTGTAGGGTACACTCATGTGTTTGTTAGTGGTGCTAATGGTATTAAAAGGCCTTTGTATCCAACTAAAGACACTCAAAACCCTACAAGATGGAAAGTCAAAGAGAGCAACAATGATGAGCGTGACCTTGACAACTGGTTTGAAACTCAAGAGTACAACCTACTTGCCGGTGGAATTATTACTAATGGTTTAGAAGAAGAAGATCCAAAGACAACAGAAAACTTTTCTAACTCTCAAACTAACAACACTAGTAATTCAGAGCTAGAAAGCAATAACAGCTTTAACAACTTAGCTGAAGGTCAAAGATACGGATTACAGCCGTCGATGGCCAACGCTAACGGTTCTTTTTATTTTGATTATGCAAAGGGTAGGTTATACTTTGGGCCAAGCTTAATAGGCCAAACTATAGTTTTAGATTATATAACTGACGGCTTAGCTGATGATGGAGATTCTGTTATACACAAGTTTGCTGAAGAAGCTTGGTACAAGTCTGTTGCCTATGCTATAGTATCTACTGGTTCAAACTACTCACCAGCATCAGTTCAAATGCTAAAGAAAGAGAGGTTTGCGGAGATGCGAAAAGCAAAAATAAGATTATCTAACTACAAATCACAAGAGCTTGCTCAGATAATGAGAAACAAGTCTAAGTGGATTAAACACTAAAGTATGCCAGAGTTTAGTAAGAATTTTGCCAAAGGCAAGATGAATAAAGACGTTGACGAAAGAGTTATTCAACCAGGTGAATACAGAGACGCTTTAAACATAGAGGTGCTTAGCTCAGAAGGATCTGATCAAGGTGCTGTTCAAACGCTTCTTGGTAATATAGAGAGAACACTAAATCTAGTACCAGATAACAGCTCGTGCGTTGGATCAATAGTAAACAACGAAGAAAACTGCATATACTATCTGGTGTCAGGTGGAAAAGACTATTACGACAACAACAAGCCTGAGCTCTATAGTAAGTCTGATTATATAATAAAATATGATATAGATCAAACTTTATACACGTATGTTTTTGTTGATACTTACTTAGCTAAAGTGTCTCTTGATAGTGCTCTTGAAGATGATACTAACACCTTGTCCTGTAGCTCTACTGAGTTTATTTTTCCAGGTATGAGAGTTTCTAACTCTATAGTAGCACACACTCTCGACGCTAACTTAGGTCAGAATGACTCTAACGCCGTAACATTAGAAACGCCGCTTTCTGGATTTAACCTAGGTGATACTCTTACATTTCAAAAGAAAAGACTACTTAACTTTAACGAAACGGCAACTATAACCGGAATAAACATAGTTGATGATCTAATAATGTTTACTGACGGATTAAACGAGCCTAAAATAATTAACATAAAAAGATCTATACTAGGTACCGGTGATAAGTCAACATCACTCAATTCTGTTGGATTTTCAAACAACCCAGTTAACACTAGGCTAGTAAACAGAAGACGTGATGGATCTTTTGAAGACGATGGACTCGAAGTTGTAAGCAACTACAAGTTCACGGCCTCTCCAGTTTATTGTAAAGAAGAAAACGTAACGACGGTAAAAAGAAAGCCTCTTACACCTCCTACTTTAAAGATGTCATCTACCACTCAATCAAGAAATCTTAGGGTTGACAGCACACTTATTACCGATGCTTTTTTGACGGCTGAAGGTGATCCAATAGCAACTCAATCGCAGCTTGAAATAACTTTGTCAGATCCAGTTGCTTGGCTAGCCGGAGATTTTGTAGTGTTGACTCAAGACTTAGACCAAGATCCGTTAAGCTTTACTGACAGCGACATTAGACTTAGAGTCGTTGGTGGAGAAGGAGCTAGCTGGACTGTTGTAGTAGAATCTATTAGCAGCGGAATATCTAGCAGCTCTACGTTTTATGCTTTACTTCAACAAGAGGAAGCAATGTTTGAGTTTAAGTTTCCTAGATTTGGCTATAGATATAAGTATATAGATGGCCAATACTCTGCGTTCTCTCCTTTTTCTGAAATAGCATTTCTACCAGGGCCATACTCTTACGATCCTAAAGAAGGCTACAACTTAGCAATGGCTAATAGAGTAAGAAGTTTAAAAGTAGAGAACTATGTGCCTCACCCGGACAATAGACCTCAGGACGTCAGCGAAATTGACATATTGTACAAGGAAGAAAAGTCGAGCGTTATATACACCGTTAAAACAATACTTCCAAACGATGGTACTGAATTATGGCCGGCGGATGTTAACTTTGAAAACACGTCGTCAAGAGGTAGCTTGAACATAGAGTCTGAATTAATACACGCAGTAGTTCCAGCCAACCAATTGCTTAGACCTTGGGATAACGTTCCAAGAAGTGCTAAGTCTCAAGAAGTGTCAGCTAACAGAGTTATATATGGAAACTACGTACAAAACTATGACCTAAGAAAAGGAAACAGTCTGGTAACCCCAGATCTAAATGTTACCTACGAGTCAAAAACTTATGAGCAAGATAACACACCAATAGGTAGAGCTTTAAAATCGTTAAAAACAAGTAGAACATATCAAATAGGCGTTGTGTATGCTGATGAGCACGGAAGAGAAACCCCTGTTTTAGCAGACAAAACAAAAGGATCTGTTATAATACCAAAGGAGCATTGTGCATCGCATAGTAGCTTGACAGCAACAATAGCAAATAACGCTCCTGATTGGGCTAAATCGTTTAAGTTTTTTATAAAAGAAACTTCCAACGAGTACTACAATCTAGCTATGGATCGTTGGTACAACGCTGAGGATGGTAACTTATGGATTTCATTTCCTTCGTCAGACAGAAATAAAATAGACATAGACACTTTTTTGGAATTAAAAAAAGGCCACGACACCGATGCAGCTGTACTAGAAAAAGCTAGATATAAAATACTTGCTATTGAAAACGAAGCTCCGCAGTATATAAAAATAGATAGAAAAAGCCAAGGTATTTTAAGCAACGACGCTGGCAACACTTTAATTGGAACTTCTGCTGAAGGATTTCCTTTTGCAGACTACAACTTTATCACAGTAGAAAGGGAAGAGTTTGAAAGTGTTTTTGACGAAAGCCACGTCATATCTAAAGCTTCTGAGTGTAGCTTGAAAATTAGAAATATACAAGGCGAAAGAAGCGAATGGTATAAAATAACTAGTATATCTTTAGGAAACTTTTTTGGCAATCCCAACTCTGGCTATAAAATACAAGTAGCAGAGACTTTTGGTCCAGATGTAAACTTTGCATCAACCAACGATAGCTTCGCTAGTAGAACAAGTAATCTTCAAATTCAAATAACTAGAGACGAGTTTGTCAACAAACCTGAGTTTGACGGTAGATTTTTTGTTAAGATATTTAAGGACAGGATAGCAGAAGAAAACTTAATGCTTACTGACGACGAAAATTTAGTTGTAGTAAAAGGTTTAGATATAAGGTACTTACATACCTACTCTTCGGATACAGGAGGAACAGGGGCAACCGTAAATACTGCAAATCAAACCCAATCTTGGTCGGCGAATACGGCGAGTGAATACTTTGGCTTAGCTGCTGGTGGTGCAAACATAGATCACGTGCATCCTTTTGGGTATGAAACAGATGGAAGCCCATACGTGTTTGACGCTGATAATTACATAAAACAACAGCACGGCTTTAATTTTCATGCGGATGATTTTCTTTCGTTTCCTAAAGCAATATGCAAAGTTAGAACGGGCATGATCGCCAACCTTATCGACGAAAATAATGCTAAAGATTTCTGGAAGAAATATGTGGTGAAAGACTTAGGCGGAGGTGGTCCTGTAGTTTTTATAGACGATGCTTGGGCTGTTTCATGGAAAAATAGTAAACAAAGTCATCATAACGGTTTTACTGATAACAACTACGAAAACTTTCACTCGGCACCTTGTTATTACTCTGCTAATTACGATTCTTTCTTAATAAGTAAAAGTGAAGTATGTAAATGGATAGAAGACGGAGGAACTTCTGCTCTAGGCCACCCAACAGGTGGGTCAATAATGAGTTGGTATAATAACGAAGGTCCTAACTTTGGTAATGACCCTGGTGACGCGTCAGACTCTGTAGATTGGGCACAAAATGGATCTAGAGGTATAGACAATAGTGGAGGTAATTATCTTATGGATATATCTTCTGTTGGAGGACTACATGGTAGAGATAATGAAGATGATTACGATGACGATGACTACCAAGATTATGGGCCAGAAATTTCTAAGTACTTTTCTGACCACACTGGACAAAACGATTTAATGGCTAATACTAGAGACTTCTTTAGTTTAATAAAAGAAGAGGGTGTTAGATGGAGATGGAGACAAGACCCAGATAGAACAGTTTGCACAACGACGGGCTTTTATGAGCATAGAGGTATAATAAACGCTCAAAAAGCAGGTAATTTTAATAATATTATTCTTAACGACGACTCTCAATATTGGGCTGATTGGAATAGAAGAAATAAGTTTACTATAAAAGCTGACAAGCCTATATTTGATGTAAGGTCTTTAATAGCTCACGATCTTTCAATGAAAACTACGCTTGAGATAATGGGGCCTTACTCAAGTGAAGACAGTGGGTTTTCATCTAAAAATCCAGCTGTATTTGAGACTTACCCAAAGGAAGATATTGGACTAGATATATACTACGAGATCAGTAGAGCTTATCCTATATCGCTAAGCTTAGAAAACGACGAAACGTTGGCTATCATAGGGGCTCCAATACAATATGTTGCTGACGAAGAAATTGTTGGTGAAGAAGGATTAATCACGCACACTATTACAGGTTACGAATTTACCTCTAACGTTAATCAAGTAAAAATACTATTAAGTTCAGAACTACTAGATTCTAATGGCGTTGGTGTTGTTTCTGGTCAGTATGTAACAATAGGAGACGGATGGGGAGGATTTATAGAGCTACTGGTAGAGCAGAATCACGTTGATGGAGATTCTTTTATTATTGTTAATGGTAATATACATAACTCTAAAATAAAACTACCTTGGTTTAATTGCTATAGCTTTGGAAATGGTGTTGAATCAGATAGAATAAGAGATGACTTTAATGCGCCTACAATACAAAATGGAGTTAAAGCATCGACAACTATTGCTGAGCAATATAAAGAAGAGCGAAGAAAAACAGGTTTAATATTCTCTGGAATATACAATTCTAAGTCTGGGGTAAATAGATTTAATCAATTTATACAAGCAGAGCCTATAACTAAAGACCTAAACCCGGACAATGGTAGTATTCAAAAGCTATTCTCTAGGCAAGGTGATATAGTTGTGTTCTGTGAGGACAAAGTGTTAAAAGTCTTATCTCAAAAAGATGCTTTGTTTAACGCTGACGGAAAGAGTAATGTAACCGCTACAAGCAAGGTGCTAGGATCAGCTAATCCTTTTTCTGGAGACTACGGTATATCTACAAATCCAGAAAGCTTTGCGGCCGACGAATATAGATGCTACTTCACAGATACACAGAGAGGAGCTGTCTTAAGGCTTTCTATGGATGGTATAACAGAAATATCTAGTTATGGTATGTCAGACTACTTTACAGACACATTTAGCAACATACCTAACATTAAACTTTTTGGATCTTTTGATCCTAGAAAAGGCAACTACAATATCTGTATTACTAGCTTGCAAAGAGCTGGTCTTGCTGGCTATCAAGAAGTAATAACGGGAATAAATAAAAACACCTTCTTTAGTCCAATAACAGTTAGTTACAGCGAGCGAGCTAAAGGGTGGGTTAGTTTTAAGTCTTACGTTTATGAGTCAGCAGTAGGTGTTAACAACCAATACTACACGTTTAAAGAAGGATCAATGTGGCAACACCATTTGAACCCTGTTAGAAATAAGTTTCACGGAATAAATCCAGGTGTAAACGAGTTTTCTTACGTTAGCGTTATATTCAACGATGCCGCAAGCTCGGTAAAAAACTTTCAAACAATAAAATATGAAGGTTCTCAATCTAAAATAGACAAGTTCTCTACGGTAAGCTTTGAAGGTGTTGATTATACGGACAAAGAGTTTTACAACCTTAGCAATAAAAAAGGATGGTTTGTTGAGTATGCTGAAACAGATTTAGAAAATGGAAAAGTAAGAGAGTTTTTGAACAAAGAGGGAAAATGGTTCAACTACATAGCTGGGGAGTGTACTACTTTAGAAAACTTAGACGAAAGTGATTTTACAGTACAAGGCATAGGTATTGGCGCGCTAGAACATAGTGATCCTAATTCAGTTGCGCCTCTACCAAAAAGAATATTTATAAAAGAATCTGGCGCATTTGGCTGGGATTAATTAATAAAAAAAAATGGCAATACAAGGTTGTGTTATAACGGATTTTGAAATAAGCGCGTTGGTAGGAGATTTAATTCCAGCTGGAGAAGGTATATTGATTATAACCTCTACAGATGGTAGTACAATATTGGCTAACGAGTTTTCTGTAGGTGGAAACGGAGTAAACAAGAGTGCCAATATAAACTCAGTTTCTTTTCAACAACAAGCTAATTCGGTTCGCGTTCATGTGCAGTACTCTGCCTTTACAATGACAGGCGCTACTACAGATTTATTCCTAGACATTGACAGAGTTATACCACAGGTTTTTGGCTGTACAAATTCTAGCGCATTAAACTACGATCCAAACGCAACCGCTGATGATGGCTCTTGTTTTTTTAAAAGACCTGGATGTAGAGACCCAAATGCTAACAACTATGACCCTCTTGCTACAACAGATGATGGTTCGTGTGAGTACGATCAGGTAGATATACCTGGATGCACTAATCCAGACGCGCTTAACTACAACATAGCCGCAACAGTAGATGATGGCTCTTGCCAACTAGCACATGATGAAAATGTACCTGATGAAGCATTCGGGTTTGGAATTAGAAATCACATTATCCACGGCGCTAGTCAAGCAGCCGGAGTTCAAGGTCAGTACGGCCAGCTAGCAAATATTGAAGCCGGTGATGACTTCACAGTAGAGTATCAAGCTGTCAGTCAGGTTGGCACTGTTTTTAGTGGAACTAGTAACCCTGACCAATGGGTTAAAGATTTACACGACTACACTAGTCCTTTTGCTTATGATCCTAACGATTTTTATACCAGCAGTGAAAGTGATATAAATATAATACATTATAGCAGTCCTGAGTTTGGCCAAACGCCACCTACAACGTTTCAAGGCTCAAGCAGCTTTCTACCCGATGTCGACCTTAACAAGCTAATGGCATACGACACTCAAGGAACTGAAATATACAGCTACACATTTACAGCGGCACCTGGTAAGCATTTTGCTAATCCTGAATCTCAAACGATTGGTATAAGTGCTAGGTTTAGTAGAATAGGACCAACTAACGGAAGGATGGTAGTAGAACACGAAGTACTAGAAGGCCAATACCCGTACATAACAAAAATTAAATCCACTGTGTTTTACAAAGTTCCTCCGTACTCTAGAGGTGCAGCGGGATTAGTTGCTAGGCAGCCTGGGCTGTTTTTTAACGGATTAAATGGACCAGGAGTTTTTACAGACTCAATACCTGGAAACATTGGAAGCTGGACTTCTCCAGTTACGTACGACCCAGTAGGTATGTATGGGCCTTTTGTTGAAGGGCAAACAACACAAGAGGAGCTTTTTCGTGGGCAAAATAACTTTCTTGCACAGAACTATCGTGGCGGTATGTTAATTATTTGGGCTGTAAACTTAACTTCAGATCCTAACTACCACGGATCTACTACTAAGCTCACTGTACATGATGTTGCTGTTGCTCCTATCAGCAAAGTAGATTTAACTGGAAATTACAAAAACGCACAGCGACAAGAGATAGTAGTTTCGCACGACGTAGGCGCCTTCTTTTATCCAGTAATAAAAGATCTTTCTAACGGAAAATTTTATGACTTTGAAAGTCAAAAGTTTGATTTCCTAGATGCTAAAACTAGAAGATATGGTGTTGATAGTCTTGTGTCTGGAAGAACAAAAACAAAATACAAAATAAACATACCAGCAACGTCTACGAAAAAAGACTTTGAAGTATACATAGTACCTACTGGCTTAACTGTAATGGACGAAAGAGTTCCAACAGAGTCTAATCCTAAGAAGTACAGACAAAACGTGTTAACAACAATAACTCTAGCAGCTACGTCAACAGCTCACGCAGGGGTTTGGACTTTTGGAGGAGCAGCGTCTATATCTGGAGTGCCAGGTAAAAAACCTACTTTAAGTAAGTTAATAGACAACAAAACTACGTTAGAAAACGGTGAGACACTAGATTACACTATAATGGATGGAAGGCCTGGCTATAGAGCATTTACTCTAACAGCCGCGCTCGGATCTGGAACTGCAGCAATAACGCCTTTTACCACTAGCAAAGGAGCTTCTTTACCAGGCGCTGGAGCGATAGCAAGTAGCTTATCTGACGCTACAACAATAGATGATCGTACTTACGCGTTAGATTTTCTAGCCGAAGATGGAACGTTGATAGAGAATAATGTGGCACTAGAAAGTCTTACAACTAGTTATTCTGCCCCAAACCTTACCATAACAGGACTTTTAAAGGTTGAACAATTTGGAACTTCAAGCGAAGCCTTTACAATAGATATAGATAACTTCATAACAACAAGCTAATGCCAAACTTTACTATAACAATTAATTTTCCAGGAATATCCTTGCAAGACTCAGTAGAGATTGGAGACGTAGCATACTACGTGTATCCGTCTGAAGATGGAGGATTTGAAATCAACTACGATGATGTTGTTGAAATAGGACCTATACTATCAATAAACAACAACCTACAAGTTAATGGCTTACTTACCAGTAGTATTGTGTGTGAAACAGAGTTGTATGGAAATCAACTAGAAATAGGGTGTAACAAAGGCAGAGAAGGTGGTTGTGGAGATCCATTTATATTGTTTAGCAAAAACAACTGCCAGCAAGCTCGAGGTATGCTAGGCTACTACGCTATGTTTAAGTTTAAAAACAACTCTACAACTAAAGCGGAACTATTCAACGTTACCGTAGATACGTTTGAAAGTAGTAAATAAAGCGCTATAAATGTAACTATACTATATATAGTTAAATTTAATCAAATGAAAGAAGAAATCGAAAAGCGTAGAGAGCACAATGTATCTACGTCTCGAGAAATAATATCAGAACTTCAGCAGTATCTAGTAGATAAAGCCGACGGTGTAAATATTGTTAAAGGAAGAGTTACGGATTTGTTTCCGCTAAAGCATACTTTTGCAGATGAATTATATCTAAGGCAGATGAGTATGCAAAAAAACTCTTTTCTTGTAGGAGCCATACACAAACACTTGCATGTATGGTTTTTATTGGCCGGTCACATTACGGTCGTAACAGAGGAATCTACAGAAGAATACGTAGCCCCATGTTATACAGTATCAACGCCAGGAAGCAAAAGAGTAATTTTTGCTAACGAGGATTCAATATTTGTTAACGTACATAAAAATCCTGACAATACAAAGGATATAGATGTATTAGACAAGCAGATAGTCTGCGATACTTGGCAAGAGTATAATGAATACATTAAAAATAAATAAATGAGTTTTTTAATAGCAGGAGCAATAGCTGTTGGAGTAGCCGGTGGAGCAAAAGCAATATCTGGTGGGATTCAAAAAAAGAAAGCTAAGGCAGCACAAGCAACAGCTCAAGCAGAGCTAGACGCTCAAAAGCAAGCGTTTGAAAATTTAGATAGAAGCAATCCATACGCTAATCTTGAGAACACGATGGAAGACTTAACTGTCAATCAAGAAGAAGCTCAGTTCACAGCCGAGAAGCAAGCACAATCACAGGCAAATATATTAGGAGATCTAAGAGGTTCAGCAGGTGGATCTGGTATTGCAGCACTAGCTCAAACATTGGCTAACCAAGGATCTGAAAGTGCTAGAAAGTCAGCTGTATCTATTGGTAAACAAGAGCAAGCAAACCAGATGAAAGAAAGAGCTGAAGCTGGAGCAATACAAAAGGCTGAGCGTCAAGGAGACATTATGTCTAGAAACATGGAGGCTGAAAAAGTTGATACACTAATGAGAATGTCTGGACAAGACGTAGCTGCTGAGAGGCAAGCCGTAGCTGCTGCTGACGCTAAGATGTGGGATGGAATATCTCAAGCAGCTAGTAGCGTAGGTAGCATGGCAAACGCTGGGTTGGGTGGTACGGGTGGCTCACCAGAAGGTTTCAGTTCACAAGCCGACTACGATTACATGAACCAAGGAGAAGGCGGAATGGACGGTGATCCAAGTACACCTTATTAATATAAGTAAAAAATGGCAATAGATTATACATCAAAAGTTAAGCTACAAGGAGGTCTTAGTGAAGGCACACTAAGACAAATGGACGAAGTTGCTAAAGCTAACGCTGGAGTAGGTAAGTACGAGAACAAAGGCTTTGAAGGAGCAATGGACGAGCTAGGTAAGTATGGTCAAGATAAACTTGACGATGCTAAAACAGAGCAAGAAAATCTAAAAGTAGAAGAAGAGAAGAAAAATAAAGATGCCGAAGATAAGTTCGGTAAAATATCAGAAGAAGTTCAAGCGTTAGGAGGTTCACTTGGACCAAACTACTTCGATAGCATATACGATGACATGTCTGGTTTAAAAGAGCAATACTTAAGTGCTACAACCGACAAAGAAAAGGCTGCTGTTATGGCTAAAGTTAACGAGTATAAGTTAGAAACAGAAAACTTAAAACAAGCTAGATTAGACATGTCTGACAGCCAAGCTAAAGGCATGCTTAGCAGCTCAATGACGGCAGACCAAAAACATATAATGACTGAGTTCTTAGGTAACAAGACTAGAATAATAAAAAACGAAGACGGAAGTAGAAGCCACGAAATAACACTGCCAAACGGTGAGACTAAAGTGATGACAGCTGACGAAATATCAGGTATGCAAATACTTAAGGCCAATGACTTTGATTTAGCTTTATCTAAAGACATGGAAAGCGCTCTTTCTGTTGGTAGTGAAAATGGTTTTTACGACCAAGAAGGTATTAGAAATAAAATAAACAATAGCATAACAGATGATAATGTAGCATCGTTGATAAACGACGCAATGGGTGGAGGTAAGTCTTTCAAGCAAGATCTATCAGAAGGATTAGAAACTTCTCAATACCAAGACAT
>TARA_R110002110_G_scaffold370584_1_pt1 | contig 12091 bp, 11 predicted proteins | sample TARA_R110002110 | Tara Oceans TARA_R110002110 (sample SAMEA4397330) | marine metagenome | biome: Polar Biome; feature: [SRF] surface water layer (ENVO:00010504); material: water (ENVO:00002006), including particulate matter (ENVO:01000060) such as... | depth 5 m
TACCCATTGTGAGGCACACACTTTCTAATGCGGAGAGGGAGGGATTCGAACCCTCGGTACCCTTGTGAGGCACACACGCTTTCCAGGCGAGCCCGTTCGACCGCTCCGGCACCTCTCCGTTTAATCGTTCAATAATGGGCGTCAATGATAGAGTTATTCTGAACCTATATCAATATTTAAAAGCCAAAAGAAAAAACTTGTGTAGTATAGGCTTTTACTGGTTTACCATTATCCATCGCAGGATTGAATTTCCATTTTTTTGCTGCTGATAAAGAAACTTCTAAAATTCCGTAACCGATATCCTGAACAACTTCATAATCACGCTTATTATTCTCATACTTTCTAATACTGGAAATAAATATCTCTTCTACCAGTCCTTTTTTATCAACAAGGAAAGTAACATAGACTTCTGCTATTAAGTCAGCTTCTTTAGCCGCTTCAGGAGTAGCAGGTTCTATTATTCTTAATGGTGTTGGACTTTTTTGTGGGCTTGCAACGGGTTCATTTGAATCTCCTGTTTGACCTACCTCTCCTTCCCCTAATTCTTCAAACGAAAGCATGTCTTCAAAATCCAGAAGTTCAATTTCTTCTTCGATAACTTCATCATTAGGAACAGGTACAGGAATTTGAGGTTTTGGGGGACTTGCAGGTACCGTTTCCTGTTTAGTTGCAATAGATTGTTCAATGAATATCTCTTGGGTAGGATCATTGTAAAACACTACATCCTTATCTTCATCGAAACCAGGCCAAAATCTGAACATACTAATCAAGATTAATTGAGATATAATGATGCTAATCATTATCCGATGACGATATTCGGTATTATTGTACACTTTATCAGGATCAAAAAAGCTCAATGAGATCTTATTCGTTGCAATTCTTTAGCTATTAACTGATGAGCATGCTCTTTTAATATATTTATATCGTCAAATTCTGTTGTTTTTATTGGATCCAAAATAGTGAGTTTAAAATCTACCTTTGGTTCGATCAACTTTGTGCCGGGTTTCATTGCTTTATGTCCACCATCAATAACCATAGGCTGTATATTAAAGCCGTATTCTTTTGCTAGTAAAAAAGCACCATTCTTGAATCTTTTCAACTCGCCATCTAATGTTCTTGTGCCTTCAGGGAAAATCATAACCGGAACTTTATCTTTTAAAGGCTGAACTAGACTGTCTAATTTTTTTAAGGCCGATGTACTACTGCGATTTATTGTTAAATGACCTGTTAACCAAACTAGCCATCCCATAACGGGAATAAACGCCAAACTTCTTTTTGAAACCCATTTCATTTGCCAAGGAAGATGATACGTAATAGCCATGTCCAAAAAACTTTGATGATTTGCTATAAAAACTGTAGGTATTTCCGGATTAAATTTTTCTTCCCCTTGAATATCAATTGTCCAATTAGGACTAGCCATCATCATGAACTTTGCCATTATTGACAATAACTTATTGGGAATTTTACGATAAGGATCGAAAGGAAAAGTAAGTAAGAATGCGATGAAAATAATCACAAAAAATACTGCAAAAAGAACAGCGAAATAGCCCCATAAATAGATACTAAATAGTTTTCTCATTTAGCTGACAACTCTTCTATCGCTTTTCTGATAAATCCATTCTTTTTATCCAGAATAGCTTTTGCTTCATCTTTATCAACCTTTCCAAGAGCCATAACAATTGCAGTCTTTACATGATTATCAGCTTCATTAAGTATGCTTGTTGCGCTTGTATAATCCAGATCGGTAAACATCATTATGATACGTTTAGCTCTTTCTACCAATTTCTTGTTGGTGAGCTGTAAATCTACCATCACATTTTCATACACTTTTCCCTGTCTTATCATGGCACCGGTAGTTAGCATATTTAGAACCATTTTTTGAGCAGTTCCGGATTTCATCCTTGTGCTCCCCATAACAACTTCAGGTCCTACAGGAACATCTATGATAATATCAGGTTGCACATCTACCTGCTCCCTTGGAACTGTAGTTACCAAAATTGTTTTACAACCTATTCTTTTTGCTTCATTAATAGCGCCTACTACATAAGGAGTTCGACCACTAGCGGCTAAACCACAAACTACATCAAGTGGGGTGACGTTTTTATCCCAAATCTCTTCTGCCCCATTTTCTTCATAATCTTCTGCTCCCTCTTTTGCTGCATACATAGCATCCTTACCGCCTGCTATAAAACCTTGAACTAGTTCGGGATGAGATCCAAAAGTTGGTGGACATTCAGAAGCATCCACAACTCCTAGTCTGCCGCTGGTGCCTGCACCGAAATAAAACAGCTTTCCGCCTAAATTAAAACTTTCGCTAATCAATTCTACGGCTTCAGCAATTACGTCTGCTCTTTTGGAGACAAGCTTGGCAACTTTTTGATCCTCTTCATTAATAATCCTTACAATTTCTTTCGGTGAAGCAACGTCAATCTTCATACTCGCTTCATTTCTCTGCTCAGTAGCTAATTTCTCAAGCTTATTAAATAAATTTTGTTCTTCAGTCATTTTAAAATTTGATAATCTACCTTCTGTTTAACCACCAATCTGATTGACTAGTTTCTACTAAATTGGTGCGTTCTGAGCTTCCCGATTCATTATTCTTGAGCAATGTGGCAGCAAGTGCAACGATATCTTCATCTATGATACTTTCTAACTGTTCCGGATTGAAGTGATCTTTTACAAAATGAGTATCGTACTTGGCCTCAACGAAATCGGGATGTTTTAAAGTAAATTCACAAAAAGGGATTGTGGTTTTACAGCCCACTATTTCATACTCATCAAGTGCTCTTAACATTTTGTTTATTGCAGCTTGGCGGTCTTTTCCATGAACTGATAGTTTCGAGATCATCGGATCATAATTGATAGTAACTTCCTGCCCTTCTTCTACACCTGCATCAACCCTGATCCCATCTCCGGTTGGAACTCGATGTTTATACAACATTCCGGTACTTGGCAAGAAGTTATCATCCGGATCTTCAGCATAAATTCGACACTCTATGGAATGGCCGTTAATGCTCAAATCATCTTGTTTAAAAGGAAGTTCCTTACCTTCAGCAACTAAAATTTGCATAGCTACCAAATCAACTCCTGAGATCATTTCCGTAACCGGATGTTCTACCTGCAAACGTGTGTTCATTTCCAGAAAAAAGAAATCACGATGTTTATCCACAAGAAACTCTATGGTGCCTGCTCCAACATAATCACACCCTTTTGCAGCTTTAATTGCTGCTTCAGCCATTTTTACTCTAAGTTCAGGAGTTAATAATGCGCAAGGTGCTTCTTCAATTACTTTCTGGTGCCTTCGCTGAATAGAGCATTCTCGATCAAATACATGAAGAACATTACCATGCGTATCGGCCATAATCTGAAACTCAACATGACGAGGTTCTTCCAAATATTTTTCTATATAAATACGATCGTCACCAAAAGCATTTTTAGCTTCTGATTTTGCTGCTTTAATGCTGCTTTCAAACTCGTCTTTTTTGTGAACTATCCGCATTCCCTTGCCTCCCCCACCTGCGGCAGCTTTAACCAGAATCGGATAACCAATTTCATCGGCAATACGTGAAGCTTCCTCAAGATCTTTTAACTCTGATTTTAATCCGGGAGGAGTTGGAATCCCAAGTTCAGAAACCAGTTCTCGAGCGGCTGTCTTATCTCCCATCACTGTAATAGCATGAGGCTTTGGACCAATAAATATGATTCCTTCTTTCTCACAACGTTCTGCAAAAGCTGCGTTTTCACTCAGGAAACCATATCCGGGATGAACAGCATCTGCACTTGTTTTTTTAACGGCATCGATAATCTTATCCATTACCAAATAGCTCTCTGACGAAGCCGCTTCACCAATAAAAACTGATTCATCGGCATGCAGTACGTGTGGTGAGGCTACATCCGGGCGGGAGTAAACAGCTACAGTTTTAATTCCTAGTTCTTTACAAGAGTGGATCACGCGTAAGGCGATCTCTCCTCTATTTGCTATAAGTACTTTCTTAATTTGGGGCATGAAAAACGGTTTTTTTATTCATTGAATAATACCGCTTTACAAAGAGATTCTCCAAGTCGGAATTAACTAGCTTTTTTTTAAGTCTAGTAAAACTTGTGGAAGGATAGAAAGTTTTTCGGATTGATTGAGATACGCTCTTTTATTGAACACATCATATCCATTTTCTTCTATTTTATCGAGGATGCGATTATAATTTCTATGAGCTAAATAAACAGGCAATCGGCTGTCTTTGGTAAGCATCTCAATGCCATCAAAGGCATTTTTATAATATTTGCGCGCTCTGTTTATTTGAAACTTCATCAATTCAATAAACTTCTCACTCATTTGTTTGTCAAATAATTCTTGCTCAGAAATGTTGAACATATCGAGTTCTTCCTGTGGAATATAAATACGATCACGCTCTAAGTCTTCTCCAACATCACGAAGAATATTCGTAAGCTGCATGGCAATTCCAAGATCCGTAGCTCTTTTCAACGCCTTTTTTGATGAATATCCGAACACCTCGCTGGTCATCAATCCAACAACAGAAGCTACTTTATAGGAGTAATCATAAATCTCTTGAAAATTTTGAAACCTTGTTTTATTAAGATCTTGACGAACACCCTCAACCAATAGCAGTGGTAGTTCTTTATCTACCTTATACTTTTTTAAAGTATCTGCGTAAGCAAGTAAAATTGGATCATCAACCAGTTGACCATCGTAAACCAAATCCAGATTTTTTTTAAATTCACCTAACCTTTCGTCAACTTGTGAGAGCGAGATTTTTTTATCAAGAACCAGATCTTCCCCATCATCAACTAAATTATCCAGATATCGGCATATTCCATAAATGGCAAATATACCTCTTTGTTTTTCATTTGGAAGAAAACGAGTAGCTAAATAGAAAGTCTTTGCATGGTAACGAGTTAAAGCCCTGCAATGACTATAAGCTTGCCTTAGCTCTTCATCAGAAACATCTTCAATTACCGACTTATGAAATGAAGTCATCTCATAGATCGGCCTGAAAAGTGAATATGGTATTTGTAAAAGATTTGTCATTGTATTATCGCTATAATGCTAAAAACTATGCAAATAGTTCCTGTTCAGATTTAAAAATATGGTAACAGACATCTTTGTAAAAGTTCATTATCTTACATTTCGTTTAAAGGCTATACAATGGCTTTTTAAATTTGCTAACAATTTGAGTTACCCTATTTATCAGGAGTATAAATGAATAAGAAGATTACAATTTATGAAGTAGCTAAAAAAGCAGGCGTTGCTATTTCAACAGTATCAAGGGTTTTGAACGGTTCTCAGAATGTTTCGGAAGAAACTAAAGTTAAAGTAAATGCGGCGATCCAAGAACTGAACTTTAGACCTCAGGTTAGCGCTCGTAAATTAGCTAGCAAAGAACCCCAAATGTTAGCAATCGCAGTTCCTTCATTTACCACTCCATTCTTTAATGAAGTATTGAAAGGAGTTAAAGATGAAATCAAAAAAATGGATCTCGATATCATCCTTTATAACACAGGCTCTAAAAACCCTGAAGAAGCTGTGCATAACTTTTTTGATCGTGGAACCGCTGATGCACTCATTATTCTATCTATCGATATTACCGACAAAATTCATGAAGTTCTCAAATCAACACAAACCCCTGTTGTATTGGTAAACTCATCTCATGAAGCGTACAATTATTTTATGCTTAATGATTATCAAGGCGGGTATATGTCCGGGGAACATCTGGTGAAAAAAGGATTTGAAAATATCGGCATGATTAGTACAATTACAAAAAATCGTTCTTCGGTTGAAAGAGAACGTGGTTTTAAAGATGCTCTTAAGAATTATAAAATGAAGATCGATCATGAATTGTTTATTACCGGAGATTCTGAGAAACACGGAGGTTTTACGGAAGAAGCTGGTTTTGAAGCCATAAATAAATATCATAAAAAGGGTAAATTCCCGGATGCTATTTTTTGTGCTAACGATACACAAGCACTTGGCGCAATACACGCTATTAATAAGTTGGGTATGAGTGTTCCTGAAGACATTGCCTTGATGGGATATGATAATATCAAATTTTCCAAGTATATGGATCTGACAACAGTTGATCAGAAAATGTACACAACCGGAGTTCAGGCTACAGCAAGATTAGCTGAAATTATCCGTAACCCTGATAGTGAACTCTACCAAACTACCATTAATCCGGTTCTCATTGAACGGGGATCAACTCAAAAATCTAAATAACTAATTTAGTGAGCTCAAACTTTTCTACCCAAGAAGCATTAGATAACTGTATAGTCGAAACAAATGTTGAGAGATTAAATTCTTACAAAGGAAAGGTAAGAGAAGTCTATGATCTGGGATCAGATAAACTAGGAATTGTAGTAACCGATAGAATCTCTGCGTTTGATTATATCATGAAGCAAGCCATTCCATTCAAAGGACAGATTTTAAATCAAATGGCGGCATTCTCTTTTGATAAAGTTAGAGATATTGTTCCCACTCATATCATAGATGTTCCTCACCAGAATGTTACCATTGCAAAGAAATGTGATCCTATTCCCATAGAAGTTGTGATTCGCGGTTATTTAACCGGACATGCCTGGCGAACTTATAAATCCGGATTAAGAGAACTATGCGGAGTTTTGATGCCTGAAGGAATGAAAGAGCACGATAAATTTCCTTCTCCTCTCCTCACTCCTGCTACTAAAGCAACCGAAGGACATGACGAAGATATTTCTGAAGCAGATATTTTGAAACGAAAAATTGTAGATGAAAAACTTTGGAATAATATCAGAGAAGTTGCTTTCAAACTTTTTGAACGAGGAACTGAAGTTGCAGCCAAGCAAGGATTGATTCTAGTTGATACTAAATATGAATTCGGCTTATTCGATGGAGAACTCACGTTGATCGATGAAGTTCATACCACCGATTCTTCCAGATACTTTTATTTAGATGGCTATGCAGACCGTCAAACAAAAGGCGAGCCTCAAAAACAACTTTCTAAAGAATTTCTCAGGGAATGGTTGATGGCGAATGACTTCCAAGGACTGCATGGACAAACACTCCCTGATCTGCCGGATTCATTTCGCATGGAAGTATTTGAGCGATATTCTGAACTATTCGGATTACTCACCGGAAATGAATTTGAGCCGAGATTGGAGAAAAATTTTGATGCCGTTTTGGCTGAAATTTTTAAGAGCTAAATATCTAGATCTTCGATTGGGCTTTTTACATCTTTCAGGCTTCGAGAACTTACATGCGTATAAATTTGTGTCGTTGAAATATGTTTATGTCCAAGCAGTTCCTGAATAAATCGAATATCCGTTCCATTATCTAATAAGTGAGTAGCAAAAGAATGGCGTAATGTATGTGGGGTTGCTTTCTTTTTAATGTTCGCTTTTTTTCGATGCCTTCTCATGAGCTGTTGAACAGAAGCACTTGAATATTGCCCTCCGTTCTGACCTTCAAATAAATACTCTTTTGGGTTGAATTCCCTTACATATTTTCTGAGTAATTCCAGAACTTTTGGAGAGAGTAATGAATAACGGTCTTTCTTTCCTTTTGCCTGATGAATACGAATTTGCATACGATCAGAATCAATATCGCTGATCTTGATATTCAGAATCTCCCCCAATCTTAACCCTGCTGAATAACACAGGGTAAAAATCGCTTTATGCTTTACATTTGAAAATGAGTTTAGCAACCTCTGAACCTCTTCTATAGACAAAACCTCAGGAATAGTAGAAGGCTTTTTCATTTTAATATTGAAGTCGAAATCTATTTCTTGTTTCAAAACTTCTTGATATAGAAATTTTATTGACCCTAGGTGTTGTTTCATTGTTGAATAACTATAATTCAGTTCCTTCTTGCAATAATAGAAATAGCCTTCTATTTGAGTGGCCGAAACATTGTTGAATCCTTTATCCTTTATATATTGAAGAAAATTGTTTAAACTGCTCAAGTAGGCATCCACCGTATTCTTGCTGTAATTTCTAAGAATAAGCTGATGTTTGTATGTAGTTATTAAATCGGTTTTATTCATCATACTCTGGTTATTGTCAGAATATGATGAATAAAACGCACACATGAAACTGGGATATGATGAATACAATGCGTCATATTCCGTTGTTGTGCTTCATTATAGCCAACCGCATATTTTAGCACTTTCGGTTTTTTTCCAACGCTCAATTCCAACACTCTAAAAACCAAAAGAGCTAAAATTTTCCAACGCTTTTTGAAAAATACAAACTATATTATACTTTATATAGTAAATAATTATATATTTGCAACTATATAATAAGTTAAATCAGAAATAATGGACAATTATGAGCAAAAAAAAGACCGATTTAAACGTGTTGCTTCAAGAAGAGTAGATAATATTCTTAAAGATATAAGAAGTCTTTCTAAATGTTCAAATACGAACAATTATGAATACAATGAAGATGATTTAAACAAAATGATTAAAGCTATTCGTGAAGAATTGAAAACTATGGAAACGATATATAGAAAAAATCTTAAAGACGAGAATACAACATTTAACTTTTAGATATGGAAAAATTATTTTGGGAATTATACAATGCAGATACGGAAACTGAAGTTCAGAAAATTTTAAATTCTAATCTAGAGTTTGCAGAAAATAATAATTGGAAACCTTACGGAGGCAATAAAGGAAATTTTGGAACTTTTGAAAGTCAACAAAATCATCCTGTACCAGCTCTAATTGAAAAAATCACTAATTCTATTGATGCAACACTAATAAAAGAATGCAAGATTAAAGGAATAGACCCGAAATCGAGTGAGGCGCCAAAATCTATGAGTGATGCGGTAGAACTTTTTTATGGGGTTAAAAATGGAGAAATAGGTGAATTAACAAATACAGAAAGAAGAGCGTTAGCTGAAAATATCCAAATAATAGCAACAGGAGACAAAAAACAGCCGAGTATCACAATTTTTGATATGGGTGAAGGACAACTGCCAAGTGAATTCGAAAACAGTTTTTTATCTCTTCACAGAAATAATAAAGCAAGTATTCAATTTGTTCAAGGAAAATATAATATGGGTTCTACTGGAGCAGTTGTTTTTTGTGGAGAGAAAAAATATCAATTAATTGCTTCTAAAAGAAATCCAGAATTAAATGATGGTAACGATAGTGAAATTGGATTCACTTTAGTTAGAAGACACCCTTTATCATTAAACACAGATGAAAATTTTAAAGCCACTTGGTACGAATACTTTTGTCCAAATAATAGTATTCCATCTTTTAAATCTAAAAAGTTAGATTTAGGTCTTTACAATAGAGATTTTGAATATGGCTCAATAGTAAAATTGTATTCTTATCAATTACCTCGTGGCTCAAGGTCTGATTTAACTCTTGATTTATGGAGAGATTTAAACCAATATATGTATCACCTTCCATTGCCAATAAGCGTATATGAAAAACGTGATTATGCTGGAAAAACACCTAACAAACCAGTACTTGGAAATAGAACAAGGATTATAATTGACAGTCGCGATAAAGTTGAAAAAATAATTGAATTTTTTATACCTAAAGAATCTGGTCTCGGTGAAATCCCGATTCAAGTCATTATATTCAAAAATGAAGTTCCTCATAATGATTTCATTAAAAATAAATCAATCATTTTTACCCAAAATGGACAAGTTCACGGCTCGGAAGGACAATCTTTCATCTCACAAAGTTTAGGGTTCTCTTTAATTAAACAACATACTCTAATACACGTAGATTGTACACACATACCAACGGAAATAAGACAAGACTTGTTTATGTCAAACAGAACTCATTTAAAACAAGGTCCAAAAACTGAAAAATTGTCAGATGAAATAATTTCTTTACTAAAAAGCAGTAAAGAACTTAAAAAATTAAATAATGACCGCAAAAATTCTTTGTTAAGAGATTCTAAATCAGATAAAGATTTATTAGAAAGTTTTCTTTCAAAACTTCCAGTAGACAAGGATGTGTTAAGCTTATTAAAGAAAAATGGCTCACTTAATTTTTTAAAGTCAAAAGGAGAACAATTTAATGGCAAATCAGTTAATGGTAAGAAAAACGGAAAAAAACTTAACAGATTTCCGGGAGTCTTTAATATTAATCTTAAAGAAAATAAAGAAGGAAAATTATACAAAACAATTCCACTAAATTCAAACGGAATAATTACAATAGAAACAGATATTGAAGATGATTATTTATTTAGACCGATTGAAAAAGGAGAGTTTCAAATAGAGGTACTTCAAAAACAAAATAAAACAGATAAACCTGTTGACCCAAACCCAAATCCAAACCCGAATGCAACAACAGATGTTTTAACTGTAAATCGAGTTGGCCCTTCGGATGGAACAATAAAGCTATTAATTAAACCAAATGAAAAAGCAAAGGTTGGAGACTTATTAGAAGTTAGAGCAAAACTGACATCACCAGGGAAAGATTTTAGTTGTGTTTTTGATGTTAAAGTTGATGAAAAGATAAGTAAGCCAAAGGACAAAGAATCAAATCCAACGGAATCTTTTCCTAATCTTCCAATTCCTAAAAAATCTTTTGAAAAACCTTCAAATGAGGCAGATATTCCTTGGAATGACGAAAGTTTAAATTGGACTGGTGATGACGTTGTAAAAGTAATTCAAGACACAAGTGATGACGGAGAACTTTTAGTTGAAGCCATCATAATTAATATGGATTCCTTTAGCTTATTGAGTTTTATATCAAAGAACCAAGTGAAAACAGAAAAGGAAATCAGGTTTATTAAGGATAAATATTTCTTGTCTATTTACTTACATAGTTTGTTCCTTTTCAGTATAATGCAAAAAATGTCAAAAGATGATGAAAATTTAAAACCTATAGAAATAGATGAGTTTATATCAAAAATGATAAAACCGTATGCTAGTTTTCTACTCTACGAGAATTACCATATTGAAAAATTTGCTTTTGCAGAATAATAACTATGACTAATAAACCTTCAAATACAAAATTCTATTCACAAATTGTAGATTTATTACAATCTGCTAGAAACAAAGTGGTTCGTACAGTTAACCAAACAATGGTATTGACCTATTTTGAGATTGGCAAAATGTTAGTTGAAGAAGAACAAGGCGGAAAAGAACGAGCTGATTATGGTAAACATATTTTAAAAGAACTATCTAAAGTACTGACAAAAGAGTTTGGCAAAGGATTTTCCGTTGACAATCTTGAAAATATGAGACGCTTTTACTCGGCTTATGGAAAATCCGAAACGCTGTCTCGGATTTCTTCAAAAGCAATTTCCGAAACAACGTCTAGGGAATTGACACAAGATGAATTTATTTTAAGTTGGTCGCATTATTTAAAATTGATGCGAATTGATGACAAAAAAGAGCGTAAATTTTATGAAATAGAAGCTTTCAAAAATAATTGGAGCGTAAGAGAATTACAGCGTCAATATGATTCAGCATTATATACCAGATTGGTTTTAAGCAGAGATAAAGACAAAGTAAAAGAGCTTTCGGAGAAAGGGCTTATCCTTGAAAAACCAAAAGATGCCATTAAAGACCCTTACATTTTGGAATTTATTGGACTTCCTGAACATTCTAATTATTCGGAAAGCCAATTAGAGCAAGAAATAATTGATAAACTCGAACACTTTTTGCTGGAGCTTGGTAACGGATTTACATTTGTTGCGAGACAAAAAAGGATTTCATTTGACGACAAACATTTTAGGATTGATTTAGTGTTCTACAACCGAATTTTAAAATGCTTCGTGCTGATTGACCTGAAAATAGGAGAACTTAAACATCAAGACCTTGGACAAATGCAGATGTATGTCAATTATTATGACCGAGAAATCCGATTGGAAGAGGAAAACAAAACTATCGGAATTGTTCTCTGCCAAAATAAGAGCGAATCAGTTGTAGAATATACATTGCCTGAAAATAATGAACAGATTTTTGCGAGTAAGTACAAAACTGTATTACCTAGCAAAGATGAATTGAAACTGATAATAGCTGAACGGAATAGCCAACGCTAAAAGCCATACACATTTGCAATTCGCTACAGCCGACACACAAGCCAAAAATTGCAAAAGAGTATGTCTTTGCCAACGCTAGCAAGTTTGCGGA
>TARA_R110002110_G_scaffold274156_3_pt1 | contig 12083 bp, 8 predicted proteins | sample TARA_R110002110 | Tara Oceans TARA_R110002110 (sample SAMEA4397330) | marine metagenome | biome: Polar Biome; feature: [SRF] surface water layer (ENVO:00010504); material: water (ENVO:00002006), including particulate matter (ENVO:01000060) such as... | depth 5 m
TAACAAGATCGTTAAGAATCTCACGGTCGATCTCAAGAGCAATCTGCTCAGAGAGAATCTGCGTAAGCTCAACTTCCGCATCGAGGTTGTGGTAAGCGTTGAGGTCTTGACCAAGCTCAGGAGACCATTTTGCCTTGAGTTTCTTGGTCATCGCCGTCACAGCAATACTGTCGACCTTGATATCGATTTCAGCAATGGTATTCTTATCAGTACCATCACCCTCATTACCAGTGCCAGGAGAAGGTTCTTCAAGAGGCCATGGCGTATTTGCAACGACAGAGCCAATTGCGTCTCCAGCACCAAACTGGTCAGCGACCGCATAGTCAAGGAAGGTAGTCGCAGCACCAGAAACCTCGTGGTGCGCTCCATCCGCGTCGGAAACAAAGTAAACACTAATGTGGTTATCCTTTGAGCCAGCAACGATTGCAGTACCGGTAGAATCCGTGTAACCCAAATGAGTTAATCTACGAACAACGGTTGCGTCGACGGCGCCCATTGGCGAAGTGCCATCAGCTTCTCGTAAATCCAGAGCCTGGAGCTGGTCCTTGTTGAGTCGACTCATGAAAGTGTCACTCATGCGAAGAACCACATGCGAAACCGTACCAGTGCTCTTTGCGAGAACATCAGCATCAAAACGAAGCTGAGCCTTCTGTGCTTCACTAAGGCCTGAGATGGTCGTACCACCTGCCGTAGTATACGCACCAGCGTCGACAAGCTCGTCAGCAATGTGACCGGTAGCACCAGTAGCATTGGTTTCTAAGTTGGCAACAGCTGTTATGTCAGACTCAGTGAGTATAACAGTACCAGTAGCATGCGAGTATGCGTTGGCCATGTTGTAGAAACCACCACCCTCTTCGGTGATGTCAGAGACACCGCCGGTGAGTTGTGATGCAACCACTCCGCCACCGTATAGCGAGTCGCCTTGATCAATACCAAGCCGGCCATCGGTGTAGGTAAAGTCCATGAAGAAAATGAGTCCGGACGGCAAGCTCATGGGCTGAACCGAAACGAGATCATTTGCAAGCAGTCCACCGAATACACGACGGACAATCGGGAACGCCACGGACGCAAAGCCCTCGACATCTCCGGCGGCCATTGACGAAGCTTCTTTAAGAAGCTGCGCGGCCTGGTTTTCTAGTAAGCGGGCCATACCCTGCTTCTTCGAATCGTTAGTAAGGCCTTCAAGAAGCCCGGTGTTTTCCCACTTTTCAAGCAAGGCAGCACCTTCTCTCTGAAGTGATCTTTCAACAATCCCTTCAGTTAGTTTTTTTAAAACAGACATTTTTAAATTCTCCTATATATGTTATTTGTTGTCTATTCCCGCGAGGAATTTCCAACGGTTAAGCGTTGGATCAATTTTTTCCTGTTTGCTAGAATCTGATCTTCTAGCAGACAAGATTACCGAAGAAGACTTTTGTACCGCTTCACTCAGTGAATTTGGCTGCGATTTGCGAGAGGTGCTGCCCACTGTGTTCTGAAGTGTCTCAAAAATTACTCTTGCTTCTTCAATAGTATCAGCATTAGATACAGTTTCGACAAGCTTTTGCTTTTGTCGCTCATTTAGGGAGTCACTGCTTAATGCTTTGTTTTGATAAAGTAATTTAGCATTATCCAAATTACTTTTCTCAAGTTTTTCTTCTAGCACCAAAACTACGTCTCTTAGTTTAGTCATAAACTTAGAAGACTTGTTTAGTGTTTTTGTTAATTTTTCGTTTTGTTTAGCTAGCGTCTCGTTAACTGCGTTAAGTTTACGCACTGCTCCTCGTTTGGCCTCTTGTTCTTCGCGAACTTTAGAATCTTGTTCCATGGCAAGAAGCTCTTCTTCTGCTAAATGATAAACTGATTCAGGTAAGCCGGCGTGGCCACTTGGTACTAGGTGATTTCCTACGTCGACGGTCAAGCTTTCTCCGACCATTTCTCCGGCGCCTGGTCTTCCATGGGACCAACTGGCACGTGCCGTTCTTCCAAGGTCCTGCTCCATATAAAGATCTTCATCGAGATCCTCTTCCATATAAAGCTCTTCATCGAGATCTTCATCAATTAATTCTTCTTCGAGCGCGTCATATTCATAAAGCTCTTCATCGAGATCTTCAAACAAATCCTCGTCAAATACCTCGGCGCCGTCCATTCTGAATGTTTCTGAAAGCTTTTGAACTTCTTCCATTAATTGATCTAGGGGAATCGAAATCTCTTCATCGAGATCTCCAGTCACAGCGAGAGGAATATGTTCCATCACAGATGAAAGCATGCCTCCTGCGTCTAGGCCAGCTGGCTCTGCGGGTGCTGCTATCATTGGATCTACAGCTGCAGGATCTTCGACCATTGGGGGAGCGGCTCCTGCAGGTGCTGCAGCTAGTGGATCTTCTTGCTCCAGAAGAGATTCAACAGCGCCTCTAATTTGGTCAGAGTATTTTTCTAAAACTAAAGTTTCCGCATTTTTTGTTGCAGCTTCTCTTAAAGCCTCTGCATCAACTATTGCTTGTTCTAACATGTCCGACATTTATATGCTCCTGAGAATATTTGTCTTTAATAAATAGTATTCTATATTGTTAAATGACTGATTTTTAAAATCCACCTAATGAACCCTCCGGCTAGCTAACGGCTGCACTGAATGGAGTTGCTGGGTTGGCGCCCGCTGCTACCCTCATTAAACCCTTGACCATCCACTTATTTGCTGCGATATCTATCAGCGTTAGGGTGTCTCCCACCAGTCCGCCCTGTGTACCACCATTGAGTGTGATCGTGTCTGATGCCGATACTGTTGGGAAAGACTGAGCACCTGTTCCGTCTTCGTCTAAGTATTGTATCTGCCCGGTTATGGTGTTATCCGCATCTGGACAAGCTATTTTGTACGTGTTGGACGACATGGACACAGTGACTATGAATTCGTAAACGTTTCCAGTGCCAGTTGCATCTGGTAGTGTTAAAACTACATCTGCGTTGCCGCCGGGTTCGCCCAAAAACAATATTCTGCCGGCATGCTCCGCGGCGGTGATAGCGTCTGTGGCTTCCAGCGTCACAGGTTCAGTTCTAAAGCTACCTTTGACGTCCAAAGTTGTGGTTGGTGTTGTGAGATTGCCACCAATTGCAACACGCTCGTCGTTGTCGTCGATGTGCATGATGCAGTTTCCACCGCCGGCATCTGCCTCGAAGCGAATGTCCTGACCAGCAGCTTGAGTTGATATTACAACTTGTCCACTACTGGCCGCGGCGCCGGCGACATTTATATTGAGTCCTTGGCTGCTTACACCAGTTTTGGTAAACGAAATATTACCACCCGCAGGTTTAAACTGCACGTCGCCGTCAGGTATGATTGATAAATTCGCCGCGGCGCCGCTGGCATCATTCGTTATCAACGATGTAGCGCCACTTGCTCCGACGACCAGTGAGCAAATGTTGGCGAGGTTGCCATCGTCATGTATCGTGAATGTAGTGCTAGCAACTGAAGTATCAGCGTTGAAACTAAACCCTGTGACTCCGGAATGCCGAATCTGGAAATCACCGCCGGTCGCTGACCCGCCGGCGCTGTCGACCATAATAAGACCTGAAGAGCTTAATTGCATATGATTGCCGGCTTGGACACCAATAATTGCAGTGTCTTCACTGTCGTCGGCCTGGTCTGGTCTAAACCTCAAGATTGCCGAGCCGGCTTCGATACCGGAAACAAGGGTCAAGGCCGGCTCGACACCAGTTGCGGGGCTAGCATTTGCACTAGTAACAGTCAATCCTTCATTGTGAACGTGTGTTAAAACAACTTCTTGGTTATCGCCAAAGAAAATATTAGACGCGTCAGCTAAGTAAAGATCTGACCACTCCAAAGAAGTCGTGCCTAGTGTTGCTCCGTCAGCTGTACCAGGGTTCATGGCTGTCGCAACTTTTGCGGAGGCGTTGAAGATAGCTTCGCCGGTAACAGTTAAGTTGTCATTAACTGTCGTTTCGGAAGTGGTGTGTCCAATGGAAACCGGCACACCGCTGGTGGCTGTCGCGATGGTGACACCATTTGAAGTATTTGAATTGTCAATTGCGCAAGTAGTTGTTGCATTGACATCAAATGCGGTACCGTCCATTGTGAAGGTGCCATCAATATCGGTATTATCTAAATTGGCTGTTCCGTCGACGCTCATGTCAGTGGTGACTACCAAATTACCAGCGACAGTAGTGTCGGATGCGGCGCCGGCACCGATTGTTACATCAATTTGTCCGTCAGTCGCATGTTCGCCTTCAAGCTTCAAACCAGTTGTCATGGCTGTGTTAGTACCATCACTCTCGGCTACTTGTAATTCCAAAGTGCCGGCTTCGTCAGTTTCATCAGATTCACTAATAGACGCTTTAATACCGGCAAATTGTGTACTATTATTTCCCTCGTCCTCACCATAGAATGTAATCTGACCTAAAAACTCACCATCTTCTGTGTCGGCACCATCTTTTACGAACCTTAGTTCGCTTGAAGATTCTTTAGTCGTAGCCGTTGTTTTTAAAATCAGTTGTGGTTCGCCGGCGTTTGGGTCAGAAACTGTGATGGTGTCGTATGACAGAGCTAGATCTGAACCGGCGGTGCCGGCAGCGGTTAAGCCGGCCAGTGTAGTAATTTGAGATTGTGATGCGTCGACGCCTATTACAGAGCTAGCAGCTGTAAGACCAGTGCCAGCAAATAAAGTTGCTAGATTTGCTACAGTAGTAAGCTGCTCAGTTGACCCATCGGAATCTAAAGTCGCAAGCTTGTCGCCATTTACAGGAGTCACATCGCTTAGTTCAGAAAGATCTAATGTAAGAGTCACGTCTCCGCTTGTGCCACCACCTGACAAACCAACGCCGGCGGCCACACCTGTAATATCGCCTGTGGTGGGCGCTTCAGCAACCCACTTAGAGCCGTCGTACGTAAGCACATCAGCTGAGCTAGGCGAATCTTGACCAATCTTTGTTACATGACCTGATCCGTCAAACGTAATTGCAGCTACTCCTCCAGCTTCTTTTAATGACCCACCATCGTCAAGGATAATATCTCCAGTAACTTTAATGTCATTGTTAAAAGTGGCATCTCCAGACTCAGACATGTCAAGAGTTAGAGCCGTAACAGCCGTTCCTGCGTCATTACCCTTGAATACAATATCCGTGTTCTGGTTTCCAGCTGACAGTACTAAACCACCCCCTGTTTGAGAAGAGGACAAATGAAGTTTTGTACTATCGTTGAGAAGAGTACCAATAGTGCCAGCGGCGCCATCTGCAATTGTTACGGACCCTCCGTCTGCATCAAGAGTTATATTGCCTGCAACATCAAGTGTTAATGCTTGAGAAGTGACAGTTATACCGCTTCCGTTGCCTTCGATCTTATCAGCAGTTGCATGTCCAAAAGTAAGGCCGACATTGGCTGGTATATTAATGTCAGTCGTTGCAGTTAAATTAATGTCCGAGCCGGCCCCAATTGTTAAATCACTTCCATCAGAAGAAATATGTTCGCCACCTTGGTCAAAGAAATACAGTTTTCTATCGTCAGCAATTCTGATAACTTCGTTGCCGTCATATTGTTTAAAGACTAAATCATCAGAATCAACTTTAATTTGAATGTCAACCTGTCCTGCAGTACCGTCCATGTCAACCGCCAATTGAGCGGTGCCGCCGGCATCTAATGAAATGTCGCCTGTGTTAGAATCTAGTTTAAGCACACCTGCGGCGTCAAGAATAATATTTCCAGTTTCACCAGTTGCCAAAGTCGTATGGCTATCGTTTGCAACAGCTATTGTTGCAGAACTAGCAGCATCATATGACCATTTCTGCTGAGAACCAGTTGAATTAACTTGCAATTTTGATGCAGTCGATAAACTTGAAGGCTCGACTCCTATACCGACTGTTCTAGAGGACGCGCTTATATGTAGCGTGTTTGAATTGAAGTTTATGTTATTAGGGATTGCAATATCACGCGCGTTAAAAGTGACGGCATCAGACGCAGCATCGCCAATAGTCGTTAAGTCTGCGGACACAACAAAATCTGTAACTTTAGCGTTTAAAGTGCCACTAACAATAAGATTGCCAGATACATTCAAATTACTTGTTACGGTAACCTGGTCCCCGCTAACATGCTGTATGTTGTTTACGTTAAGTGTGCTCATGATTTGTGTCCCTATGTAAGTATGTCTTTAAATATGTTTATGAAAGATTATTATTAAAATATTACTCTCTGATGTCGTCAATTTGTGCACGTGCTCCCACAGACAACGTAAGAGAAAGCGTGGCTGGTATGCTAAACGGACCATTTATCCTAGTCGCTGTTTGAGCTTCAAGCGTTGTGTTCCGTTGTAAGGTAGTAAAGTTTGAAGCGCCGAGGGAGGTGCCACCAATTATTTCTCCTCCAATCGTTATGTCTCCTGTAATAAAGGCGGATCCTGAGACACCTAGGCTTCCTGTTATATCTACTTTATACTGTGGGTCAGTTGTGCCTATACCAACATTTTGAGATGTGTCGCACCAGATGACTTCAGCGTCTCCTGAGTAAAGTATAAGCTCGTCTCCTCCGCCTTTAATCGCAGCTTGGCCACCACCCCAATAAATCTTTTTGTTTTGGTCAAGCTTAATCTGGCCAGAGGCAACGTGTAATTTGTCATCCGGGGCGCTTGTTCCAATACCGACTCTGTTAAGCACGTAGTCATATACAAAATCGCTTGAACCACTGTGCTGAGACCCGGTGTTGAAGATCATATGCTTGTCGTTAGCAGTGCCTAGATGAAAAACAGATGTGCTCATATCACCTAAAATAATAGATGCGATGGTGTCTTCAAATGCTAACTTTACCCAAGAGCTTCCGGAATATATAATCCAATCGTTTAGAGCCCACTGGTTGGCGTTGTCAATATTAGCGGCGCCCGAGCCAGTGACTTGCCAATAATCACCGTTCGAAGCGGTCAAATTAGTGGTACCACCATATCCACCATTTACCAACAAAGTAGTATAGGCCGTGCCGGGTGCTGAGCCTTGCAAGCCGGATCCGGTGCCGGAGTTCGTGCTAGCGTTCCAGTGTCCTTGAAATCTTGCTGCGCCTATAAATGGTACTGTTGGCATTCATCGTCCTCCTTATGCTGCTGCTATCGTGACACCTGTAGATTCGTTGTTTAAAAGCTCTGCTTTGGCTACTAGGTCAATTGTGGTGCCGGTGGCGGAATCAGCTTGCACCAAAATATTAAAAGTTTGAGCTGCGTCTGTTGCACCTGACATCGCGGTTGTCGTCACAGCCATACTAGCCACTGCTTCGCCGGATCCAATCACAGATGCTGTAGTTGCGATGACCGATGAGCCTCCAAAGTTGACGACACCTGCGACGGCTGCAGCACCGGCGTTTCTTGAAACACTAACGATAGATTGACATGCAATACAGCTTTCGTTATCAGAGGTAGAGCCCAGGAGCTGCAGGAATATGCCGGCTGTGTGTGCTGCGTTTGGGACAGTGACTGTGAACATAGCTGTTGGTGTATTATCTGTAGCTCCTGCAACTCGGTTTACAATTGTTGTGGCGCCGCCGGAGGCGCCTGCGGCTGCGCCTACACAGAAAGGTCCACTTGTGACGACGGTACCGTTTGCAGAATCGAGATCGATACTGCCTGCGGCTGCATCAATTTTAATGGCGCTGGCGCTAGTTCCTGCGTCGTTTACAATTGTAATTGTTTGTGAAGACCCGGCATCTGCATGCAACTTGATAGCACCTGCGGCATCATGATTCGCGGTGACGACGACTTGTCCACCTTCGACCCAGATGTCCTTGTCGTCAGCGGCATGAATACTAATTCCTCCTACTGTCGCTTCAATATCAATTGCGCCGGCGCCCTCTGTGCCGTCAGTAGTGCCTTCATCATTAAGAATTTGAATTGTTTGGTTTGCGCCGGCGTCTGCATGAAGCTTGATAGCTTCTGAAACATTATGATTTGCGGTGATCACTGCTTGACCACCTTCAGCCCAGAGATCTTTATCATCTGCCCAGGCAAGTCCAATGCCGCCAGCAACGGCACTCAACAAAATTGCGCCTGCGGCGTCGGCACCATCAGTATCACCAGAAGTATTAATGACTGAATACAGCTCGCTTCCTGCAGTTCCATGCGGAGCAATAATTGTTTCTACAGCTCCATTTTTGCCTAATTTTAAAGTCTGCCCATCTGTTAATGCCGCGCCTAATGTTATTGAGCCAACTGTAGCATCCATGGTGAGATTGCCAGCTGCATCGATATCAATTGTTCCATCGGCATCAACGTCTATGTTACCGACGCCGGAACCATGACTGTTTGCTACAGCAATTGTTAAAGTTTTTGTGCCGGCAGCATTAGCTGTCATTGTTAGATTTGTGGTGTCTGTGCTATCAATTGACAAAGTTGTGCAGTCAATGGTCGCTCCTGCAGTAACATCTACATCGAGTATACCGGCGTCGATCTGCACCTCGGAGGCCGCGTCGGCATTAGCGTCTAGATGAAAAGCAACGCCGGAGGTGTGAGCGGATACCAATGAAATATGTCCGTCTGCCGAAGTTGTTGTAATCACAATTTCATCAGCGGCGTCGACGGTGATCGCGTCAGCAGAGTCGATATCAACACTACCTGCGCTAGCATTTAAGTGTAGAGCACTAGCTCCCGTGCCGGCAGAGGCCAGTCTAAGCTCTTGTGTGCCGCCGCCAGCGACAGCTATATCCAAATCTTTTGCTGACGCTGTCACAGTAATATTTGAATCGTCTGTACCATCAATTGAGAGGGTCGTGCCATCAATCGTAATGCCAGCTGTGACGTCGATATCTAAAACACCAGCATCAATCTGTACCTCGGAAGCTGCATCAGCATTAGCGTCGATGTGAAAAGCGACACCAGAGGTGTGGGCAGATGTTAAAGTTATGTGACCGTCTGCGGATGTTGTCGCAATTTCAATTTCATCAGCAGCATCGATGTTGATGGTGTCTTGCACGTCGATATCGATGATGCCGGCATCAATATCTAAAATAGAGCCAGCATTTGCGTTTGCACTGATTAAGATAGAGTCACCGGCGGTATGGGCCGAAGTAATTGCGATGTGGCCGTCTGCAGAAGTTGTATCAATTGTAATTTGATCTTGTACATCAATATCAAGTTCTCCAGCATCAATGTCTAGGATCGCGGTATCAGAAGCATTGGCGCTGATTAGTATAGACTGGCCGGCAGTGTGCGCAGAGGTAATCGCGATATGTCCGTCCGCTGAAGTTGTGTCAATAGTGATTTCATCGGCTGCGTCAATATCAATTGTATCTGCAGAATCAACAACGACTGCAACTGCATCAACTGTAACCGTTGTTGTTGTGCTGTGGCCAATCTGAATGGCGCCAGTACCGGTCGAGCCAATATTGATTGCTTCATCATTATCTGCATGGCCAATATTAATAGTGCCGGAGTTGGTCTTAATATCGATTTGCCCGTCACCTTGACTGATATTGTCAGCGGCGACTGAATCAGCCGTACCACCACCGTCAGCTACTAACTGATTTCCACTGACACTGATTCCAGAACCAGCAATTGCGGAGAGAAGATCTTGAATGCTTTCTGCCTTTGGCGCGCCAGTAGCGCCGCCGTCAAGGATCACAATGTGGTCATCAGCTACGGCGACGGCTGCAGCTGCAAGCTTAAGTTTGGTAACGTTTCCGCTTCCATCGAATGTAATCGCAGCAGTTCCCCCTGCTTCTTTTAAAGAACCTCCGTCATCAAGTATAATGTCGCCGCCAACGGTTAGATTTGTGGTGACAGTTGCAGCTGCAGCAAAAGTAGCTAATTGTGCAGAATCGATTCGGAGAGCTTCGTCTAGTGAAGAGCCATCGTGAGTTGAGAAGATTAGATCGCCCTTAGTGTCGTCAGAAGAGCCATCATGGCTTCCTTGTATCTGAGCTAAAGTGACGTTTGCGTGGTCTTCAAATATAATTTTTGACTCACAACCACCATCTGAGTTTTCTGAAGTATCATTTTTTAAAGTAAGATAAGGCGCGGTGCCTTCTACTTGAAGTTTTGTACCTGGTGTAGCGGTACCAATACCAACAGCATTCGTTGAAGTATTTACAGTAACAGTTGTACCATCGACTTGAAGGTCTGTTAATATTGTTGAACCGCCGCCGCCTTTAAATCCACCCATTCTATTAACCTCCTATAAAGTAATGCCTGAACCTGTCAAATGGTACATCGAAGCAGCTGGGATGTGAGTTAGTTCCGCAAAAACTTCATATTTAAGGTTATCTACGGTCGACAAGTTTGAAATATAAAATTTTGCACACTTAACATCTAAAGTAACGCTGCTGTTGCCGGCTGGTACGGTTATATAATGAAAATTAGCAATTGCATCTCCTGAAGACGCTATCGTTTCTTTTCCAGAAGCACCGGGTGATGAGACCGCGGTCGCGGATCCGCTTTGAAAATGGACTCTTATGTCTTCCCCTGAATTTTCATTTGGGTTGATGACTGTTACGGACCTTGACACGTAATCAAACTCGACCATATGTACTGTTGCGTTGTCTAAGTCTGCTGATCCGGTGACAAATGGCATGCCAGAAACTTGATATGCTCCAACCTTTGCTAAGCCAGATCTAAGGCCGCCTGTGAATATTGCTGAATTTGCGTCTGTAGCCATTTTTTTCTCCTACCCTTTGTTTTTAGAGTTTCTCTCTATCTCTGCCTTTCTAGCATTTTTAATTTTTTTTAATTTTTCTCTTCTTCGCTTAACAGAAGGTTTTTCGTAAAATCTCCTATCTAAATAGTCTTCTATTATTCTTTCTTTTTTGCACTTTTTAATAAACTTACGAATAAGTCTATTCTGATCTCCTCGAACTTCTTTTAAAGAAACTTCAACATTAACAACCTTAGACATTGTTTTTCCCCATTAAACTTTTCCATTTTCCTTTTGATAAGCCCTGTATAGCTGATATATCAACTCCAGAGTCGCCTGGATTGACTCCAGAAAGAGGTGAATTTGAGTTCGATTCCGGAATAGTCTGCACGTTTTCAAAAATATTAGTCTTTAGACCAATTGACTCATTCAACCTTTTTATTCTTTCTTTTTTTTGTTTATTATATTCTTCTTGATCTTGTTCGTTTTCTATGCTTTTTGTTTTAGTTTGTTTATTTTCTAGAATGGGAGAATTTAACCCTCTAGCAACTTCTGCAACAACTTTTGAAAGCACTCCTTCTTGAAACAACACTTCTCTTACCGTTTGTTCAATCAACGGCTTTAGGATTTTCTTGAATTCGTTTGTCTTCATCGTAACTTCTTATTCCTTTAAGATAGATTTTATCAAACTATCTACTTTGTTATTTTTTGATTCATTTAGGTAAACATTGATCTCTGGATTCATGTCAGGAGTTTTTTGGTGTTTTAAAAAAGCCCCGGGCGTTGATGGCTCAGAGACCATGTCAAAACAAATCAACTGAAAATCATCTTCGACGATCGTGTTTCCTTTTTCTTGCTTGACTGACCCTAGCCCACGAGAAGAAATTCCTAATTTTACTCCAGACTTTACCAGAGCTTTTAAAATATTTCCAGAAGGTGTGTTCAAGACTTCTATTTTTCCCATAACACTGTCGCCCTGCCACCACATCTTGCTGACAAGATGAGACGCATTTTTCAAGTTTATAACCGAATCATCTGGGTGGTCTAATTCGCCTAAAGATCTTCTTTCACTAATTGCTTTTTGATAATTCTGTACTTCCCTAGCTAATGTATCTTTACGATAGACACGACCATTGCCGTTCTTAGTACCGGCTTTTTGACATATACCAACTAAATAAACCGCACCATCGTTCATAGCTTTTTGTCGCTCAGACTCAGTTAACACATCAACTGGGCATCTTCCTTCCGGACAAAGCTCAAAATATTCTTGTAAAAGTTCTTTTGACATTATTTTTTTACGACTCCATAGCCATTATATTTATTCGCAACTTTTTTTGGGTTCTTGACACCCCATACATAAGAAGCTGGGCTATTTTTTATTTTTATTTTTTTCATTATAATAATTGTTCTCTAAAAAGCAGGGCTCGCCCCTGCGCGGCCCTGCTGCCATTACAGCAACGCCTTACTTCTGCAATATTTCGCCGTTTCATTGTTGA
>TARA_R110002110_G_scaffold347232_1_pt1 | contig 12076 bp, 6 predicted proteins | sample TARA_R110002110 | Tara Oceans TARA_R110002110 (sample SAMEA4397330) | marine metagenome | biome: Polar Biome; feature: [SRF] surface water layer (ENVO:00010504); material: water (ENVO:00002006), including particulate matter (ENVO:01000060) such as... | depth 5 m
CCTTGTTATCGGCGGAGGCCAACGTGTCGGTATGGGCACCATGTCCAAAAGATCGTTTATGTCAATCGACCCGTTGATAGACGACCCAGAGTTTGAACACGACACAGTAATAGCGGAACAGCTTGAAGCCGCACTTCTCTCTGCGGTACAGAATCAGGCAGTCGAAGGTATTCTTCCGCCAGCCGATCTGGCACGAATCATAGATCTTGTTGCACACGATAAAAAAGAACTTGCTGAAGCTGTAGAACAAGTCCAGCAAGAAGCACAAGAACGACAAGCTGAACAAGTAGACGCTATGGCACCCGAAGCTCAACCCGGACTTGCATTACCTGGAATGGGAGCAGAGTCAATGGCAGTTCAAGAAGAAGCTGGGGCAGATCAAGCTGGGTTAGAACAACTATTAGGGGCGTTGTAATGCCAAGAAAAGGTAAAGGCCAAAAAATTCAGACTGCTACCGGACAACAATATGGTGCTGCTAAAGAACAAGAGGAGATGCAGCAGCAAGCCCCCCTTCCAGAAATGCCAGCCCCAACACAAGTCCGTCCCGGCGATTTGGGTGCCCCGAATAGAATGACGGAACGTCCGGGTGAACCAGTCACAGCTTTACCAGATCCTCAGTCTCAACAATTACCTGACCCAGAGTACAGCGAAAAAATTGCTCGTATTTTGCCGACACTTCTTCCCCTTGCCTCATCACCATATGTGGGAGAAGACACTAAACAAATTATAAATAAAATGATTTCAATGGTGCCACAGCAAAGAGCTTTATGACATGGTATGGGCTCTGGGAACTCTGGTAGGTATCGGTAAAGGGCTTGTCAATGCCACAGCAAAGTCGTTTGAGTTTGGGATTGATATTGCTGAAGAAGTTGTTGGTATAGACGACGAATACGATGGTGTGTGGGGATCCATTTGGGGGTCATGGGAAGATAATATTCTTGGAGCTAGTGGCGAAGAAGGCGCAGTCCAACATCTGTTTGGCGAAGAAGGAGCCGGTGGCCGGTTCTTTGGGGCAATACCGGAAGCAGTTCGTAGCCCAGCTAAATCAGTTATCAACCCAGTGTTTGATGCAATGGATATCGCATACGAGTACGGGGTAGACCGTAACCTTGGCACACTAATCGGTGTCACTCAACGTGGGACAATGGACACGCTCGATGTTTTGATGGGGCGTCAACCAGTCACCGACATTTTCACAGTTTTTGATCCGAATGAATGGCGGCAGGCATACAACATCACTGAAGCACGCAGCTTTGGTCAAGCAATAGCTCTTGCTTCTAAATGGATTGATTTAGACAACCCAGCCGAGGTGGAACGTTTCGAAGGAACAGCATTTTACAAAATGTATTCCGGTATGTGGGATGCCGTAGGCAACATCATTTTAGATCCGGCCAATCTTCTTTTTGGTGCCGGGATGGTAGGTGCCCCTGCACGTGCAGCTAGGAAAGGGGCAAAAACAGCGCTAGGTATGAGTTCGGTGGGGGCAGCCGCAATCAAGACCTCTAAAGGATTCGCACGATTCGATGACGCTATCGAGGTTCTGCGATACGCCGAAGATCTTAAATGGTCTGACCAATACAAAAAAGGGATCGGATTCGCAGATTCGGATCTTCAACATATTGATACTCTTACCGCACGTATACATCGAGCAGCCCAGGATGGCAAACTTGGGCGTGGGCAAAAGGCCCGAGGCACGTCACAAGGATTATCAACAGATCAAGCTCGTGCCATAGCGTCACTCCCCAATAAAGCAGCTAGAGATATGTATTTCAGGTTGTCTGTAACCGGTGGTGATATGGCTGTTATGGACGAAATGGTTCAAGCCGCGAATGCGTGGGGGCTTTCCCATCAAACAGGTGGCTTACATCACCAACTTTACGAAGTGCGACAACGTTTAGCTAACTCGCCTTTTGACGATGCAAGCAAAGGTGTGGATGAGTTTTATATAGCTGAACAAAGCAGACTCGAAAATTTGTTGATGCAACAAAATCCTGAACTTCCGTTTGGGGCAGCGCTATCCATTAAAGAAGAACGGTTACGGGCGTTAGGACGGCGAAGCGAAATAGATCGTGGATACATTGACCCAGACGAATTCAATGCACGACATATTGCACTTAACGAAGATCAGCATTTAGTTCAGGCTGCTACGGATCAAGTGTTACTGCACAATCATGTAGACAGTATGGAAGCGTTACCTAAAATTGGTGCAATGGCTGATCGAGGGTTTACAGTCAGAACGTTTGTCGAAAAAACTCCGTTACTGGGAGGCATTGCATCATCTAGAGTTGTTCACGCCATTGTAGAGAAAGTCCCCCAAGGAATTATTTTGTGGGACGACGCTCAACAAGGATTTACGCAGTTCCAACGAATGCTGCGAGATGCGTCAAGAGTCGGTGATGAAGGTTTAACACTTATCGATGACGCATATATAGATCAAAAACTTGGTGCCTGGACTGGTACAAGAGACACCGAAGATTTACGGGTGTTGTTTGAAACGACGGTTGACGATATTAATCACAAACTTGTTGACATGTTTTCGGGCAGGATGGAAGGCGTAAACAAAAACGAGTTAAACCAGATTTTGCAGAGACAATGGAAAAGCGGGGAAAAAGCTATGCAAGCTAAAGCTCGTAGCGCCCGCCAATACGCAGTTCAGCAAGATGGTTACTCCGGTATCAGGATTGTTGATGCCGCTGAAGGTGGTGAGACTATGGCTCGTTATATGCCGATCACTACAAAACAATTAGAACAATCAAGTCTCATCCCTAGATATGACCTATATAAAAGGGCGTTCCAAGACTCAACTATTTTTGCTAAAGGTCTTCAACGTGTAGGCAGAGTAACAGCGGCGTCAGTTAATGGGTTTACAACAGTGTGGAAACGTTCCGTATTGTTGCGTCCTGCGTGGCCTATGCGTGTTCTTCTCGATGAATATGCTCGTACTGCAGCCGAGATTGGGACTTTGGATACCATCAAATCGATGGCTGGTGGCTTCAACGATTTGAAAGCGTCATGGTTCCGCAAGCAGGGTGTTGATCTTGGGCCGCTTATTCAAAAGCGAATGGTCGATAATCTTGATCTGCAAGAGGTAGCAGGGATAAAACGAAAATCCCTTAACAATTTATTAGATGAAGAAAAAGCGATCGCACAAAAATATAAAGACGCCGGTATTGATCTTGGGATTGGATTCGAAACCAGAACACGTCGAATGGACCCTACGGATAGACAACGCATGAATGAAATTCGTAAAGAGTCCAACGATATAAGAAAGCTCAAAGATAAAAGTCAGGTTGAAGAATATTTTGCTGGTCGGGCAATCGAAGTACCTATTGGGAGTGATACGGGATTTTGGAAAGAACAAACTGGTTGGCAAGCAAGAGAAGGCAACCAAGGCTATTACGATCTTGTTGACGAATTTGTTAAGACACGAGGAACTGGCGCTACCGAAGATCTCGTTCGTAAAGTAATCTCAGACGAATACGGACGAAAAAAGGTGATGCGTCGATCTTTAGCGTGGTCCGCTGGAGCCGGGATAGTCGCAGGCCCCGCCGGTCTTGCTATCGGGGGACTTTACTCTCTCCATGCCCGAAGCTCACTTTCACGTTTAGCAAAAATAGAAACAGCTAATGCTGTCGGATTCCAGTTAAGGGCTGTTGCTCGTACACAGTTACATGATGAAATTGCTTCCATCCGAAATAGTGTTCTCGAAGTAACCGATCCACAAATGTTAGACAATGCAGCTAGAGAAATAGAAAACTTGAATACAGCCGCATCGTTACTCGAAGCGCAAGCCAAAACTTTAACTGAACAAAACGTTATGCAACTTGACGGTATGAAAGATGTCAATGCTGAGATGTATGACAACTTTGATAAGTCTGGTCAAATACTCGCTGATGCCGGGGTTGCTAATGCCCATATCGGTGGTGTCGGATACGCGAATGCGTTCGGTAATAGTCCACAACAAATAGAGGTATACCGGAAAGCCATATCGGCAGACAGTTCAAACCGTGTTCTCTACGGTGGAGCATCAGAAGCTACACGTAAAACAGATAAATTGCGGGAACCTAGAACATACAATATTACGCAACAACCTGAAGCGTTCGTAGCTGCATTCAATGACACAGTAAATAAACAATGGGTTCCGTTCACCGACGAATTTACAAATAACGCTTTTCAAGATTTTCAGAGACTTGTTTGGCAAAACAGATCTGATGAGTACATCATTGGTTGGCTTCGATCAAAAGAAGGCGACGCATTGCGTAAGGCAATGCCAGAACAGTTCAAAAACATTGACGAACACATGGTCTTGATGCGACAAGCAGTCGATTCATTTGTTCCTAATGATCCCCGATTCAGTACAGTTCGGGCACAAGCAGGAAAAGGTCGAGAACTTAATTGGAATCGAGATATACAACCAGTTATCGACAGACATTTTGAGGGCAGTGTCGAATTTGCTCGCCGCGAGTTAGGTGACCAAACCTTCGGTCAGGTCATCGGTGACTCTTACTTTGGGCAAGCTGCCCAACAAGGTAAGATTCTTGCCAAGGTCCAAAATAAGATTGATACAATCTTCCAAAATATTGGCACAATGCCAACCGATATTCTTACACGAAGCCTTGTTTTCCGCACTGCATATGCACGAGAAATGGCAAGACGTTTAACTCGTTATGAAGATGCAAAAGTGTTTCGTTTGAAGGAAAGCGATATACGCAAAATAGAAAAAGAAGCTCGGGGAATTGCAATCAAAGAAACCAAACATCTTCTCTATGATCTTGCTGAACGATCCAAATTCGAAGAAGTAGTTTCAAATATTATGCCGTTCTATGGTGCTTGGCAAGAAGTTATAACTCGTTGGACCGGATTAGCGCAACGGAACCCGTCATTCGTAATGGCCGGATCACGTAACTTTCGGAAAGCAATACAAACAGTAGATGCAAAAGATGAAAATGGTGATCCTGTTTTTGTGTTACGTCTACCCGAAGGTGTGATGAACTGGAAGATTCCTTTTCTCGGAGTCAAAGCATTCGGGCGCATGTCGGCTCTCGGAGATAACGCTATTGATTTCAATTTCGGATCTGCGTCAATGATAAGTGCCGGGTTACCAGGGTTTGGACCCATGATCAGTATCCCGGCGAGTGAAACAGCTTTGCAAATGCCGGAACTTGGGGAAGCTCTAGAACTGATACTCCCATTTGGGCCAACTGAAGGAGACGCTTTTCTTCAACGAGTTATCCAACAAACAGCGCCAACGTGGATTCGCACAACTTTGAGTACAGAATACGATACGCCTCAACGTCAACGAATGAAAGCTCGGATCACTGCTGATCTTGCTGCTGAATATTATGAACAAGGTGAGACAATCGACAATGAAACAGAATGGGCAGAATTTGAGGACGAAATTAATCGTCGTGCTAGAGATATTCTGACGGTTCGTGCTCTAGGGAATTTAGGTTTACCGCTTTCCTTTATTGCACAATCACCGCATTACCACATCATTAATGGTTACAACAAAATCCGTAGTGATAAAGGTTTAGAAAGTGCTGACGAATGGTTGATTACTAAACATCCTGAGATGTGGGCGATAATGGGACGCCAGACGGCTGTGAAAACAGTTGCGTCAGCGACTCTTGAAGGCGAAGCTCTCTACCAAGAAACAAAAGAATTTGCTGATAATCATTCCGTGATTGGTGATTGGATTGTGGGCAAAGTAGGGACACTCGATGCTGGGTTTGTTTATAACAGAGCAGTTCAGATTAAAGAAATTAATGAAGGACGAAGAGTTCGTTTAACCCCGCGGGAAATATATACACGGGCAGCGCAACAAAAAGGGTGGTTTGCGTTCCGTGATAAAACAACAGTTATCAATAATGAACTGTTCCGTCGTGGCGTTAATGGTCTGAGTGTCAGTCTGAATGCTAAAACAAACGAAGATTTAGCGGAAATAAAACGCAAAATTATAGAAGGAATTGCTGCAGTTAATCCGCAATGGAAGGAAGAATATGATTCTTTCCAAAGTGATTCTGAAAAAGCAGAAGTTATTCATTCCTTTAGGTCTGCTTCGACGTCACCGTTATTTGAAAGACGCCCAGATATTAGATTAATTAGAGATTACGTTAATCAACGTGATTTGATTTCTCGGGAGTTAGAACGACGAGAAGAAGAAAGCGGTAACCCCGAATTAGGGCTCCTTGGTAGCGATGATAATTATGACTTAAAAGAGCTATGGTTACGGTTTAGATTGCGTATCGCACAAGAACCAGATTTTGCTAGTGTTTTTGTGCGGTATTTTGATCGAGATGATTCCATTACAAGATCTTCATGGCCTACCAGTTGGATGGTCAATCAAGAGAAATTAGCGGCATAATGTCTACCGGCCCATCACCAGACCTTGTTGCGACAGGCGCAGCCGAAAATGTTCCCATAAACGATCCTGTTTTACCAGCAATTCCAGAAGGACCAGCTATCGGTATTCGACCCGGTACAGCTTTTGGGCGTCGTGCTTCCACGATGAGTAGACAACAGCTTATGAAATCGGTGTTATCGGGCCAATTCGAAACTGTGCGACCCGATGAAGGCAGTGATCTTTTTGTAGATGTAACCGGAACGTCTATGCCCGGCAGATTCGGTGAAGTCGAATTAGATGTATCAAAACTTGTTACAGGCGAAACTGCGTTTAATGAGATGATGGATGCATGGGCCAACGACGATGATGTTTTTGAACAGATCGCTGAAGGTTTGTTTATGAACGGATATACGACGTTTGAAGAAGACGCAGAAGAGATTTATGATTTTGAGGTTGTCCGAAATGGAATGCTTTCAGCAATATCGACAGCTTCTCAGTATGCCCAAGCTGGTGGTGGTGATGTCGGAATGATGCCCACTATTGATGCTTTGTTAAAAGCTACCGATGCAGACAAATTGCAAGCAGAGTTTGACAAAATTACTGCTACTAAAAAATCTAAACAGTATTCAAAAGCGACTATTACCGAGTATGCCAATAAGGCGTTTAAGGATAAGTTGCATCGGGCACCATCTGACAGCGAACTCAAAGGTGTTATCGGGTTCATACATGATCTTGAAACAGAAGGTGGAACAACTTTCGATCTGACAGCAGAAATTGGGGCACAAGCTACTGCTCTTGATCCGCAACGTGCGCAAGGTGTGTCTTTTTATAACACTGGTCAGACAGTCAAGAATGCGTTAGGACTGAAATAATGGCAAGATTTAAACCCGCGAGTACTATTGAAGGACGTCTCCGAGAGTTATTAGAAGACTCAAAAAACGATCTTGAAGGTGAGAAAAAAACTTCTAAGCGACTTCAAGCTCTTGCGATTGATGATATCGATGTTGAATTAGGTGAAGCGATCAATAGGTTGCGTGGGGATTTGGCAACCGATGAAGAATCGTTAGCTGGTAAAGAGGAATCTCTCCAAAAAATCGAAGATGAGCGGACTGCGCTTCTTGAACTTATTAAGGATGCTGAGAGTTGGTGGGATGAACAAGATCTGACGCCGACCACGACAGAGGCCGCACAAGAATTAGCAGAAGCCTTGAATGAAGCAGCAGTTGGTTTCTTCGGTGACAATATTCTTGATACCAGTATTTATAAAGAACAGATGGGTGATGCTTCTGTTCAACGAATGGTCCTTAACGGCTTCCGTGATGGGCTTGAACAACTTAAAGATGATTTAGCAGACCAAGATGATGTACGAACTGATTTAACGAACGAAGTTAGATCTATTCGGGATGATGTTGCAGAAACGCAAACAAATCTGGATGATAAAAGTGCTGAAGCAGATCTAGTAGTAGAAGAGGCTACTAGCAGTGATGTAACAGAAATTGATGATCGATTAGCTAAAGCACCAAGCAAAGATGCTGATGATGAAGAGATTATTCGTTGGCTATTAGGTGATCCGAATCAAGCTGATCTCGGTTTCGCTAAGGAACTAGAAGAATTAACAACTTTGGATGAGACTAATCCCATACCTGGTTTACCTGGTATGCGAACCAAAATAAAAAATGTTTCGGAAGGCCGTGTCTATGGTGAATCGGGTGTAGCTGCACGAGAACGTGTTGAACGGGGTTCGGATAAGGAAACGTTACGTCGTGAATATGCGACTGAGACTGAAGAAGACTTTTCGCCGGAAGCATTAGAGCGAGATGCCATCACTACCGAAGGTGATTCGGATGAATTTTCGCCTGAGACGGTTAGGCGACGTGAACAAAGCAGAGTAGCTGCTGAAGAAGAAGGTTTGAGTGCTGCTGACCTTGCTCGGGGTGACGAATCTCGATTCCTTGGTGGGGCTCCTCTTGAAGAAGAACCGTTTTCACCTGAACGACTTCGGCGTGGGGCGACACAAGATGAGATAGTTGCTGAAGAAGAAGCTGAAGAAGCTGAAGAAGCATGGCGAAGTGATGTTGATCCGGCGAGTGAGCGAGGCGGATTCGGAGCGGGCGACGCATCTATGATGCCAGAAAAGCCGTTACCGGTAGTTTCTAACGGTGATCCGAGGACATTGACGCCTGCCGCAACTGAATACATTAAAGAAAACTTTGGTTCGGTTGCGTTCTTTATGGATGATGACAGATTTCTTATTGATACTGAAGAGTTTGGACGTATCAACATCATTACTTTCCTCGAAAATACAGAAGAGCAAAATCCTGATGTCATTTGGGGAAAGTTCCAAGAGACTGACTGGTTTAGGGATAATGGTCCGACATCACGCCAATTCCAAATGGATTGGGGTAAAGCGGGTGGCACTGATGATTGGTTCCCACAATGGAATGATGGAACTGATGGTGGTGAAGTGGGCTGGCTTAATATGAATCCAGACATGAACGAATTATTGGATGACACATATGATTCGTTGATTCAAGAAGCTGAACGGCTCGGCATGGACACAAATGATGAGAGCAAAAAAGAAGCCATTATGCAAATGGCTTACAATGCCCGTCAGTTAAATATGACTGAATATGAAATGAAAAACGAATTTATTGTAAATCTGGATCTTGCTTTTGATTTTAACGCTGTCAAAAACTCGGGAACGTTTGGTGCCATCAGAAATAAACTGAAACAAAACGCTGCTGCATATATGATTAAACTTGATGACGTATCGCTTGACCAATACGCACAAGATCTTTATCTTGGCAAAGCTACTTACGAGGGCTTAAACGCATCGTTTACTAAACAAGCAAAAGATTTTAACCCTGCGATAGCTTCGCTAATCGATCAAGGCTATACCCCTAGCGCATATTTTTCTTCATATGCGAATGTTGCATCGAATCTTCTTGGCCGTCCTGTCGATTTCATGGGTGGTGACACCAAAATGTTTGGTGCATTAACTAACACGATGACTGGTGATGCTGGTTTAGAACGTCCGATGACTCGTGGCGAATTTGAACGTTATGTTCGTCAAACACCGGAGTGGGATACTAGTACTAATGCTCGGGATGAGGCGTATTCGACTGTGAGTACGATGCTCGATAGTTTTGGGATTAACAACTAATGATGGAATTTTTTGAGACACCGTGGACGCAAGAATCTAGACCTGTAAAAACTTCACCGAAGACTACTAGTACTAGTCGTTGGTTGGGTGGTCCTGTCATTCAGGCCCAAGTGAATTTAGCGTTGGAAGAGGCTGGGTTTATTCCAACTATTAGTGTTGACTCTGGAGTTGTGCAAGAAGCTGTTGAAGCAGGGCTTTTGCCCGGTTTTAATCCTGATGGCACCAAGATTATTGCCCCATCCCGAGACAAACCGGCTATGCCGACAGATGGCAAAAAGTATGTTTGGAATGAGGAACTGTTTGATTGGGTAGAGGACACTACTGTCGAGACTGGTCTTACACTTCCTTCGGCAGACCTGACTCCTGAGCAGCAAACGGCTTGGGATGCTTGGGAAACAAAGTTTGAGGGCATCGAGGGCATGGATCTGTTGCGTACAGAGATTCTGTCTGGCGCATTTGATCCACTTAAGTTGCCGGATACTCCCTTTTTCAATAACCAGATCCGAGATGCAGGTGGGCTTGTACCTGGGGGCTATGGAGGCGGCGGTAATTTTTACAATAGTAGATCTGATGGTTTGTATGCAGAAACATACGCGAACGAACCTACCCAAAACCCTATAAGTGGTGGTCAAAGTCTGTGGATTGAAAATGCGGATGGTACTGGTTGGATAGAAAACCCAGATTATAAGGCACCGGGTTCGGTTGGTAGCGAAAGTTCTATTGCAAAGACCACCGCAGCTACTGATGCGGAAGCTGCAGCAGAAGCAGCAAAAGTTGGGGCTGAAGGTGCAACAGCGATCCTTACTCGCCTCGCTGGAGCGTTCGGATTGCCACTAAGCGTTGTCTCTAAGTTAAAAAAGATGATGGTTGACGGTTTGTCTGAGGAAGCTATCGCTCTTGAAGTACGCCAAACACCTGAATATGCTGCTCGTTTTCCTGGTATGAAGTTGCGTCAAGACGCAGGGTTTGCTTCTATGTCTGAAGCTGATTACATGGCGAATGAAGATTCATATCAAGAGTTGTTGCGTACACATGGTTTACCTGAGAAGTTTTATGATGATCGTATGGATTTTGCGACACTTATTGCTGCAGATGTTTCTCCTAATGAGTTTGCTGAACGTGTAACTCTTGCCGAATTGGCTACTGCTGGGGCTGACCCGAAAACTAAAGAAGAATTAAAACGGTTATTCGGTATTGAGCAAACTGATCTTGTTGCTTACTATTTAGATCCTGAAGGAGCAACGAATCTGATTGAGGAACGTCGAGCATTTGAAGCTGCTGGGCTTTCTGCGACAGGGGCTCGTGTATTGGGGCAGACAACCGGGTTTGATAAGGATACGGCTGTTGCCTTGCAACGTGAAGGTATACAACGTCGTGAAATTCAGCAGCGTTTAAGCCCACAAACAGGTTTAGTAACTCAGCTTTTGGGTGAAGAGGATGAAATTAGTGCTGCTGATCTTGCATCTGGCGAATTTGGGTTAGATCCAGAAGCAAGGAATAAGGTACGGCGGCGTAGAGAAGGACGAGTAGCGGGATTCTCTGGACAATCAGGGATGCTTATCTCTGGTACCGGTGCAACCGGACTTGGTTCCAGTACTTGACACAGCTTCCACAAGTTCTTTATACTTAATTACTAGTTGGCCCCTTCGGGGTGAGCTAGCTACAGAATTTCCCCTCCATCCGAAGTTCCACCGCTGAGGATGCGTATAGACAGGTGAGTGACATATGACAGATTCCGACTCCACTGGTAACAGTGAAACTGGTTCTGGCAGTTCAACCGAATCGAAACCAAACTGGCGACGAGATCTGGAAACCCGTGCTAAGGAAGCAGAACAAAAAGCTGCAACCTTAGAACTAGAGCTTTCGTCTATCCAGCGGCGTGATACGTTCCGTTCAGCAGGACTTGATCCTGATGATCCTCGTGTCAAATATTTCGTGAAGGGCTATGAAGGTGAACTCGATGCTGATGCTATCCGTCAGGAAGCTGAAGCGGCAGGGTTCTTGGGTGCTGAGACATCCGTAGCTCAAAATTCTGCTCTTAACAATATGTTGAGTGCGGAACAGCGAATATTAATCGCAGGCGAAGGTGGAGATCCGGTGTCATCACCTGATTTAGACTCACAAATTAAAGCAACGAACAATGAAGATGAACTTCGGGCGTTGTTAGAGTCGAATGGTATCTTGTGGGGCGCAGCTACCTAACAGTTCGCTAAGCCGTTGGAGTCCTAACACTAGGACTCACACTCACTATGGCTATGACACCGCCATTAACGCTAACTAACCCGACTGGGACTGGCCAATTAACGAACCAGGTAACTACGGCGTTCGAACAGATCGCCTATTTTGCCTTACGTTCACAACCTCTTTATGAGATGGTTGCGGATATTCGTTCAACTGCACAGAGCCACAATGCGGCAACTGTTCAGTTCACGTTCTACCCGAATATGGCTCAGGTTACCAGTACACTTACTGAGGCGACAGACGTTACACCTGTTGCTCTCTCCGACTCCAAAGTAGATGTTGCTTTGGCTGAGTATGGTAGCTCAGTCATCACGACTGCTTTGATCCGA
>TARA_R110002110_G_scaffold72739_3_pt1 | contig 12069 bp, 4 predicted proteins | sample TARA_R110002110 | Tara Oceans TARA_R110002110 (sample SAMEA4397330) | marine metagenome | biome: Polar Biome; feature: [SRF] surface water layer (ENVO:00010504); material: water (ENVO:00002006), including particulate matter (ENVO:01000060) such as... | depth 5 m
CTCAGATTTGTAAATACGCCTCTGCTGAGCGAACCACCAGTTTCCCGCCCCATCTGTCGTGAGTGCTGTGACTGCTTGGACATCTATGTCGGTTGCCCCTGAAACATCAACGGCCGTCCAAGTTGAGCCATCAGGGGAACGATAAACAAGTTTGTTGCTAGCAGTCATAACGCCGACGAAGCACCAAAAGTCGGCCCCCCAACCAATCTCAAAACCCTGCGTTAATAGGTTTACGGTAGACCATGTGCTCGAGTCAGTAGGGTCTGACGTGTAACAAACCTCAGCATTATTCGCCTTCCAGTTACCGCACCACATCTTGTTCCCGCTGGCATCCTTCCCTACGGCGAGACAAACATAATCTGGCGTCGCTGTTGTTGACCGAGCATCATAGACGGTCCAGCTTGTCAGGTCAGAGTTGCTCGCAAATGCTGCAAAGGCGTCGTCTAGACCCGCAACCCACAGGGTAGCGCCTGACGACGGCTGTGTGCAGTTGTTAACCTTGGCTATGTTCGCCTTTGCTACGTTGTTAACCTTCGCGAGATTAGCAGACGTAGTGTTATCGACCTTTGCATAATCAGCCACTACGCAACCTCAACCAATGTCAGCGATGGGTTGAAGTAGACCACATCTGCTGAGAGAGCTATTCCGAGAGCCTGAACGAAGGCCCCGCTGGTAGTGGGTGCTGTCTGTGTCATGGCTCCCGCAGTCTCTGATGCGTACATGATGCCGCCGAGCGTCCAGTTCCATGTATCGTCACGGATGAATCCCTGGAGCAGGATCGTTCCAGTCGCAGTATCCGAGATGGCCGCTGGCGCAATACCGATCACCGGCATCGTTGCGATCGCATTTGAATCGGTGATCACGACCTCGCCCGTCGTGGTGTGGACACACACCGTTTGGAACGCACCGATTGCACCGCCAGCCAGCATCTGTGCGCTAAGGCCCGTGGATGTGTGGTCCGTTGTCGGAAGAAGCGGCGTCCCAATGCTTAGTGACTTGCCCTCGCCAAGGGTAACGTCCGAAGCAAATGATGCAGAGGTAGCCGTCACATCAAAGGAACCGTTCACAGCGAACGTCAGATCAGCGTTTGCTCCGCCGCCGTCTGTCGTGGTCAGCGTCGTTGCCCCGTTAGCGGCTACAGCAATCGTACAGTGGTCGCTGGTATCTGCGCTGGACACGATCTTCATATCCCAGCCATTCGCGTCATCAGTGTTGATGAGGATGCCCTGGTTGTAGTCACCACCAGTTGCGGTCAGATCAAGAGCCCGGACGGTAGAAACCTCAGGTGTCGGTGAGCCGGTTGCGATGATCTCGGCACCCTTGATGTTTACCGTGCCCGATCCTGAGGGATGGGTGCAGGTCGGAGTCACTTTGACGCCCGTCATGGCGTTCGTGCCCGCAGTCGCTGTCGTGTTGTCCATATCGACGTTAATGCCGACCATCGTATTGTTGGTGATGCTAGCCCCGGTCTTATCGAAGTCGATGTCAAGAGCCACAGTACTAGACGCATCGGTCACGCTGAAGTTCTGGTCGATTAAACACCCAGATGCCGCTGTAATTGTTGACGTAATCGCCGCCGCACTTAAAGCCGCAGGCGATGTCGTTAAGTCTCCTGAACTCGCCCCAGTTGCACTTGTGGTGCAGATATTCCAAGTATCCGTGCTTTCGTCCCAGATGAGAGCCGAGTTAGTAGACGAGCCGCGCTCGACAATAATACCCGCATCACCAGAAGGCGTCCCGCTTGTGCCGTGAGCAAGCTCAATGATCTTGTCTTCTATGAGGACGCTGGTGCTCTCAACCGTTGTCGTCGTTCCCTCAACAGTAAGGTCACCTGTGATGACTACACTGCCTGAACCGTCCGCCTGAACCGACGAATCAAAAACACTCCCAACGACATTGCTCGTCGTACTCATTACGCTCTCCAGTTGAGTCGAATGTTCGCGACACAAGCCGCGCTAGCTTTAGCGCAAACATAGATCGTACCGCTTGTGGCGCCACTGACGACAGTGTCTAAGTGATAGTCCTTATTGATAGTGAAGGCTACGCCGCCTGTAGTCGAGGCGCTCGCACTTAGGGTCACCGTCTGGGTCGCACCGCTAAGCGCGTCAGAAGTGATCGGGATTAGACCTTGAGCGTCTCGAGCAATAAACAACGTAATTGTGTCGCTAGCAGCGATTGCACTAAGCTCAAACTCCACTGACTCGAGAAAACAATCGTCTGGGATGGCCCCCGACTTCTTGTTCGCCGCCAAAGAAGTTATCGGGAATACCGTGTAGCCGGTGACGATGTCGATATCTATCGTTGAGACTGAGTAACCGTACTTGGTAAATTGCTGAATCATTTTAAGGGCTCCTGACGCAAGCTGCGCCTATTGTAACACTAATCCATTACAGCTTGGTGGGCTTGGTAGGGTCCTGGTTATCTGAATCACCCCGTTTCTTCAACCGCTCCAGCCGAGCTTCGTTTTCTTTCTTTCGAGCGGCATCTATTTTCTTCTTCCGCGCTTCACGCTCAGCAGTTTGTTTAGCTTTTTCGTCTGGGTAGTCCTCGAGGTCGATGTATTTAGCATCCCGCGCAGCCACAACCCCTGGGATGTCATGTCCACCAGTTTCTTTTTCTGCCTCCCAAGCCTCACCTTTCGCAGTTCTATCAGGACTAAATTCGTAGATATCAATTAGTCCCCACGTTCGCGCTAACTTTCGAAGATCGCCGTCAAGTCCTGATACCGCTTCGTGGGGCGTTTCCGCCCACTTCTTCAAGACACCGTTTAACTCATCAGCGATAGAGTGTTTAAATATGAGCGCACCGACACCGCCGTCGATGTAGTACCGCATAGTGGGCTCAAGGGTTGCGCCGTTCAAATATGGATCGTCTGGTTGTGCCGTAATCTCACCAGATTCGAGTTTCTTCATCGACTCAATATACGTTAACTTTAGGTTCAGAGGATCTTCCTTTGGGTTCACAACAAGAACCGGAATCCCCCACTCGTCGAGTTTCTTCGCTAAAATCGGGGCAACTTGGTACGGTATAGCGTCTTGATTGAGATCCACTAACGGCAGAAGATCAGGTACCAGCAACGAGCGCTCTGCTTGAAGTATCTCATTGATCGGATAACGTACCGAAAATAAATCCGCTCCGTCATCCGCGCCGCCGAACCATTCCTCGGGGCCAACATTCTTTATCTTATCGATCAAGGCGAACGACGATAAGGTCACAAGACTAACGAAGTTGGCGGAGGCAATATAACTCTGCTCAGGAAGCACGTAAGAAGTAAACGTTCGGTTTGGATTTTGCCGATCCATCATCTCGTAGAATATTTTATTCTGTTCATTCATCACGTTAGGGACCATCACAGAAGTACGATTCTGGGCATATCGCGCTATCGATGACCGTGATGGCTTCTCAACATACCGTTTCTCAAGCTCACCCCCGAGGCCGGGGTAGGCGTCACGCATCTGCTTACCAAAGTCTTCACGCATCTTCAGGCCAAAGTCATCGATATTATAGATCATGCCATCTTCGTAGATTACGTCTCGACCCGTCAACGCCATCCTGAGTTGACGTTTATATGGTGCCGGAAGTCGCGATAGCGGAATACCCCCTAAGTCTCTCGACAAGGCCGCCTTCAAAGACTCGTAAGCCTCCCTCTGTGTGTCATCCATACCATCAGCATTTATGCCAAGAGGGTCAACGATACCCTCATAGAGCAACTCGCTCGCGAGATCTGCACCTTTTGTATACGCACGATTCAAGACGCCCAATCGATACGCGCCACGAGGACTAAAGATAACGTCAATAAGTTGCCGGTTCGCGTTCTTTTGGAATGCCCAAAACGGGAAGACAATAGTGACCAGGAAATGTCTGTCAGCCTTCGACATTGACCCGGCATAGTCGTACAGCCCATCGATAACCAAGCGTGCTGCCTTGCGAGGCCCGACGCCCATCTCTACCAGCGTCATCATAGCCCCGTAGCGCTCTCGCTCACTCCAACCTTCAGCCATATCCTCTGCAAGCTTGACCCACTCTCGTGTTGACGGTGCGCCAGGAATACGCATCAAGCCACGACGCTCCGCCGACTTCTCTAAAAACATCGTGCCTGCGGCACGAATCTTAGTACCTAATTCGGCAGTATCAAATGACGCTGACATCCCCTCCTCAACGCCAATACGCCGAAGATCTGTGTAGGCGTGCGGAATACCATCAACGACAAGGAACCCTGGACGCCCATCAAGTAAAGCGTTGACATCGCCCCGCCACTTGGAAGCTCGAGTCAGAGTTGCGGCCCAATCAGCACCCTTATCTCCGGCCTTCTGCATCACCATGCGGAAAGCCTCGCCAGCTTGATCCTTCCCAGCCTTCTGCGCCGCAAACAAAACTGCCTGGCCTACGGGGTTATTCGCCCATGTTTGCGGAAGAATGCGCATCGTTGAGATAAACGCTGGTCGGAACCCCACAATCTGACTCATCTGATTGAAGTGGTCCATTGTGTTCATCCAGAAGTATCGACCCTTCAATAGGAAATGACCGCGAACCATTCGAGTTTTGAGATACCGAGCCGTCCAAGCCATTGCAAGTTGGCTTGACGTTGCCCCTTCTCGGATACCCTTTCCGATAGACTCCAGCATATCGCCGCTAAACGCTTTCAGTTCGGGGTCCGTCGCTTGCTTCAAAGCCAGAGACAACTTCTGCCTCGCGGCTTTTGGGACGAAGAAGTTGAGTCCCTCAAGATCAGCCGCCTGCATGAAATTGGGGTCGTACCCCTGCGTCCGAAACGCTTGCCGCACCTTCTGGAGGTCCGCAACATCGTCCAACGACTCACCCATAATCCAGCGTTTGAAGTCGGTCGCCGTCTTGGCGTCAACCGCAATTCCGAGGCCGACCCACTCCAGGCGGGCTTTCGTTGCCTGGCCATGCCCCGCAATAAGGACGGCAACACGGTTGGCTACGGGGGCGTCGCCATATTTTCTGGCCGGATATAGGGTGTCAATATCTAGGTACAGTTTTCTAAACTGATCTGCTGATGAGCCCACCTTGTGACTTGAGTTGCCGGTAATATCAAAAATGCTTGAAAGTATCTTTAGGTGTTCCGAGCGGATACCTTTGCCTTTTGCGTGTCCAGTACCCTCGAAAATATCTTTGAGTAGCGTACTACCACTCTCGTTGTAAACGAGTGCGTTGAAAGCCTTCTCGATCTTCTCTGCCTCTCCCGGCGAGTAAGACCCTTTCTTTCCTATGGGCTTCTCAAAAGTATCGAGCAAAACACTGATGTGCCCGATGTTTGCCGTGTTCCCTGGAATAGTTGGGTCACTAAACAAAGAAATATACGTTTTAAGGCTTTCAGTTGCAGACCCCATCATGTCGTGCCCGGCACTTAAAACATTGCGGCCAGACTTGAACTTGACCTGGGGGTCGCCCGTCATGAAGCGAATTAGCTTGCCGCTCGAGGCAGCACCCTCGGAAATTAAAGTAACGCTGTCACCGATACTCTGCTGCACCACCCGTACGCCTGCTTTTATTGCGGCACGAATTTTCGGCGGCAAGTGACGCATGTCGTAGAGAGCATCAGGATCGCCGCCAAGATACATAGAGCGTGCGATCCGAGCTACCGGCCTAGACGTTGTGACGTATTGATCAATCATCTGAGTCGGAGTAAGCTCTTTAACGGCGCTCAATCGATTCTCGAGAGCGATCTTCTTCACCGCAGAGCTATCGAGTAGATTCTTTCTCTCCGCGAAATTATACGACCCCTGACCGAACTCCATCAGCGAGTACGAAGACTTTGGCTTTACGGAGAGTAGACCCCCAAGAGACACAGGGCCAGGAAGATCGATGGTAACCTCGATATCAGGGTTTTTGGCTTGCTTAACTGCAGCCTCTGACACCAGCTTCTTAAGCTCTTGAACTGAAATCGGGTGACCTAAACGATCCGATTCCTGAGAGATTCTAAGTAGATACTCGTCACCAACCTTATTGGGCAAGTCATCCAGGAGAGTGCGCTTCAAGGCGTTAAAGATGTTCGGTGCGCCTGGGCGTAGCGGCTTAGCTCCCCTCAACAGGTCATCAAATACCTGCTCGATCTCTGATGAAGGCGTAAACTTCGCCCCCTCAGATTTCGCATTCTTCGCCGACGCAAAGCTACCCACCAACCGGTCTCTTATCCGCTCGAACGCTGATGTGGTATCCGGTGTTGGTGGCGGTCTACCTTTGGCATAATCCGCGAACGCCTTGGCAAAAGCTTCTTCTGCTTGAACAATCACTGCTGGGTCTTCGGCGACGAAGACTGCGCCCTTATGATTTACTTTGATGCCTGACTTCGCCAGCCACTTTGTCACAGCGCCCATTTGCTCAGAGCTAAGTTCACGTCGAGCAACCTTACTGATCTCAAGGATAAAAGCTTCGACAGTCGGAGCCTCCTCCATTGCTCGAACAACCTTCTGCGTGTCTTCAACCAAGTCGGTAAGTTCGGTAGCGGGGCGAACAGCTTTCTTACCTACGCCTGCCGATAAAACATCATCGGAGAGTCGCGCCAGGTCAGCCTTGTCCGCGATGTACCGAACAGTCTCAATCGGTTCGGCCGCAAACTTAGCTATCCATTCAGGAGATTCATCCAGGGCATACGCACGGGATCTAATGTCCATAAGCAAATCATAAGCGGGGGCACTAGGGCTTTCTCCTGTGGGGGAAAAATAGTCAAGATACTCATCAAGACGATTCCAGTCCCAAAGCAACCTCGGAGACCCGTCAACCTCCCCAACAGTAAAATTATTGAAGGGTATCTCATGAAATTGCCTAAGCTCGTCTATGAGACTGTCTGCGGTGCGGCGAGCTTCCATCGCCTCTGGTGCGGCCTCACGAGAGATCACCTTTTTAAGCGGAAACCTCTCATCAATCAGCCTTTCGTAGATCCGTTGGGCGTCTGGCGATGGGTTGACGTCACTCGCAAAGTCGAGGCCTTCTTTCTTCGCTCGTTGCATCGCAACCTTGTAGAGCGTTGTAGCGATACCTTTGTTCTGTAGCTCCGAGGGAAGTCCAATTGACTTGACCTGGAGCTTGCCGCCCTCAATTTTCACCACCAATCCAGGGATGAAATCGATATCCTCGGCCAGAGACAACGTGTCTTCAGCGCGACCCGCAACGACACGGCGAAAATTCTCTACCTCTGCGATTCTCTGGTCACGAATAAACTCAGCTTCTCGAAGCTTCGCCTCAGCCAGGTCCCGCGAAAACAGCCGAAACTTCTGCCCGCCGATATCAATCACAGAAACATCTGGAGATGCGTCCATCGCGGCTTCAATCGCAGCGCTGGGCTGGTCCTGTAACTTACGAATCGTTGGGGCGTTTGCCGCCTCTAGAGCGCCTAGCTCATCAATCGCCTTCTCAAATTCTTTCTGTGCGTCGATTACTTTTTGTTTTGTCGCATCATATTGTGCCGCGGCGTCGGGATTCTTACGCAGATATTCCTCAGGCAAAAACTTCCGTACTTTCTCTCGTTGAGTAATCTCCTCGATCAAAGACGACTTACGAAGCTTCGAATACTTCTTGACGCCATTAGCCTTCGCGATTTGCTTCAACTGCTTGACCGTCTTCATCGCCAGTTCAGCCGTAAAGTCAGTCATGTCTTGAGCTTCAAGTCGAGCCGATAAATCACGCGTGAATTCTTGAATTTCCTTCGAGGTTAAAAGCTCCTCTCCAAGGTCTATCTTGATGAACTTCGGGTCCATAATAATGCCCGGGACATCCTCAACAACAGCCGCAGCAACATCATCTACTGCCTTCAGAGGGTCAACGGCGGCAGCGCCCATCTTGCGCTTGAGGTCGGGAATAATGTCCTTAAACTCACGAGTTTCGTAGATAAGGTCAATACTCTCGCCAGTTTGACGATGAATGGCTTTTAAGCGGTCGTCGAGATTACGGGCAACGTGCAGGGCTGCGTCACCGCGCATGGCCGGAAAGGCCATCTCAAGTTCGTTGCGGAACGCCAAGGCAAGCGGTGAGATTTTATCGGTACCGATCTCGTCATAGCGATTCATGACGGCGGTAATTACAGGCTCAACGTTGATCTTCTCCTGCTTCGCGAGTGCCGCCCGAACAAACCCGTGCCCTGCTCCGCGTGATTCAGCTATCGCGGCCAAAGATCGAGTAACATCAACTAACTCTTGCTTGAGATCTGCGGCACTTGTGGCAACCTCAGCACTTGAGGCAACCTTCCGCGCCTCCCGATGGGCCTTAGTGATGTTAACTCGAAGATCTTCCATGATGGTTCGGCGAAACCCAGGTCCGCGCTTAGAAGTCTTTACAGGAAGGCCGTCGACGTATTGCGCCAGTCGAGCCTCAAACTCCGCCGGATTCTTAGCGAGTAGCGTCGATCCGTCGGCGCTACGTAGAAAGTCTATCATTTCGCGAATAGATTCCGTAACCTCATCAGATTGGCCCTTACCTCTCGCTCGCGAGAAACCGCGATTCGTAAGTTGGTCGGTTACCTTGCCGACAAGATCGTCCATAGCGCCCCGCTGAACGCCGGCTATAAAGACATCAGCAGTTTCACCGCGCTCAATTTTTACGGATAGGTCCTTGAGGCGGTCAATCTTTTTGCTGACATCAAAAAATTCAGAGTATCTAACGATTTGCGAGCCTGACTCGCCACGGGAAACTACGCGCTCAACAGATGGGTGAACATAGTCTCGACGAAGCCCGAAGTCGGAAAACGCTAACGTTTCATCGAGCTTACCTGCGTCGCGGCCAGTAAGAATCGGAACGTCTCTGGAGATCTCAAGCGCAACATTAGCGTCTGTCCGGTCAACCTCGTCCATGACATTCGACAATACCTTACGCACATCCCTTTCCGCGCTCTCGGCTTGGGTAGCCGTCTTCTTTGCCTGGTCGAGAAATTTCCTTCCTTCTTCGTAATTGCCCGACGCAAACTGTTCTTTCGCTCGAGTGATCAAAACCTGGGTCTCGGTCATATCGACGGCGGCGGAGCCCATTTTGTCTAGTGCCACAGGCAGATGCCGCTTATTGATAAGTGGCGCTATTTTCTTCACCCCGCGACCGGTCCTAGACGCAACCATGGCGAGACCAAACGTTGGATCAGGCGTAAATACGTCGATCAAAAAACCAAGCCCGCCAAGCCCAAGGGCTACCCACCCATTCTCTCGGGCCGCGTCGGTTGATAATAGAGTTTTCGTAAAGTCTTGGGCCTTCTTTGCCCCCGATATTGAGCCTTCTTCGAGGGCTTCGATTATTGATTCCCCCTCGGGACCATCGAGCAGTCGCTCAAGCGCACCAGAAGACATACTCAAATGAAAGTTGAGCTTATCGAACATGGACATAAGATGTCCCTGGGCCCGAAAAACAGGAACATCCCCCTCAGAGTACCCAACAAACTGAACACGGTTTCGGCTAAAGGCATGCCACAATCGAGACAGGTAAGCGTCGCCCTTACCCGGCCGCCACTCACCCATTCTATTTTTGGGGTCCATAAACTCATACGATACAAACGCAGGAACACCGAGCTTCCCGGTAGTGAGGTACAAGCCAACGTGCCGCCGGTTTCGAGTCGCGATCTCACCAGCAATTTTATATTCTCTACTACCCTCAATATTAGCTCTTGCCTGGAACTCGTTGTGGGAGATGCCTATTTCCTCCGCCACTTTGGCCTGGTCGTAATCAACACCCACCTGCCAAAGAGCCATAAATGCTGACTCTGCGAACGTCTCCCGAATGTTATCGGCGCCATCCTCGCTGTACTCCGCGAGCTTCTCAGCCATCATTCGAGCCCGTTCTGGGTCTGATGAGCCTTCAGCGACGGTCAAGTCAGCGACTTCCCCCTCGAAGCGCTTGTGCGCAGCGGAGCCGGGCTGAGCGATTTCATTTTGGACGTCTCCGCCCACAGCCTCGTCATCTGACTTGAGCACCCAATCTTTTTTATCCTTCCCCTGCAACCGGTCCAACACTTTCTGACGCGTTTGGCGATCCTTCTCAAGAATGCCTTTTTCTTTCGGCTTCTTAGCTTCTTTGAGTAGTCGGTTTGCCTGCTTCAAATAAGCCTGGCGCCTTTTTGTTTCCTCCTCATCCTGAACCTTCGGCTTCTCAAAATTAGCCATAAACTGTGTTGTAAGCTCATTTACATCAGCCTCAGGATTACGGAAGCCTTCCAACTCGTCACGAGTATTTACCGCTTCAATAATGCGCCCCATCTGGAATCGAGGATCTTGTAGCTGCTCTACTGTGTGACCAACGCCTTCGCCGGCACCGCGATTAAACTGCCACACACCGTGAGAGTCTTCACGACTCGGATTTTCTGCCTCCGGATCAAGCAAACTCTCCGCAAAACCGTTCGCCAAAATAGCGGCCATCTGATCGTTGCTAAACCCCGCGTCAGAACCCATCTCGTAAACAATTTGAGCTACCGAAGATTGACGCGTCGACGGGTCTCGAGATTTTTTGTAGTCCGTTTGATAAGCTTTACGCAGTTCATCCTTGGTATAGTCAAACTCTTTCTCGTATGATGCAGTTCGCTTTTGCCCGAGCAAATTAATATCGGCGCCTCGAACAGCGATGAGGCGCTGCCGACGAATTTTCTTCATTCCCTCCTTACGTTCTTCGAGCGGCTTAAAAGCGACTGTGCCCTTATCTTCGAGTTTCTTAAACACGTCCTCGCGACTAAGACCCTGATTACCCAGGCGGGTTACGATGACACCCAAATCAAGACCCTGATTTGCCGCCGCACGAGCAAACTGCTTACTCGTCAATCCCAATCGCTTACTGTGCGTGGACATGATGTCGGGTAGCGACAAAGCTTGACTCTTTGCTTCCTCCGCAACCAACGGACTAAAAGCCAACTCGCGTTGATGCTCAATTGTCGAGGCTAAATTAGCAACCTGAAGATCCAGGCTGTCGAATTCAATTTCGTCCACCATTTCAGGTGACTCTGAATCTATCTCGTCAACGGTAAGTATGTCATCTTGCTCAAGCTCAGCCACAGCAATGCCTACGATTCAGGAGGTTGAAAGTCTGTGCCCTTCGAAAGTGACGCCCTAAGGTTCATAGCAGCCGCGTCCAGTTCCTGTCGACGCCGCGTAAACGCATCGCGCTGCGCAAGCTTATCATCTATTGCTGCCCGAAGCTTATTATGATCCTCCACGAGTGCCGGAAGGTCTAAAGAAGTCGCGTCCTGGCCCTTATCCCGACTAAGCGGATCTGGGTCACCGAGATAGGGGTGGCGCTGATCGCTTTGGTACGCCTCGTACAGAATTTTCTGCTCTTCTGGGAACTCACTCACAGGTTTTTTGGGGCCTCGAACGCCGTATGATTTCGTGCTGTAGTCGCCAGAAAATTCCGTCCGGCCCGGAGTGCCCTCCACTGTTCTTTTGGCTTTCTGAGCCTGTGTTGTCCATTCGATTATCGCAGCCATGTTATCTAAGTACTTTTGACTCTCGTTAATCTCATTATCCAGTGTCGCGATTCTTTCTTTCGGCGCGATTAACTTGCCCTCAATATTCGCGATACCAATCTTAATTTTCTCCGGTGTAAGACCCTTACCGACAAACCGTACAGAGCCCTCACCTGGATCATCTCCGATGACGTCTTTTCGTTCGGGGTTCCATGGGGCGCTGACCGGCGACACGTAAGCAGGCATCTTTAACGCACCACGAGAAGCTAAAAAGTCTTTACGCTTCTTACGCTTTGCCGCTAGCGCATCCGCTTTTTTCTGGGCGTCAACGGTTCTCCGGGTGACACCACTAAGAGCCGAACCCTCACCACTACTCGTTATTGCCTGACCCAGTGGCGTTATATCAGCTTCCTCCGGGTCTGTTCCTGGCGCCTCACCCTCTTCGATTACTCTCTTCGGGTCACCAACACCTGCGACTTTGTCATCCGTGTCGCCGCCCTTAGTGACTTCCGGGATGACTTCCTTCGTACCACCCGCCTTCCCAGCGCCCGTCTTCAAAATGCGACCAGCAAGCTCGACTGTATCCGATATCTCCATCTAATTCCCCCCCGTCAAAGCCCGAAGACGTGCCATCAATTCTTGTTGATACGCAGTGTTCGCTTCACGCGCTTCTTCAG
>TARA_R110002110_G_scaffold248495_5_pt1 | contig 12066 bp, 12 predicted proteins | sample TARA_R110002110 | Tara Oceans TARA_R110002110 (sample SAMEA4397330) | marine metagenome | biome: Polar Biome; feature: [SRF] surface water layer (ENVO:00010504); material: water (ENVO:00002006), including particulate matter (ENVO:01000060) such as... | depth 5 m
ATAAGGGACTCACAATCCATAATCAAAATCTCTGTAATGAGATTGCGCTATCTAACTCTCCCGAAGAATCTTTCGTTTGTGACCTATCTTCTCTGAACCTTGCAAAATGGGACGAACTTAAGGAAACCGATGCGATTGAAACCTTGGTATATTTCTTGGATGCAGTTATGACTGAATTCATCGATAAGACTGATGGTATCAAACATATGGAATCTCCAAGAAGATTCGCAATAAACCAGAGGGCTTTGGGGGTTGGAGTTCTTGGGTGGCACACTCTCTTACAATCTAAAAATATAGCTTGGGAGTCTATGGATGCTAAGTTTCTAAACAATGAGATATGGTCTACCATTAGGAAGCGCACAGATAGTGCTACAGATGCGTTAGCCTCTGAATACGGGGAACCCCCACTATTAGTCGGATATGGCCGTAGAAACACTACCACGCTCGCGGTAGCACCCACTACGTCAAGCTCATTCATTCTAGGTCAGGTGTCTCCATCTATTGAACCTTTAAATAGTAATTACTTCGTTAAGGATTTAGCCAAGGGTAAATTCACATATAAAAATCCACATCTAATCGAACTCTTAGAATCTATCGATAAAAATACTGTAGAAGTTTGGAGATCCATATTGAATCACGGGGGTAGTGTTCAACATTTAGATTTCCTAGACGAACACCAGAAAGATGTTTACAAAACCTTCAGTGAAATTTCCCAAAAAGAAATTGTAATTCAAGCTGCCCAAAGACAAAAGTTCATCGATCAGGGTCAATCTCTGAATGTGATGATACCACCAAACACTCCAGCTAAGGATATAAACGCCTTGTTGATATTTGCATGGGAGCAAGGAGTTAAGGGTATGTATTATCAGAGAAGTTCAAACCCATCACAAATGTTAGCTAGATCAATTCTCACATGTAGTTCGTGTGAGGGTTGACAAATCAAAACTGTAATATACACTATGGACAAATAATTTATGCAAAGAAACTGGAAATACAGAGGAAACGTAGCAGAAGAAAACGAACCCCAAATCTATCAACCGATAGTTATATCACAAGGAGGTATGGATATTCCCCAACCGGGGGGTGGCATCAGAGTAGTAGAAAATACAATTTACTTCTACGATGATGTGACGGAGGAATCGATGTTGGAACTTAACAAAACATTATTGGAAGTTGATCTGAAGCTTCAGAATACTAAAAATATTCTTGGAGAAGATGCATTCACTCCGATAATCCATCTACATATCAATACGTATGGTGGTGGTATATTCGCAGCATTCTCCACGGTAGATGCTATTAGAAATCTAAAATCTAAAGTCTACACATATGCAGATGGTAGTGTCGCATCTGCGGGAACATTACTTCTCGCAGTTGGAGATAAACGATTTGTGGGTAAACATGCCCATGTATTGATTCACCAACTATCATCTGGAATGTATGGGAAGTTTTCGGAGATTGAAGACGAGATGTATAATCTCATCAATCTCATGAAACTTCTAAAGAAATTCTATAAGGAGCATACTAAAATTCCAATGAAAAACTTGGACACGCTTCTTAAGAAAGATCTTTGGATGGAAGCTGACGAATGTGTTCGACTTGGCATAGTTGACGAAATCAAATAATATTGCAGACTGCGAGGGTGATAATCTCACCCTCGTAATCAAAATCATTCATACCTTTAAAAGAGTCCCGAGCTATCTCGTAATATTTATTGGCCAAATTTAGAGAGTCAGATTCTAAAAAGTTACTATTCAATATTTCAGATCTTAGCAAATCTAAATCCTTGTCAGGGACACTGCTAGTTTTTTCTCATGTATCTGGGGTAATGCTTGTGTGATATTTGTATGATCATTAATACCTTCCTCCGCAGCTATGTTTCTAACGTCTTTATTTGACACAGTTAGTCTAGTTGGAATTGAATTATAGTGGTGACTATGAGGGTAGTTAACTATTAAGTTATCTTTTGATGATGCATACACTGGATAGAATACACTCCCAACTTGACATTCACCAATTATAAGTCTCCTATCTTGATCGGCAGCAAACTTACCATATAGTATAGTATCCTGAGTCTGTTGAACTTCCAGAGGCGCAGTTATGTGCTGCACATATAATTCACCTTCCACGGAAGCACCACCTCCCATAATGGTATTACCTTTAACACCAAGGGAACTCTCTATATATACCTGTCTATTGGTTCTGAGGGATATAGTTTTCAATGATTGAATCTCTACATTCGATTCTGACGCTAATGAAATACCATGAGATGCGTTTATGTTGATCTTTTTAAATCCAACCTTTAGGGTAGCACCCCCAAGTTCGGTATTGCCTGTTGTTTTGAGTTGGATTCCTCCGCTCCCCACAGTTCTAGAATAACCATTACATACAATTTTATTATCATTACCTCCAAGGAAGTTAGATGAATTGTCAACTTCCTCTACATGTGGCACGTAATCGTGGTTCTTAAACGTCCCAGTCTCAGCCACCAACATCTCTAGAGGTTGATTCCTACCCTTTACATCTATACGTATGGATGGAAAGTCATTGAAAGTTCCACCAATTTGTTCAAATTTATTTCTTTTAGTGATATAGGTTTCATCCCCGGTTCCGACTAATTGCTCTATGGGTGTTAGAGTATCTTGCAATTCTAATATAGCTTTGTTAATCTCTTGTGCTTTATCATTATCCGTCCATTCGCCATTTTCGGTTGCAGGATTCTTTTCTGGTCCAAATTCTAATACACCCGGAGCTTTAGATCCAGATTCTCCAGCCCCCTGCTCTACATCATCAACGGTTATCTTACGCTCTTCAGCGGGTTTTGTGTTATTCCTATCTGGAACTGTTACATATGTTGTAACCTCGTCAGTATCCTTTAGTCTAGATGGTATACCTGTATAGCCATTAAATTTATTCTCAACCGTGAATACCTTACTATTTATAACTGGATTGTCTTCTCGATCTCCAGATTTTGATGTTTCAGAACCATTTGGAAATCCAACCCCTCCCCTGTTTATTTTAAATTCACTATTTAAATTTGCAATAGGTCTATATGTTTCTTTCCACAGATCCATAGCATCTATTTGACTCTGGGAGGAAAAACCTTTAAAGTTGTAACTATTTCCTCCAGTTCTTTGAGTTACAATACCACCAACGAATGATGTCTTATCATTTCCAATAGTTTCAAAAGAATCTTGGATGACCATCAATTGTTTATTATTTGTGGCTAACTCACTGGTGACAACATTAGTCAAATTGATATTAGACCCACTTCTATGGGATAGTTTAACCTTTTCTCTCTCTGTGGTATTATCAATATCAATCGAACCCCCACGCTGATTGATTATCATTCTGTTTTTATAAATCGATGACATAATTAATTTTCGTAGTCGTTTGGATATGTTGAACCGATACCTGATTCATTATCGGTATTATTTATTAAAGTTAAGCTTCTAAAGTCTTGGGTTACACCGAAGTATACTGGGAATTGTAGATCTCCATCATTGTGGAATACCCACACCTTAGACCCAACCTCTGGTATGCCAAATAGACCCTTAGACTTGTTTACATGCTTAGATGGTCTATATGAGAATGAATATGGATTACATTTAACTGAAAAGTTTCCTAAAGGCGACGAGAATGCATCTCCTACAGCCGTGTCCATGTTTTCGTATAGGAAGGCTGGCGAGAACGCCCCTGTCTGTAGGGTGGGGGGTTCTGTGTCATTTACAGAAACACTGCCATAATTGTTATCCGTAATGATCGACACCTTACCATCTTTAAAGTATCTATAGTTACCACTCTCTCCAACTATAGGATAACAAGGTTCTGCCCAATTACATAACTTAGCTATCTCTTCAAACATCTCGATATCTTCCCAATCACCTGTAATGGGTTTTTCAGATTCGGTTTTTGGATTTGAGTTAGTTCCCGGTGATTTTAAATTAAAGTTTTCAAATTTCTCAAACCATTCATCATATGGCTGGTTCGTCAATTCGGGAATGTAAATCTTAACTCTATTGAGATGGGCAGGATCATTATTCTTTACCACAGTTCCTCTATAGAATAAGTTATTAACTCTCTGATCTTCTCCTCCTCTACCACTACCTCGTATTGCCATACGTTATTATTTAATTACAAGCTAACTATAGAAAGTCAAAAAGCCCAAGAAATTAATCTTGGGCTTTCATCGATGCAACAGATATGACTTAAATGTAACCGTAGAGATATTTTCTACGTGTTTCTGGATCATCAACATTCAATTGTCTTGCATCGATTGCGGATACAGGGACAACAGCAAATGCTGAGTTTTGGGTAAAGATTGTGTGATATTTTACAGCACCATCAGCAACTTTCACAATTGCCATGACACTTCCATCATATACTTGGTCGATAGTCCAAATGGAACCTTCAACATTCATAGTAGTTGTAGCACCTACGGGCGTGAGAGCATTAAATGCAATACCTACATCATTAGTAGTGATATGAACAGTGTTAACTCCAAAGGCGGATAGGGTAGTTCCAACTTGTTGGGGTGTCCCTGTTTTTTGAGCAGACAATAGAATAGTGTCGAATGAATATGACATACATCTATTTATCCAAATTGACTGAATTTTTTACAAAAGGAAAACCCGCAAGTTCTTCGGACTTGCGGGTTTTAGATTTTAGTTCGTAACTTCAGTTACGGTTATGTTTAACTTTACAGGTAAACAGAAACCGATCCCGGAGTAAACGCAACACCAAGTCCCGTAACAATGACTAGATGGTAATAAAGATTAGCACCGAATATGTTGTTAACAATACCGTAACGGGTCATAAGACCAACGCGAGGCGTGAAGTTAACAGGATCAATAGCGCGTTGCACCATGATCGGAATATACGGACAATAGATAATACCAGTATCATAATATTCAGAACCTTTGTAACCCATTAACGCATACTCAATAGGCGCAGTTCTCACTGGCGTATATTGGTTATTTGTGTAGTTAGTAGAATTCTGAACTTCAGTTCTTGTATCACGATAAACAGTGAAACGCGCTCCAACAGTTCCTACTTTTGCGATACCAACACCAGCAGTCGAGACTGTGCCATTGATTTCGTAAACTTTAAAGTCTGGCAGCATTTCCAAAATTGAGCATACTCTAGGAGTAGCAATAATGAAGTTTGCAGCACCACGACGGTTACGAGCAGCCATACGGCCAGCTTCGATAATAAGTTTTTGGTAGAATGTTAAATTACGTTCAGCAGTCCAACGACCATCTGCACTTACAGGACTCCAGAAGGAGTAACCTGCCCCATGACCAGCGTTAAACGCTGATTGTAGCATACGCATAACAACCTCACGGTCAATTTCGGCTTGGATTTCGTAAGACATCGCATTCGTAAGCTCACCATCGATGTCGATGCCTTGCATGTTTTTGATATCTTGTTCCAATTCGATAGACCAACGAGTAGCAAGACGACGAGTTCCAGCTTCGACAGAAGTTTTTTCAAACTTCATTTCGATCTGAGGAATACGTCCAGTGTTTTCGTAACTCTCAAGGAGTTGCGCTACACCACGATCTTGATCTGCGAATTCCCATACACCAGCCAAACCACTAAGGTTTGATGCGGAAGTACCGGAATGGCGAGTATCAAGTAATTGATACCCAAGCTCACTACTATCAGGCAGATCAGTGTTGCCACCATACTTGCCAGCACCCGCTCCACCATTAAGGTTTCCGGTTCCGACAGCAAGGCCATCAACATGATCTGTGTTATTAAGGAAGTCAGATTGATAAGCATAACGCAAAGCGAATGCAAGACCAACTGGCCCACCCATAGGTTGAACACCACAGATCTCGTTAGAGATTAGTTCAGGGAAAGTACGACGAATCATAGGAATGAGGATCTTTGGAAGACGGGAATCACCAGCAGCATAATTGTCGCCATTTCCACCCGGACTATTAGCCACGGAGGTTGCGCCAAAGATACCAGACGATGAGTTACCTGCCTCTTCGAGACACCATTTCTCTTGATTTTCCATTAGGATCGCAGTTGTGCGATAAACGTGTTCATTTTGGATTTCGTTCACATCTTTCGATGTGTAGTCCAGAATGCCCTTCCATTTATCAACTACAGCGTTGACATCTTTTGGATCAATATTTTGAGGAATTTTCATATAATATGTTTTCTTTCTATAATTTATTCAAGCCATTTAGAGGCTTCATGGTTCTTGGTGAAATCTTCAACTCATACCCTTGCCTTTAGAAAGGACATCTAGGTATTCATTTTGAAGTTCGTTAGAGTTGGTATTATTTACCTTTTCTTCCACAACTTTACGTGATGGGACGAAATCTGGCTTAACTTTTCTTGTCTTAATGGCATCTTCCTTAAGAGTTTGAAGTTTTGATGTTTCCTGTTTGTCGAATAGACGCGCAGTGTAATCGTAATTTTCTTGAATGAATTTCAAGGTCTTATCTCCAAGTGCTTTACGAAGGAAGTTCTTCTTAGCTTCTGGGAATTTAGAAGTCTTACCTTCTAGAAGGCTGGCAACTTGAGTTTTTTGATTAGATTCGTATAGAGCCTTGAATTGAGTCTTCAATTCTGTGTTCTCTTTTTGGAGAGTAGTTAGTTGGGATTTGCCATCTTTAACTGCTTCTTTGATTTCTGGATTCATCATAGCAACATCAATACCTAATACATTCTTAAGATTTGATAGAACATCAAATGCAGTTCTATTCTTAACTGCTGTGTCTAGATCTTTCATATCGATAGATTCCGAAAGGAACTCTTCGAGGTATGCACTGATGGATTCAATTAGAACCTTTTTAAATTTGTTGGCATCTTTAACATTAGCCCTTTCATAAAGCTTAACAATGTTTACCATTTTAGAAGCGTTGTTCTTATCGACTGCTTCAACCACTCTCATCATTTTCTTAGATCTATCCTGATCCAGAGTTGTTACAAGAGTTTTAAGTTTAACCGCATATAGATTGTCCTGTTCAATGAGAGCAGATTCAACACTTAATTCTACTTTACTATCGAAGGCTTCTTGAATAGCTGTTAGAGTTTCGTCGGTTATGACTTCTTGGATCTCTTCCGAGAATAGTTTTTTTAAATTTGACTTCATATGATTAGAATAATGTTTTCGTGAGTTCCTTTTCAATCTTGGATTGAAGTTTAGATTCTACCGCTTGCTTAATATATTTATCAGCTTCGCTATAGTTTTTTGCTAAAATGTTATCAATAAATTTCGCAATGTCTGAATTCTCCTTTATCGCTTTACCCTTTTTAAGTTGATTGTCCATTTGTTGGAGTTTATTCTTTGGTTTGGGATCTCTTCTCAATGGGACTGATCCTAGCTTTGAATAATCAATAGGTTCTGAACGTTTACCCTGACCCTTTCTCTTCATGTCTATACCTCTTTTTTCGTGGTGGGAAGGTTCCCTTCTAAGTGGGACTTCCCCAAACTCTTGATCATCTTCTTCAGAGACTTTCTTATCTCTTTTCTTAGGGTCTGTGCCTTTACCACTTCCCTTACTTTTAAAGGGTTTAGTTTTTGGTGCAAAGTTTTTGCGTTGTTTAACTTTAGATTCCGGTAGAGATGCTTTACCATCCTCCTTCACCTGTTTATATACCGATTCGCCCATAATACTATTTACCCTAAAGCGTTTATAAATTGAATAACCTGCTCACGAAGGAATCCATCCATGTCTTTTCTGGGTAGTTTTGATATAGTTTTTTCGAAATTGTCGTAATGTTCTTCAAATCGACCCTCTTGATCAACTACATAACTCTTACTTTCAAGAATACCATTAACAAAAGCTTTCGGATAGGATGGATCTGCAACCGCATCAACCGCAACCAGATACATATTCTCAACTAGATTATAATCATTTGATTCTTTTAGGGACCCCAATGCTCTGGTTGACATACCAATCTTAACACCATCGTTGATTAAAGATCTTAAAATTTGACCACATGGACTAGATAGAACTTTAGCTTTACCGTGGAACCCTTCCCCCTCTTCGTATAGTTCAGTAACTAGGTGACATGCTCTTTCTAAGTTAACATCTGCGGAAGCTGGGTGGTTAAGTTCTCCCATAGCCCTTCCCGGTGTTACCATTTCATTCATATATCTTTCAACATCCTTACGGGTGTCATCAAGACCATATAATCTTTTATTCTTATTAACTTGATTACATCCAATGAATGGACCTTTGACATAAAGGGTTGATTGACCCTTTAAATTAGACTGTTCTTCTAGGATTTCGAAGTTGTCAAATACTTCGGGATTCTCAGCCATCAATTTTAATCTCATATATAAGTTATTTAGTTAGAATCTTTAAATTTCCACACAAATCCTCCACATGTTTTATATACACCCTTACATGTGTTAGAGATATTCGTAGCCTTTGACCCGGTAGCTCTCTCTACATCGTATAATGATATATACTCATCTATAAAATTTCCAGTCTTATCATACTGTTATAAATTCAATGATATTGATTCAAAACCATTTTTATTAGAATGACCTATCAAGAGAAACTCCATATTATGATCCTTACAGAACTTATTAGCAGATACCCATTTATCATTATTGTTACACCATCTCATCTGTTCATAGATAAGTGTGGTCTTTTTCTTTTTACTTTTCGGATTGGGCTTTTTAGTTTCTTTAATATCTTTAATTTCTATTAAATATTTTTTAAGAATTTTACCTTCCAAAATCTCAACGTAATTATCCACGTAATACCTACGTTGTTTACGTTGAACTGAATCGTAATACGGAATTGCGAAGGGTTCTGACATCCATTTAATGACATTCGGATTGGTATCTAGAAACCTAAAAAATTTAAGTTCTATACCAGACCTATATATAATAGGGGTATTACCTATAACCTTCGACGGATCGATTGGTTTGTAATATCCCTGTTTAAATTTTGGATTTCTTTTTAATCCTAATGATCCCACAATATATATTTAGTAGATATATCTAAATAACAAGCTATAATAAAGATGTGGATTGCTGTTTTGACACACATATTGACATCTCCAATAACTTGATACAGTTGTCCAGTGGGATGTTTTCCATCCCAATTTATAAATATATATATAACAATGTTTAACGGTCGGGCAGATCAAGATAAATAGGTATATGATAACATTTAAGGCATATTTCGAAAACATTTTAAATGAGGCAAAGGTGGTCACACCTAATCGCGGAGATACCCCCATCAATTTCGGAGATACTATCAGAGTGTATCATGGATTTCGGGATACACGCGATGCGTTGGATGCTGCAAAGGTGGGAATGTCGGGGAAGCAAAGAGCAAGTCGTGTTTATTCATATGAATCAAACAATAACCCCAAAGGATTATTTGTGAGTAGTTCAATAAAAGACACTAAAGAATTCACTGGTGCGTATGAGGAGATATCAGTAATAGCTGAGATACACGCCCCCGAATCGGAATTAGAAATCCCAGTGTGGCCGGGAGGTTCATACACTGGGCAGGGTGGAATGTCAGAGTATTGGTCAAATGATTCAGAAGAAAACAATAACCAGAGAAAAGATGCCCAAGCCAAAAAGATTCAATGGATCTTAGATCAGGCAAAAAAACAAAGATTAGATTGGGTGTTGGAATCTGATAGACCCGATTTGGCATGGTTTTTACAAATGGGTGGAGAGAATCAAGCACTATTCACGGGAGATCTTAATCCAAATTCGATAAGAGCATTTTGGGTGCGTGGCAAAGGTGAAAGTGGATATCAAAGCATTAACGACTCATTTAGTAGAATTTCTCGAAAGGAATTCATTAATAAGATTAAATCCAATTACACCCCTAAAAGTCTGAAGAGAGATTATTATGATAAGACTGGTAGGAAGAAAATCTTCATGCCAAGAGAGAAATTTAATGTGGAGAAACTTTTAGATGGTATTGGTAGGGAAGATCGAGATTTTGCACTAGATACTGTTCAACGGTTAGCTAGAGGTGGTAATGATCCTGAAGAAATGCTTAATAGTTATTTGTGGCCATATCAGATGGGGGATGCGAAAATATGGTGGAACAGTCTGAAAGATTAATTAATAATATGGATATCCAACAGTCAATTCTAAACAAGGCTATGCAGGATAAGTTTACTCTTGTCTTCGACCTTCCGCCTATTTTAAAGCCAATCGCTAGAAAATACGATAGAACTAATAGGAAATAATATACTCAGATTCCGAATAACAAACCACGTAATGGTCTATTCCTGAATTGTGTAGGCTGTAGGGGTTACAGTAATTATTATCCAATAACCACATCTCACAACACCATCTATTATTGTGAGATACTTCATTTAGAGTGTTAATGTATTCAGCTTTAGCCCACCAAAAGTTACCCGAGTAGTGTAATTTAGGTTCAGACTGTAAATTGACTCCACATGTATTATAACCTTCATTATGTAATTTATAGATACAATCTTTCCATTTTTCAATATTAAAATACTCCATGTAATTTTTCCAAGCTTCAACAGGTAGATTACCTCTTCTAGACGCTCCTTTACTATGGAGATATAATACATATATATCTTTTAATTCTTTGCATTTACCAATTAGTAAATTTAAAGTATCTACCTCACTTGCATTATCAATTTGTAAATTTGTAACACTTATTTTTGGGTCATCAAATATACTATTAGCTTTTACTTGCTCAGAATAAAGACCTGTTAAATTAACATGGAGCGTTTCTATATTATCATATAACTCACTCTCTTTAATTTTATTAAAAGCATCGATGAACACTTCAATACTAAACTCATTACACCATAAGTGGTAAAATATATGTATTTTCATAAGAGAGGTTATAACAGTTAAGGTATTAAATTAATGCTAGGAATTTGCTTTTTCACCTAGAACGTGAAATACCCTGAAGGGGCGAACCGAGCAAGAGGAAAAGGGGGTTGTCTGGATGGGTGGAAAAGTAGGGTTAACTCGTTGATTATGTTTTCTGACGACCCGTTGTAGTTAATTATATTTATCTAACCAATATTCAATCATTTCATCCAACATTGTTTCAAAAGTGTATTTAGGCTCCCAACCTAATTCTTCTCTAATCTTAGTAGAATCTCCTTTCAAATCATAAAGTTCTTCTGGTCTAAAATGTTTTTCATCAACTGATACAAAATCATTAAAATCCAAATCTAATTTTCTAAACGTATATTCACACAAATCTTTAACCGAATGTGAAACACCAGTAGAACAAACATAATCATCAGGAATATCTGTTTGTAACATTAACCACATAGCTTCTACATAATCTTTAGCATGACCCCAATCTCTAGTAGCATCTAAATTACCTAAATGTAATTTTTCTTGTAACCCTAACTTTATTCTAACAGCCGCCTTTACAACTTTGTTGGTAACAAAGTTTGTTCCTCTACGTGGTGATTCGTGATTAAAAAGAATACCATTCCATATTCTCATATGGTATGAATTTCTATAATTTCTACATATATTATAAGAAAAAACTTTAGCACATCCATATGGAGACACTGGGGTTAATGGAGTTGATTCTCTTTGATATCCATCATCATCAACATTATTACCAAACATTTCTGATGAACTAGCCTGATAGATTTTAGAATCCGGTGAAACCATTCTAACTGCTTCTAATAAATTAAGAGTACCTAATCCAGTCGCATTAGCAGTATAAATTGGTTGGTCGAAACTGACTTTAACATGAGATTGTGCAGCTAAATTGTAAATTTCAGTTGGTTTAACTTTTTGTATAACTCTAACTAAAGAAGCCATATCAGTTAAATCAGCATATTCTAAATTTATTAAATCTTTAGATCTCAAATGTTCAATTCTAGTGGATTGTGTTTCCGATACAGAATTTCTTTTAACCGTACCCCATACCTCATAATCTTTACCCAAAAGAAACTCAGCTAAATAAGAACCATCTTGTCCGTTGATACCAGTTATTAACGCTATTTTATCCGACATATTTATATTTTTATTGTTATTATATCTTAAAATGCTAGGAATTTGCTTTGTTTTTAACAGAACCTAGCGGCGTATTATTTCTCCCAAACAACCGATAA
>TARA_R110002110_G_scaffold142853_3_pt1 | contig 12059 bp, 10 predicted proteins | sample TARA_R110002110 | Tara Oceans TARA_R110002110 (sample SAMEA4397330) | marine metagenome | biome: Polar Biome; feature: [SRF] surface water layer (ENVO:00010504); material: water (ENVO:00002006), including particulate matter (ENVO:01000060) such as... | depth 5 m
TCAAAAAAGCTACAAGTGGCGGCTTGGCGCTACCCGTGTCGAGTTGCAACAAAGTGGTCGAAGATGAGCAAGCTTCTAGAGACGAGATTACCGCTCGAACTCAAGGAATTTGTCACTCAAGACACATATAATCGCCTTGTTCGCATTCTTGAGATAAACTTAGGTGCGGTGGATATTACGATATCTCCGCATTTTAACAACGAGCAAATCGGTGAGTTACAATTTGCGACCGGTGCGATAATATTTAACTCGACAGAATCAATTCATCAAGCGTTTGATGGTAACCAGCTCAGAAATTTGTATGAGCATCAAACTTACCCAACTGGCGTTCAAGTAACGAGCGCGGTTGGAAACCTGACGGTGAGCACACCATGAGTCCAGAGCTAGAACAACGAATTCAAAACTTAATGGGTGACCAGCCGATTAGCGAGCCTATGAATATGCGTAGAGCAGATGGCAGCAAAAAGTCTGCTCGCGGTTTTCTTGGGCCAGTTACAAATTATGCTAGTGGCAATCCAATGACTGAATTTTCTACGGATATGAATTGGCAAGGAAAAAAAATTGAAATACCCACAATGATCCCTTCGCTTTCTGATCAAGAGATAGAGTACATGAGAGGCATGAAAGAAGGGGAAGGTTGGAGGTTATCGGAGTCGGAAATTGAAAGAACAATAATAAATAAAGCCAAAAGGCATGCTCGCGAAAGACTTGAAAAAGGAAAAAACCCTTTTTATCAAGATGGAGAAGAAAAAATTCAAAACGATTTTGCAATACCTTTAGCCGCAGGCGGCGAAGTTAGCCAAGAAGAGATGATGATGGAGGCGATGGAGGCGGAGGCTGAAGCTCAGGCTGTGACAGATCCAGACGCTGAGATTAGAGCTGCAATCGACGAGATGTTGATGCAGGCTTCGCAGGCAGAAGACTCGACGGAACGCGATCAATACCTACACCTAGCAGAAGCAGCGGAGATTGGCTCTAAAGCGCCGATGGCGCAGATGGCTGTTGAGCTAACTCAAGCTGGTCGCGGAGAAGATACGGCGCTGGCGCACCTGAGACCGGGCGAAGTAATCATTCCGCCAGAAGCTTTCGAGGACGAAGAATTCGAAAGTTTGATAGAGAAAAAGTTTAACGAACTGGACATTGACCCTCGCCGAATGGTTGTCGGCGTAGGCATTGCTTCGCTCAACCCGATCACCGGTTTAGAGGAATTTGGTGGTTGGTGGAAAAAAACCGCTAAAAGCTTGAAAAAGGTGGCCAAAAAAGTCATCAAGCCATTAGCAAAGGTAGCGCAATTTATCCCCGGGCCTTGGCAGCCGTTTGCCGCGCTTGCGACCAAAGCGTGGACGGTTTATGACGTTGCAAAAGGCAGGGCAAACCCTCTCGCCCTTTTGACCGTTGCCGGACCAATGGCAACCGGTGGCGGCTTAGGTCAGAACATCTCTGACATCTCGGCTGCTGGCGGCGGTAGCTTCATGGGAGGCATTGGAGATGCTGTTACTGGCACCTTCGATTCGGTGAGAGGCGGGATTGGAGATTTAATAAACAACCCGATGGAAACGATCTTTGGCGGCGCAGACGGGAGCAAGGGCATCCCCGGCTTGTTGAGAAGCGCAAATATGAGCGGGAAAGCAAGCGGGTTGATGGATGGGTCATTAGGAGACGGGGTTGTCACAGGAACCGGCGGTGGTTTATTCACTGGCGGTGGTCTTGACAAGACAGGCAACTTAGGTCGTTTTGGCGACTTGTTTAGCGGTCAAGGCAATTTGTTTACCGGTACTGGCCTTGACAAGACAGGCAAATTTGGACGCGCTGGCGACTTCCTGTCCTATTTTGCTCGCAGTCAAGGCTCAGGTGCTGGACAGCAAGGAGCTGGACAGCAAGGTGATGGCATCGAAACGTCAACCCTCGAAGCAAAAGCTCGTGAGGCTGGCCTTCAAGCTAAAAACCAAGCGCTGGCAGAGGGCGCTCCTGAAGAGGCAGCTCAAGCTCGTGGCGACATCGCTTATCAACAAGCTATTACGGCCGGTCAAACAGAAGCAGAGGATGCATCCTTTGATATTTATATGAAAGCTTTGCGCGAAAATGTGCCGGAATCAGAGGCTAAGAAAATGGCGGCAGCCGCATACCAAGCTGCAACCTCGGGCGGCGCGCAAGCTTCAAACTCTTCCTTCGGCGGCTTCAATCCGTTCACCAGCGGTGGCGTTATTGACGAGGCGTTCAAGACTCCAGATTGGCTGAAAGCGCTAGGCGATCCGTTTGGGTTTGGCGGCGCGAGCGGCTTGAAAGACGCTTACGGCGAAGGATCCACCAACCCCATCGCAAGCTTGTTCGGCGGTGGTGGTGGCGGTGGTGGCGGCATGAATCTAGGCGCGCTTGGCACTGCCGGGCTTGCTGGTTTGCTCGGTAAGCTCGCTTACGATGAAGCAAAAGATCGGCGCGGCGTTCAGCTTACCCCGGCAATGACGATGAACCGATACGGCGGCTATCAGATGGCGAAGCGTGACGCGCAAGCTGCGGGACAAGCCGCCCCGGATCCGGTTGACTACGGCATGTTGCCTGCGGAAATGCCGCTGCTTAGTGGCGGAAGGCCAGCACCGGTCATGACCGCAAGGTATGGCGGAGCTGTTCAGCCAATGGCTTATGCGGATGGCGGCAACGTATCCAATGAAGATTTCAAAAGGAAAAATGGCGGCATCAACGGCGAAGGCACAGAGGTGAGCGATGACGTTCCCGCGATGCTAAGTGACGGAGAGTTTGTAATGACAGGTCAAGCTGTCAGAGGTGCCGGTTCTTTTGACCTAAAAAACGACAACGGTATCATCACGCTGACGCAAAACGGCGACGAAGACAGGGAGAAAGGTACACAACTAATGTATCAAATGATGGACCTGTTTGCAGAATTCGCAGGCAAGCCAAACGCTAAGGGAGTTGCCGCATGAGTATTTTAACTCCGCACCAGTTGAAAAATGTTAGAAGGTTTCAGGAAGGTGGTGCAGCGAATCAAATAATGTCGTCTAACGAATATCAAGACGCTTTGCGAAGATATAACGATTCTCAAGGCCAAGACCAAGATTCGTTAGCGATCTTGCAGGGGTTTCAAGGTCAAATGCAAGACTTGCGAGACGGATCTGGCGCAGCGCAACAACCGCAAAATCAATACGGCAATAATTTTACTTTGTTTAACCGTCCTGAGCAAAATCAAAGCGCAGCGCAACCAAACCAAGCTATAAATGATGCCGGGGCGGATGATCAATTTTACACTCAGCAAGTCATGACCCGTGGCTTGGACGGAAAGATGTACCCCAATCCGGTCGCAGCATACGAGGCTGACCAAATATTTTTATCGCAGCAAAACGCAGGAGGCGAAGGCGGCGGTTCTAATTTTGACGGCTTAGATGGCTTAACTGAAGAAGAAAAAGCATTAGTAGCTGAAGCAGAAGAGATTGCTGGAAACGCAGGAGGCGGCAACGCAGGAGGCGGCAACGCAGGAGGAAACGCAGGAGGAAACGCAGGAGGAAACGCAGGCGCAGGCGATCCCTCCAGTTACATTTCTCAGGTTCAGCAACAAACACAGAGCATGGACCCGGTTACCCAACAGCTTTTGTTCGGGTTGGATGGTACCGGCGGTTTTATTCCCGGCGCTTTTCGGGCAGCGGAAAGAACTTTTTTTGACAGCGAAGGAAGACCGATTGTCATCCCTCAAGAAGTTGCCGGATTGTCGCCAGATCAAATTCAGGCGCAACAGCTCGCTCGTGCGAATGTTGGAACGCAGCAGCCTTTCATCGAAGAAGCTATTCGAAGAGGTCAGACAGGCATTAACGCTTTGCAGAGCGGTTTTGCCGGACAAGATTTAGCCAACCGCCGAGCTTTGGGGCAGGTTCAAGACGCATCTAGGTTTGCACTTGACCAGCGTGATCGAGCGCTAACGGATTCAATGCGCGGCATTCAAGAAGGCCGTGGTCGAGCGATTACATCTGAAGAAAGATTGCGCGGAGATCTTAGCGATATCACCGGAATGGCGCAGCAAGGAGTTGGTCAATTTGCCGAGCAACTAGGCCAACAAGCAGATTTAACCAGAGGCGCGACTGAAAATTACGGCATGGATTTGGCTCGCGCTCGACAGCAAGGTCGCAGGAGCTACGATGAATTTGGCAGAGATATCACAGACTCTGTCGGCATGGGCATGCGAAGCGCAGAAGATCTGTCTCGCGGATTGTCAAGATCAGAGGATCTTGCCGCTCGCTCTGGAGCTACCCAACGAGCGCGTTTAGGTCTGGCGGAACAAGGATTAAGAGGCGGCATCAGTCGTCTGGACCGAGATCTGACGAGGCAATTAGGCGCAGAAGCCGCCTCGACAGGAGATTTTGGTTCACAGCTCGGTAAAGCGAGAACTCAGCTTGAGAGCACAGTCGATGGACCTTTCGATATCGCAGAAAGAACCGGCAGCTACTTCGACCCCTATGAAGATCAGGTGGTCCAACAGACCATTCGAGACGCGACAGAAGGGTTGGCTAAGCAGGACATGGCGCAGTATGCGAGCGACATTGCCCAAGGCGGAGAGTCTGCTTTTGGTTCTCGCGCCAGACTAAGCGCCCAAGATAGAGCGGAAGCGATGGGTCGAGGCTTGGCTAGAGAAGTCGGCGGTTTGCGCTCGGCAGGGTTTCAGCGCGCTCAACAGACAGCTATCGGCGAAGACGAAAGAAGAAGACAGGCGCAAAGAACAGCGTCCTCCGGTCTGGCCTCCCTCGCCGGGCAAGAACTTACAGGCGAGCGCGGTTTGATTGATCGTGCCGCGCAAGCTTCTCAGCAGAGAATGGGTTCCGCTCAGAACTTGGCTGGCGCGAGACAGCAAAGAGCCGCCAGTGAACTCGCCGCCTCAAGAGGCTTGTCGAGCATACTGGGACAAGGCGCTCAACAGCGTTATGGTGCGGGCCAGCAAGTTGCAGGGATGGCTCAACAAGTCGCCGGGCAAAAGCTTGCTGCCGGGCAAGGTTATGGCAATTTAATTTCCCAAACAGCCGGGCAGCAGTTGGGCGCGCAACAGCAGTTAGCGCAGCAGATGGGACAGCAAGCTCAGCAGCAGCTTGGCGCTCAGCAGCAGCTTGGCGGCGTGATGAGCGGTGCCGCCCAACAAAGATTTGGCGCAGGCACCGGGCTAGGTCAACAACTCACCGGTTTAGGTCAGCAGCAAGCAGCCGCTAGAACTCAGGCAGGGCAGCAGGGCATGAACATCGCCGGATCGTTAGCTAACCAGTACGGGCAGATTGGTCAGCAGCAGGCGCAAGCCGGACAAGCGCTTGGCGGAGCACAAACCGGATACGGTGGCATGCTTGCAGGATTGGGCGCTCAAGCTCAGCAGGCAGGCGCTCAAGACGTAGCGGGAATGCAGGCAATTGGCGGTCAGTCGCAGCAGTTGCGGCAACAGCAGCTTGACGCGCAGCGCGCTGGTTTATTGCAAGCGCAACAAGCGCCGCTCGCTCAGTACAACGCAATGATGCCTTTTATGCAGATGGTGCCGCAGGGCGCGCAGCAAACTCAAATGACATACACACCACCGCCGTCTGCTTTGCAGGCTGGCGTTGGAACCGGTTTGGCGGCGTTGGGCGCGATTGGAAACTTTATGAATCCGATGCCGAATTATCGGCAGCCTAGCTAAAATAAACGATGACAATTGGACGATCACAGATGAACAAGCAGATACGCGGAAATAATCAAGGCGGAGGTATTGCCGGCTTGACTGACCTTCAAAACCCTTTGCTTGCTGAAAACCTTTCGCTGAACCCGTCCGCTCCCAAGATTGAAATGAACCCGCAAACTCAGCCGCTTCCACCGTTGCGCCCAATGGCTCAGCCTTCCTCGATAGATGATGGCATGGCGACAGACACTGGCGGTATAGATGCAAAAACACAAATTCTTTTGGATCTTTTGCAACCCAAAGACTACGACAAACAAAAAGCAATGTACGAGGAAAGATTTTCGTCTTTAATTCCGCCTCGTCAAAGGCTGAATTTCTATGATTTAGCTTCCGAGTTAGGCGCGGCGATCTTGTCAAGACCTCAAGATGAAGGCGTTTTCCCCGGAGTTGGTGTTGGTTTTGGCAATTTCCAGAAAAGAATGTCTCAGGCAGACGCTGAGGAAAGAAAGGAGAGACAAGGGTTTGCGATGAAGGCTGTCGAGCTTGCGATGACGGACGAAAGAGAAGCTGAGAAAATTTTAAAACAGTATGCAATGGAATCGTTGATGGCTCAAACAGTAACGGGAGAGCCGAAGCTGGTTAGTTTGATCTACGACGAGGTTGATGATAATGGTCAGTTCACGGGCAAAAAGCTTGAAGGAAGCTTTGATGTCGTTACTCAGGCTAAACTTATTAGAAGGATCGTGTCGAAACAAAACGGGGTCGATTTATCTGCCGTTAAAGACCCGTTAGACGAATCTGATTTAAGCAAAGAAGCAGGCAAGCAATGGATAAAAGATCAGGCAGCCATTCGGGAGAACGCTAAAACCGCAGGCGGCACTCTTGACATGGTTAAGGAAGGCAAAGTTTTAGCAAACAAGCTTGGACCAGAGAATTTTGGTAAAGCCGAAGCTGCGTTGCTCCCGCTAAAGCAATTTGTTGCTGGTTTTTTGCCGGAAGGCATTATCGACATGGGCGTTATTGGTCCTCAAGAGGCGATGGCTCAAATTACGATTGGCTTTACATTGGCAAACGTTGCCCAGACAAAAGGCGCTATTTCAAACAGGGAGATGGATCTCTTTAAAGAGGCTTCCCCCTATCTTGGTCAAAGCTATCTCGGCTTTATGCTTGCGCTTGATCTGCAAGAAAAGATTGCGCGGAAAAAATTGTTATTTTCTAGTGAGTATCAGCAGAGAGTTAATGATCTAAGGCGTGAAAATCCGAGAATAACCGGTGCTGAAATGCAAAACGCAATGAACAATTTTTCTGACCGCTGGGTCGCAGAAGGAAAAGATCTTTTTTTAAGCGATGAAGATAAGGCTCGCATCAGTGAGTTTACAAAGCAAGGAAAAGCTGCCGGGATTGCCACTGATTACGGCGACTACGAATCAAGGATGAACAACGCCTTACGCACAAGAGAGAAACGAACTGCAAGAGAAACGCAACGAGTTATTGATAGATCCAAGCCGAGCACGGAAGCTGTGATAAAGGAAATCATTAATGATCCCGATTTAAGCCCGGAAGACAAAGTTAAGGCCATTGACGCAATGAACTCGGTGAATCAATAAAATGCCTAACTTAGAATATTACGAACAATTAGCCGCCACCATCCGGGCAGAGCGGCAAGAAAAAGACCGTTCTGACGTTGTGGAAAGAAAAGCGGTTTCCAACCTTTTCTTTGACGAAAACTCTGCCCTTGAGTACCTTGCGGAACAAAGATTTCCCGGCGATCCGACAGCGCCATTTCGCTACAAGTATATCGACGGCGAACTGGTTTACGAAGATGAAGACGGAAACTACGTTCCTGAGTTTGAAGGTCTTGACGAGGCAACCGCCTTTGAAGAGTATTTTGCGCCCAACATCATCCCCGCTACAACAATTGCTGCCGATATTGCTGGCGGCATGTATGGAGCAGGGAAAGGTTTTGAGAAAGGGCTAGATCTTGTTAAAAAGCTTCCCAAAATGCATCCTTTGGCGCAAGCGGGAATTGTTTTGACATCTGCCGCCATTGGCGGTTTTGGCGGAAACTTAGTTGTTGGCGGAGTTGCAAGAGGAGGCAGAGAGGCTTTGCTGGATACTTTCTACAACACTCCCCCGGAAGAGTTGGAGGCAGCTAAAAACGATCTCCTGCTTTCTTCTGCGTTTTCGGCGATACCTTTTGGTGCCGGGCCTACCAAGCAGATCATAAACAAGTTCCGGGGAAAGGAAGATAGCCTTCAATACCTGATTAACTTGAGAAAAGACGTTCAAGGAACGATTGATGAAGCTGCCAAGATGGGCGTTAATTTGACCCCGGCAGAGGCTGCTGACTTTGCTACCAGAGCGGTAGATTTGCAATATTATCTCAGCAGGCAACCGCAACTAACAGCGGTTAGAGAGTTCTACCAAAGCAGAGCGAGAAGAGTGGCTGCTGCGGTTGAAACTTTTGCGAACAAAATCGGATCAATGCAGCCCGGCAGATATGGGAGCGTTAACGATCAAGTAAAGGTTGCCGCGAAAGCTGCAATGAACGAAATGAATAAAAGAAGAAAAGACCGTTCTAAGCGTCTTTATGATTCTCTCGAAGATCAAGTTGAGGTTGACATAGCGCCTTTGCTATCGAGACTTGACGAGATTATCGGGGACAACAAACAAGCGAAAACTTTGCGAGAAGAGGTAAAAAAGTTTAAAGATTCCTTGTTCGACGATGTTGAAGTTGAGCGGGCTTTGGTGGACAAAAAAACCGGTTTGGCGCGCCTCGATAGTCAAGGAAACCCCTTGGTCGAAAAAGTTGTTGAACAGCAGCCTGTCGGCGACCTCATGGCTTTGCACCGAAGGAGAATCGGAGACCTTGAGCAAATTATCAAAGAAAATCTTGGAAGCTCTAACGCTACAACCATCGTTGGCTTGAGAGAAGATTTGACGGCATTAATGGACGCTTCCGATATAAGCGGCACTTACAATTTAGCCAGAAGAGTTTATGACCCGACAAAGGCAAGTTTGCAGGTTGCCGAGCAGTCTGCGATTGGCAGATTGTCTCGCATGGTCACGGACAAGCAGACGGCAAACGCGGTTAAAGAAGTGTTCAACCCGGACGTTTCTATTCAATCTATGAGGAACGCCAAAAGAATATTGTCAACAGCGGATCCTGAAGGTTGGAAAGAAGTAAAAAAATACGTCATTCAAGGAAAACTTGACCAGCTCACGAGACAGACAAACGAACTGGGGCTGCCAGCCTTTTCTGATTTCTTCTCTCGTCCAAACAATCAAAAAATGATGCAAGAGCTGCTAGAGCCTGATGAGTATCAAAATTTTGCAAAACTTATTGATTTGATGGATCGGGCGCTAAAAACCGTCCCAAGGGGCGGCTCTGCCACACAACCTTTGCTTGCTGCCGAAAAAGCGATTGGAGAAGAGGTTGGCGATGTCAGCGATTCGGCGCTCAAGCTCGCCCTTAATACTATGAGAATGCCGGGAAGATTGGCGACCGGGCAAATTTTTGATGACACGCTGAATAATATCAAAATGAAGCAGATGGAGAGTTACTATCAGGCGCTTTCTAACGTGTTGTTCGATCCAAAGGCCACAGAAACTATTGATAAGGCGTACAAGCTAACGGATGACGCTTACAAATATTTCAACAAGGCCGAGTACGGAATTAAGCAAGGCGCGGTTGAAGCCGGAAGAGGGGCTTACGATGCCGGTTCTCAGCGACTAGATAGTAGCGGAGGGGCTTACAATCCTACCAAAGAAGATATCGAGCGGATTCAAAAAGAAATGGACGACCTCGGCCAAAACTCGGCTCCTATGTCGCCAGAAGCTGACGTTCCTATCTTTGAACAACTCCCGCAAACTGGCGGCGGTATGTCGCAGATTGGCATTCCCGGGCCTACTTTGCTGCCGTCCGATCAAGACAGAGAGATAGCTGAGAGGCTCAGGCAGTCAAAATCTGGTATTGGCGGGTTAGCGGTCTAGTCTTCGTCTGAGGCAGGCTCAGCGGCCACCAGAGCGCCTTCGACGTTGAAGTCAAGCTCGTAGCCCATGATGTCTTCGCTGCCCGTCCTGATGATCAGATTGCGGCTCATCAAGCGCATAAGCGCAGCCTGTTGATGCAGAGTGAGCTGCGCGAAAACTTCGATGATCTGAGAAGCTTCGAGCGGCGGGCGATAGGTTGGCGGAGGAATTCTTTTGGTTTTAAAAAGATCCATCATTCAGCGCCCGAAATAATTCTTTTGTGCTCTTTCTCGATCAGAATCTTCAGTTGCTCAATTCTTGTGCGGCGCTCTTCGAAACAAATCTCCTGCAACATATCGTATGTTTTTTGATCAACAGCAAGCGATTTGCGCTGTCTAGTCGTTGCCTCTGTATCCATGTTTAAATCTCCTGTAAACTTTGGTATTGTATAAATAATTGGATCTTGTTGCAAACAAATGTATAAATTGAACAATTACCTGCTATCAATGCAGTCGCACTGGTTTTTAAACCAGCCGGTTTATGAGGCTGTTCAGGAGAGCATGCCAGCCATCGCTAGATATCGGGCTAAAATGGGGCAAGAAGATTTGGCGGAAATTCCGATTCAGAAGCTGACCAAAAAAATCTGGCCAGACATCTACCGGGTGCCGCTCTTTCGCCGGCAGTATTGCAAGATGCTCTGCGAGGAGATCGACAATATGCGGCGCGTGATTGGTTTTGAGCCGAATGCCGAAGAAGATGAAATGCGGCAGATTCCCGAAATTGTTTTGCGAGAAAATGTGCCTGAACTTTACCGCAACATGTGGGGTGTGGTTCAGAATGTTTTGTCGCCAATCATATTCTCCTTATACCAGCGCGAAGTAGCTGAGATAGCAAGCGTACAGATAGCCAACTACAACTTGAAAGACAAGCAGCAAGGCGCTTGGCATCACGATGAGAGCGCAGATATCAGCGTGGTGATACCGCTGAATACTGGTGACTACAAAGGCGGTGGAACGGAGTTTCACAACCACGGGGTGCTGAAGCCGTTACCAAGCGGACATGCGCTAATTTTCCCCAGCTTCACAAACTTGCATCGCGGTCTGGCGGTAGATGAGGGTGATCGATACCTTTTGGTTTTTTGGCTGTATGATCGCAAGCGAGCTATTCATTTGCATGACGAGGTAGTCAACGAAGGATAAATTTTCTGGTCGAAAACTTTACAGTGCTTTTAAGGCGGACCTAATCAAAAACGCTCATGAAAAGACATCGAGGGGGTGCGAAGCCCCCATTTTTTTGCCTGCAATTAATTTGTGCAAACACTTGCACACCGACACGGGATTTGTTAAAGTTTGCTCATCAACTTAAAAAAGGAATGAGTCATGTCTTCAAAATTAGCCGAATCGAAAAAACTTGCGGCAGAAATATATCTTGCAAAGAGCGCTGGATTTCTCCCTTACATCGATATTCAGGGTGAGTTATCACACCGCGTTTCAGCTTTGGGTAAACCGTACATGAGATGTGATTGGTACCTTGAATGCACGAGATTTTCACTTGCTGAAGCTTTGAGATGTTTTGAGCGCGACATTGCTAAGTGGGAATCGGCTGGAAGGCCCGATATGCGCGGATGGGAATATTGGGAAGTGCGTGGTTTTTACAAGACTGATGATGAAGAAGATGAGGAATATATGAAAATTATTCGCAGATTTGGCGTTTTGTTTACCCATATACATACGATTTTGCTTTGAATTAATTTGTGCAAAGACTTGTACACCGACACGGGATTATGTATTATTAGTCTTGAGGTTAAAAAATTAATCACGGAGAAAGAAAATGGGATCAGTCAAAACAGCTTCACAGTTAGGGTTCAACCTTCCGACTATCATCAGCGGCGGAGAATCAGGCTTTCAAAAAGTTGAGTTAACCGAGGAGAACGTGGCAACAGTCTGTTGTTTGATCCAAAAAGCATTGATCGAGAAGGGTGCGTCTACGGAGAATCCTATCGATTATGCAATTGGCAATTTTACGTTGGAAGAGATTGAAGCTGTTGAAGAGATCTTTTCTCGCATCGAAGTTTGAGAGGAAAAATCATGAGAAACGAAATTTTTTACGAATGGATAATCGAAGAGCTTGATGAGCATGGCGACATCCATGATGTTGATCACTGCAAGACTTTTGCGGAAGCTCATAAAAGTCGGCAGCACCTGCTTAACTGCCAACACATCAACGCAGTCGATGTCGCTTCAAGACGAAGCGTAGGCAATGAACTTGATGGATTGCATTACTGGGGCTATGCATACGTTGATTTCGAAAACTTTACCATTGAGCCGAAATATTGCTCCGGTGACAAGGTTCCTAAGCATGTGATCAAGCAAGTTGTTTTTGAAGGCAAGCAGAACGCGGCAAAAAAAGGATGTTCATGACAAAGAAATTAACATGCAGAAGGCAGGGATGC
>TARA_R110002110_G_scaffold161991_1_pt1 | contig 12059 bp, 19 predicted proteins | sample TARA_R110002110 | Tara Oceans TARA_R110002110 (sample SAMEA4397330) | marine metagenome | biome: Polar Biome; feature: [SRF] surface water layer (ENVO:00010504); material: water (ENVO:00002006), including particulate matter (ENVO:01000060) such as... | depth 5 m
AACACTATAAAAGGAATAAATAAATGTTCGACTGGATAAAGAATAGACTAGCAGAACGTACATCACTAGACGGCGGTATGCTTGTTGCAGTTGGTTTAGTAGTATTGTTTTTAGGACCATTTGCAAAATGGGCAGCTTATGCTGCTATAGCCTACGGCGCTTGGACTATGTGGAAATCAGAAGGATAAAGGAAAAAATATTATGGACTTTGAATTAACTATAGATCAACTAGAAAAGATGTTACCTAAGTGTAAACGTATTGAAGATCTACATGACGCTATATTAGATGTATGTCCAAGATATGGAATTATTACTAAAGATAGATTGGCCGCATTCTTAGCACAATGTGGACACGAAAGCAATAACTTTAACACTCTTAAAGAAAACTTAAACTATTCTGCTAGTGCATTAAAAAGAGTGTGGCCAAGACATTTTAATGATGAAAATGCTGAAGAATATCATCGACAACCTGAAAAAATTGCTAATAGAGCATACAGAAATCGTATGGGAAATGGCGATGAAGCATCCGGTGATGGATGGAAACATCGTGGTCGAGGTGCTATTCAACTTACTGGTTATAACAATTATTCTAAATTTGCTAGTGATGTGTATATTACTGTAGATGAAGCAGTAGAATATCTAGAGACTTTTGACGGTGCAGTAGAAAGTGGTGCTTGGTTTTGGCATAATAATGGTTTAAATGCATTAGCCGATGATAGAAATAATACAGCTATGACTAAACGTATTAACGGTGGTACTCATGGTTTAAAAGATCGTAAAGAAAGATTGATTCATAATCTAGAAGTATTATTAGGATAATATAATGTTTGGTATTAGTGGTATAGCTATTAAAATTGCTTTATTATTAGGTGTAGTAGGTGCTGCGGGTGGTGCGTGGTTCTATGTACAGAGTTTAAGAGCCGAATTAGATGCGGCCTCTGTTCGAACTGCCCGTGCTATGGATGTAGTAAATGAACAGGCCATTACTATGAAAAAACTTCAAAAAGATATGAAGTTGATGCAAGAAGTTACCACTAAACTTAATATTAAAATGCAAAATGCTGAAAAGAGTGTTAGCGTTTTAAATAATAAATTTGATAAAAGAAGAGATATAGCTAATGAAGCAGTTCTTAATCCTGCTAAAATACAAAAGACTATAAATCGTGCTACTTTACACGCCTTACGATGTAATGAGTTAGTAACAGGTGCTGAACCTTTACCAGATGAAACTAATAGTCAATGTCCTGAATTAGTGCCTGGTAAATATGTTAAACCTATTAAAGAAACATCGTCTGATATTAGAAATTCAATAAAATGAATAAATTAATTTTAGTAGGAGTATTATTAACATTAGCTTCTTGTAGTAATGTAAAAGAATTATTAACTATTAAACCTGTAATAATAGAGAAACCTGCTTTAATTATTTCTAAACCTCGACCCGTTAAAAGTGAACTTGTTAATTTTATTGTTATAACAAAAGATAATATGGAAGCTAAGTTTAAAGAGTTAGGAAAAAGTGAAAAAGATGTAGTAGTATTTGCATTAACAAATGATAGCTATAAGGCTTTAAGTCTTAGTGTGGCAGATTTAAGAAGATATATAATACAACAAAATGCAGTTATTAAAGCATATAAAGATTATTATGAGCCTACGAAAGTTAAAAAGAAATAAATATGAAAGACATAAGACAACAATTTGCTCAAGAATGTGAAAATATAGAACAAGATATAAAAGATTTTACAGAATTACTAAAAGATACTGATTTACCTGATGATTATCCTATACCATGGGATGAGATCTTAAAACCATTTTTTGTAGGTGTAACACTACATTAATAAGAAAAGAGTATTAACATGGAAGATAATAACAAATGGAAGATAATAGAAAGTATTAACATGGAAAATAATAGCAAGAAAAAAGTAGACTGGTGGTGGCATGCCCCAGAATATTTTAGTAGATGGAGATTGTTCCCTAGAGCATTCCTTACAATGTATATCTATTTGTTATATGAAGTAACTACTTGGTTTATGGCATTACCAGAACCTAATAATGCACAAGCTGGCCTAGTTAGTGTCGTAGTAGGTGCAGGTGCTGCATGGTTTGGTTTATATGTTAATAGTGTAAGTAGTAGTGGAAAAAGCAATACTAGTCCTATAGTAAGAGCAAAAGAAACTTCAGAGAAGCCTGTAGTTAAGTAAAATGGAAAGCGTAGATATTAAAGTTTTACAAAAAGAAATGACATCTTTCCAGCAAATATTATCTAAGTATGAAGTTACCATTCAAAGTGTAACTAATATAGTCAATAAAATAGATAAAATAATAGCAGTACAGGAATCTAAAATAGAGACTCAAGAAAAATCTATTGAAATTATTCATAAACGTATTAATGTTATGAAAGATGAATTACATGACGATTTTAATAGCCACTATCAAGCTATATTAGAAGAAATAAAAGAATTACAAAAATCTCAAAAAGAACATGCATCTGAGATGTCTAAAAGAGTGGCTGCATTAGAAAAGTGGAGATATATTGTTATGGGTGGTGCTGTAGCTTTAGGTTTCTTATTATCTAAAATACCTTTTGAATCAATGTTCTAATATACTATTCTCTGACTACATAGTAATAATACCACGTGTCAACCCCTATGTCAAGTAAAAAATAATTAAATATTTTCTTGACACAGGGCATATTATACTATATACTCTATTCTAGATTGGAGAACTGTATGATCTGGGTTGATACAAAATACGCTAATTTACTTTCATCTAAACTTGATAGATATTCAGTCAAGAGTCATAACCCATTCTTGGCCAATTTCCGTTGTCCTATTTGTGGTGATAGTTCTAAAAACAAAAATAAAGCGAGGGGTTATTTCTATACATCTAAAAATGGTCTAGTGATGAAGTGTCATAATTGTGGTGTGACTATAGGCTTTAGTAAATTAATACAAAAACTCGATACAATGTTATATCAAAAATATTCATTAGAAAAATTTGGTAATAAAAATATAGAAAAGAAATTAAAAAATACATTCGATTTTGAACCAAAGTTTAACACTAAATCTATTAAAGAACTACCAGACTTTATTAAATCAGTAGAAGAATTAGATATGATTCACGGTGATAAACATCCAGCGGTGATATATTGTAAAGATCGTAAGATACCAAAGAATAAATTAGAATATGTATATTATATCGAAGATATATCTAGAGTGACAGAAATAGTAGAAAAGTACAAAGATAGGATTAAGACTAAAGAACAAAGATTAGTATTGCCTTTTTTTAATAAAGATCGTATCCCTATAGGATTTACTATGAGGGCTATGGATAATAATAAATTACGTTATATGACTATTAGATTGAATGAAGATGAACCTTTATTATTTGGTCATGAAAGAGTAAACTTTAAACGACCAGTAATATGTGTAGAAGGCCCTATTGATAGTTTATTTTTATCTAATTCTGTTGCTGTAAGTGGTAGTGATATGAAGAAAGCTATGAAAATTCTACCAGAAGATACTACATATGTTTTTGATAATCAACCTAGAAATAAAATATTATGTAAGTTGATGGAAAGTGTTATTAAAGATGGAAAAAAAGTTTGCATATGGAGTAATACTATATATGGAAAAGATATAAATGATATGGTGAAGATAGGATACAGTGTAGAGAAAATTATATATAGTAGATCATACTCTGGTTTAAGTGCTAAGAATGCTTTTAGAGACTGGAAAAAATGTTAAATTATGAAAGTGAGATTAAAACATGAGTGAATTTAGTACTACGTTAAAATCTATTACAAGGCCTTATGAAGACAATGTAGGATATGGAGTTACCTTAGAAACGCCAGAAGAACTGATTGCTTATTGTGCCAGGGTATCAAGCCCTGACAATCAAAACAATAAAAGTACGGCTGATAAATTATTAAAATATTGTATTCGAAATTCTCATTGGTCTATCTTTGAAATGGTAGATGCTACTATTGAAATAGTATGTACCCGAGATATTGGTAGACAAATTTTGAGACATCGTTCATTTAGTTTTCAAGAGTTTAGCCAACGATATGCTGAGGCTCTTGATTTTACAAGAGGAGAAGTAAGACTTCAAGATAGTAAAAATAGACAGAATAGTATTGAGACAGTAGATAAAGAACTTAGAGATTGGTGGGAAGAAAGGCAAACTGATGTTTTAATCTTAGCCAAAAAACATTATAAACAAGCATTAAATATGGGTATTGCTAAAGAAGTAGCTAGAAAAATTCTACCAGAAGGCCTTACTAAATCTCGTATGTATATGAAAGGCTCATTAAGATCTTGGTTACATTATTGTGAATTAAGACGAGGTAATGGTACACAAAAAGAACATAGATTAATCGCAGATAGTTGTTGGGAAATTCTCTCGAAAGAGTTTCCTTCCGTATTTTCAGTCGTAGAGGGACAATAAATGAGTAATCATCTTCCAACAGAGTATCAACAATTTATCCACCTAAGTAGATATTCTCGATATATCTGGGATGAGAACCGAAGAGAAACTTTTCCAGAAACGATTGCTCGTTATTTCGACTTCTTTGAAGAAGATTTAGAAGATAAACATAAATTCAAACTCTCCGATGAAGATCGAGATAAATTAGAAAATGCAGTATTAAATCAAGATGTAATGCCCTCTATGAGATGTTTAATGTCTGCTGGTCCTGCATTAAAGAAAGAAAATGTGGCTGGATATAATTGTTCTTATCTAGCTATTGACCGAGTACAAGCATTCGATGAATTATTGTATATTCTTATGAATGGTACTGGAGTAGGTTTTTCTGTAGAAAGACAACACGTTTCTAAATTGCCCGCTGTAGCAGAAGATTTTTATGAAACTACTACATTAATTTATGTAAAGGATTCTAAGATAGGTTGGGCTAAAGCTTTAAAAGAATTAATTGCATTATTGTATCAAGGTCAAGTTCCTACATGGGATACTTCTAAAGTTAGACCCGCTGGAGCAGTTCTAAAGACATTTGGTGGTCGAGCTTCTGGGCCTGAACCATTAGAAGATTTGTTTGCTTTTGTTTGTAATACTTTTAAAAATGCTAAAGGTAGAAAGTTGACATCATTAGAATGTCATGATATAGTATGTAAGATAGCTGAAATTGTAGTAGTAGGTGGTGTTCGTAGATCGGCACTTATATCATTATCAAATCTGAATGATGATCGTATGAGAGATGCAAAGTCAGGTCAATGGTGGGAACACAATCCACAGAGAGCCCTATCAAATAATTCAGCTTGTTATAGTGAGAAACCAGACATTGGTATTTTTATGGATGAATGGAAATCATTATATGATTCTAAGTCAGGAGAACGTGGTTTATTTAATCGTGCATCAGCTAAAAAACAAGTAGAGCGTACAGGCCGTCGAGATGTAGACCATGAATTTGGTACTAACCCTTGTTCAGAAATAATTCTTCGTGACCGTGAATTTTGTAACCTAAGTGAAGTTGTAATACGCGAAAGTGATGATTTAGAAGCATTAAAGAATAAGGTTCGTATTGCTACTATTTTAGGAACTTTTCAATCTACACTTACTAATTTTCGATATTTGTCTAGAAAGTGGAGAGAGAATTGTGAAGAAGAAAGACTACTGGGAGTATCATTGACAGGTATAATGGATAATAATTTAACTAATGGTAAAGCGGATGAGCCTTGGCGTGATGATAGTTTAAGAGGGTATGAGAAGACAAAGATAGTATTGGAGACTTTGAGAGATGTCGCTATTGAAACAAACAAAGAATGGGCTGAAAAGATCGGGGTTCCACAAAGTGTTTCGGTTACTTGCGTTAAGCCTTCTGGTACTGTTAGTCAACTTGTTGATGCTGCCAGTGGCATTCATGCACGACATAATCCTTACTATGTACGAACGGTTCGTGGAGATAAAAAAGACCCTCTTACGATAATGATGCGTGATTTTGGATTCCCATGTGAAGATGATGTTATGAAGCCCGACCATACTACTGTATTTTCTTTTCCTATGAAGTCACCTAAGAATTCAGTATTTCGCTCTGATATGTCGGCCATTGAACAATTAGAGTTATGGAAAGTATATCAAGATTCTTGGTGTGAACATAAGCCATCTGTTACTATTTCAGTAAAAGAAGAAGAATGGATGGATGTGGGGGCTTGGTGTTATAAGTATTTTGATTATATGAGTGGCGTATCATTCTTACCTTTCAGCGATCATACATATAGACAAGCACCATATCAAGATATAGACGAGTCTACATATGAAGATTTATTAGGTAAAATGCCCTCACAAGTATCATGGGGTTTATTAAAGAACTATGAATTATCGGACACAACTACAGCCAGTCAAGAATTAAATTGCACCGCTGGAGGATGTGAGATTTTATAAGGAGTAAAAAGTAATGGCGGTAGATACCATTGAATGTGGATTTTGTGATGTAGAATTTGATATAATATATACAGAAGAGGCAGATGTAAAATATTGCCCTTTTTGCGGTGAGGATTTAGATAATTATGATGAAGAGACAGATTGGGTAGATAATTATGAATGGGAAGAAGAAGAAGAGTAAGTGTACTCTAATCCTTGGATCTATCAAGGTGAAATATTTAATGAGAATTTAGTTGACAAATACTATGGAATGGTGTATTGTATTACTTGTCCTGATAGAAGAATGTATATCGGCCGAAAAACATTTTGGTTCATGCGTAAAAAGCGTGGAGCTAAAAGACGGTCTAAATTAGAGAGTGATTGGAGAAAATACTATGGCTCAAGTGAAATTCTTAAAGCATTGATAAAAGATTTAGGAGAAGATAATTTTCATAGAGAAATACTATCTTTACACAAGACTAAAGGTGAAATGAATTATACCGAAGTAAAAGAACAATTCCAACGTAATGTACTCGAGTCTATACAATATATAAATGATAATATAAATGGTAAATACTTCAAATCGAGGGTGGAGAAATGGAATGAATGAAACAGAAGATGTAATCTATAAGAGTTACTATAAAACTTTAGATAGACCGCCATTAAATGATATTGTTAAGACAAAGAAAGGTCTCCATCTATATCGTAAATTACAAGCAGAAATTAAACATTTTCAACGAATACAAAATGTCACATTATCGTCATCATCTTGGTGGTCAGAAACATCATCTAAAGAACAAGAAGAATATTTTAAGAGTGGTATCGTAATCTATAATAACTTTGTAGGTTCTCAAGAAGACGTTATAGGAATAGAAAAAGAATTCGCAAATTATCCCATCGGTGTTTCTAAAAATAATAGAAATATTTTATCTCAGAATAGAGATCGAGGTAGACTCTTATATCAACTTGCATCTTTAATTTATCCTATAGTATGGAATTTAATTGGTGGCACAGAAAAAGAAACTGAAAAAAAGTTTAATGATAACACTTTTGCACAGAGAGTTAATAATAAACCACAAGAAAAAGATCATCAGAAATTAATCCATCTAGATACTTATTTCCCAGCTATTAAGTATTGGTGGTTTCCAGAAAAAGTATCTAAAGAAAATGGCCCTTTATGTTATGTAAAAAATAGTTGTTATGCAAATGAAAAATTACAAATGTGGTACTATAAACAAAGTGTGGATGTATGTGAAAAAAGTTATGAAAGTTGGAGAGGTAAAGATCATACAGAAGGTTCATTTAGAGTAAGTGAAGAAGAGTTAGAAGATATGGGACTAAAATTAGAACCTATAGAAGTAGAAGCTGATACACTAGTAATTGCTAATGTAGCTGGATTTCATAGTAGAGGAGATGCTACTGAAGAACATATTAGAAATTCAATACATGGAAGTATTCGTTTAGACCTACCTTTGGAGTGAAAAAATGATAAAAGTATATTCGAATGTAATTGAAAATAAATTGTTACACATGGTTTATTTTAAGAACGATTTAGATGAGACTCGAGATTTTCGATTTGATGTTGCACCAGAAGATCAATTTATTCAGGTATCAGCTTTAAGGTTAGAAGCGGGTAAGACGTTTAGACCTCATAAGCATATTTGGAAAGAAGCACCGGAACCAGAAGTTATTGCTCAAGAGTCTTGGTGTGTATTAGAGGGCCGAGTTCAAGCACATTTTTACGATCTTGATGATTCTCTTTTAGTAGAGTATGTACTTGAGGTCGGAGATATTTCTTTAACTTTCGAGGGAGGACATTCATATACAATACTGGAAGACGCAAGAGTATACGAATATAAGACAGGACCTTATCAAGGAGTAGAGAAAGATAAGGTCTTCTTAGAATAATGTTTCAATATAACATAAGAGGGGGGCTTGGTACTCAAGTTTTGCAGTTTGTTAATGTTTATGCTGATGCATTAGAAAAGGGATTAACAGACGAGAAACTTGAGATCACCCTTAATTTTGGTAATTATGATGATTGGTTCTACTCTAATCCAGGCAATCATATAGTAGATTTAGATTTCTTATCATTACTATTTGATTACGAACCTTTCCCTAACATTAAAAATACGATAGGTACAAATAAATCTAATTGTTTTAATATTAATTCTGCTACTAAAATGGTTAAATATAGAGAGGATATTATAGATCTTATGAAGTTTAGGTCTCATCCTTTTGTACCATTTAATAAAGAGTATGTTATACATACTAGGACAAAAGATAGACAACTCATTTCTAAAAAAGAATATATATATTATATGAGTAAAATTGAAAGATTAGGACTTAACAGTGGAATTATTATTGGCGACGATAGAGAATTTTGTGAATCTTTAGTTAGAGAAAACTCTAATTGGGGATTAAGTGATAATGAGACCTCAGTAAACGATTGGCTTGCACTCGCTACAGGAAACAATATAGTAATATCGTCTTTTACCACATATACCTTAGCAGCCGCTTATTTCAATCCTAACTCGAAATTTTATATTCTAAAAAGCGACCCTAATAAACTTGTTAGAAAAGGTGACTGGGAAACTATAGAATATTTTATTAGAGAGTTTAATAATCTGGAGTATGCATATCTTGAAAATACTACTACACACATCTAATGATAAAATTAGATCTATACTTAAATCTTATGGTCACGAATTAGTAAACAAAGACTATACTAATCCGGATTATATTATATGTTATAGAACTTATAGTATTATACCCATGGAAGTTATCCACCGTGCTAAGATAGGTGCTATTAATTTTCATACCGGGCCACCTGAATATCCAGGGCGAGGCAGTGTAAATCATGCCCTATATCACAATAAAACAGAGTTTGGTGTTACTACTCATATAATGACACATCCTATTGATAGTGGGCAAATATTAGACGTTAGATTATTTGATATAGATATAGATGATAATGTTGAAAGTTTATGGGTTAAAACTGAAGAGAATCTATTGAATATGTTTACAGATTTTTGTATGGGTTTAAGTGAACCCGAATATCTTTCTATGAAAATAGCACAAAATGCAAATAAAAAATGGGAAGGTAAAGCTAATAAAATGAAAGAAATTGATAAATTACAAGTGGTACCCTTAAACTGTACTGAAAAAGAATTGAAAAGAATAATTCGTTCTACATATACACCAGAATTTAGACCTAAAATTATTATGCACGGCTATGAATTTGTTATGAAAGAAATAGAAACTAAGGATAAAAAGTAAATGGCAGAGTATAATGCATGGCCTATTGGTAATGTACCAAAAGAATTTCAACGCCCCGAATTGGATCAAGTTAAGGAATTAGGATATGACTGGAAAGACCCCAGAGATGTTGTTGATATGTTTGAAAAGAAGGTGGCAAAGTTTGCAGGTAGCAGATACGCCGTCGCTATTGATTGTTGCTCTCATGGTTTGTTTCTGGCTTTACAGTGTTTAAAACGTTATAGAAAAAATCTAGCAGATATTACTATTCCTAAGAATACATACATATCTGTACCCATGTTAATTTTGCAAGCTGGATATAATTTACAATTAGAAGAAAGAGAATGGTCGGGAATATATCAACTAAAGCCATATAATGTATGGGATGGAGCTACACGTTGGACTAAAGGTATGTATAAAGGAGGATATCATATTGTATCATTCCAATTGAAAAAAAGAGTACCAATTGGTCGTGGAGGTATGATTTTACTTGACTCAGAAGAAGATTACGAGTATATTAAGAAGATACGTTATGATGGTAGGGATTTAGATGGAAAATATGATGAAGATCCCTTTGAGTATATGGGTTGGCATTATTATATGACTCCAGAAGATGCCGCGCGTGGTATTATTTTAATGGATCAAATACCAGAAGAGAATGAAGATAGTGGTAACTGGAAAAATTATCCTGACGTTTCAAAAGCGAGGTTTTTAAATGACAAAAAAGAAAGTGGCTCTAATAACAGGTATCAGTGGACAAGATGGATCGTATCTGACTGAATATTTACTTGATCTTGGATATGATGTGCATGGCATTGTTAGACGCCATAGCGTAGCTGAAAACCAAAGTGCTAGACTAGAAGACACTAATGATAAGATTACAACTTATTATGGTGATCTATTAGACGAGCATTCTTTATATACAATCATGAATAAAGTTAAACCAGATGAAATCTATAATCTGGCCGCTATGAGTCAAGTACGAATTAGTAGTGATATCCCATCATTTACTCTTAAAACAAATGCTTTAGGTGTTCTTAATATGTTAGAAGTATATAAGAATGTAGTGCCTGAAGCTAAGTTCTATCAAGCATCGTCTAGTGAAATGTTTGGTAATACAGTAGATGATGATGGATTTCAACGATTAACTACACCCATGAATCCTGTTAGTCCGTATGGTTGCGCTAAAGTACTAGGCTATAATTTAACACGACATTATCGCCATGCTTATAAACTTAATACTACAAACGGTATTCTATTCAATCACGAATCCCCTAGAAGAGGTACAAACTTCGTAACTAATAAAGTTGTGAAGAATGCTGTATTGATTTCTAAAGGTTATCTTAAAACGTTAGCAATGGGTAATATGGATAGTAGTCGAGATTGGGGTCATAGTTATGATTATGTTCGTGCTATGCATAGAATCATTAATCATGATGTAGCTGATGATTGGATTGTTTCTACAGGTAAATCATATTCAGTTAGAGAAATGTGTGATTATGTATTTACTAATCTAGGTATGGACTATCATAACTATGTAGTACAAAATCCTAAGTATATGAGGCCAGAAGAATTAAAGTATTTATGTGGTGATTCTAGCAATACTCGAAAAGTTCTTAATTGGGAGCCTACTTATACTTTTGAAACTATGTTAGATGAAATGATTAAGTATTGGTATATGAAAATATGAAATATATATTTGCAAGTTGTGATGAAAAGTATTTTGTTGAGCATGGTGTACAATTCATCAATAGTGCTATCAATCAAGGTGTCTTACCTTGGGTAGATATCATTAATCCAGACAATAATTTAGTATTGGTATCTGGTAAAGCAGTAAAGCCTCTAAATCTACTTCGAATGTTACATGACGATGATAAGTATAAAATTACTTATACAAAATCTGATATAACAGATAGAGCATTCTATGCTAATAATCGATTTTTAAAAGCTCCTGATATACTACAAACGGCTAATGAAGTATTGATTACAGATATAGATTGTTTTCTCAGAAAGCCTATTGAATGGGAATATTTTAAAGATTGTGATTATTCATTATATCTTCGAGATCCACTTCCTGGTACAGTAGGATGGGAAAAAGAAGGTACTAGGGTGGGTGCTGGTGCTGTATATCTAAGAAACACGGCATTAACTTTCATATCTTTAGTAAAAAAACAAATCGAACATTATGGATTATATGGATTGTGGTTTGCTGATCAAGTTTCTTTGTGGGAGATATACAATCATTTTAAAGTAAATGATGTTAAATTAAGATTCAAAGAAATGCCATTCAAGTATATTGACTGGGAATTCACAGAAGAGGGTATTATTTGGACAGGTAAAGGTGCTAGAAAGACACAACAAAATTATCTAGAGGAGCGTGAACGTGCAAGTTGATATCTATATGCCTAGAATGGATGTGATGTTTAAAG
>TARA_R110002110_G_scaffold109327_4_pt1 | contig 12029 bp, 9 predicted proteins | sample TARA_R110002110 | Tara Oceans TARA_R110002110 (sample SAMEA4397330) | marine metagenome | biome: Polar Biome; feature: [SRF] surface water layer (ENVO:00010504); material: water (ENVO:00002006), including particulate matter (ENVO:01000060) such as... | depth 5 m
CGAGTGGGAGAAAGACATCAAAGAGGTCGTCGGCACTGCCGTCAACTTCCCGATGATCGGGGACTCCGACCGCAGCGTTGCTGACGCCTACGACATGATCCACGAGAACGCGAACGACACGCTGACCGTGCGCTCGGTGTTCATCATCGGCCCCGACAAGAAGGTCAAGCTCACCTTGACGTACCCGGCTTCGACCGGCCGCAACTTCAACGAGATCCTGCGGGTCATCGACAGCTTGCAGCTCACTGCCGACCACAAGGTCGCCACACCGGCCAACTGGAACGACGGCGACGACGTGATCATCGTCCCAGGCGTCTCCGATGAAGAAGCGAAGACTCTCTTCTCTAGGGGCTGGGACCCTGTCAAGCCCTACCTCCGAGTCACCAAGCAGCCCAACCGCTAAACCACGCAACTTCGAAGGAAGCACACCTCGGACGTAACACCCTGAGGTGTGCTTTTAGCGCTCCAGCCAGTTCGTCTCGACCCATGCCCTCACGACCGGTGCAAGACGGTGGAGGTGATCTCCAGGTGACTCACGGATCTGCGTGGCACTGATCGGGACGTTGACACGATCAGCGTCGACGACAACCGACACTGCATCGAACCGTCGAGCAATTTCGCCCACGTAATCATCCGACGAGAACACCCCATGCGGTCCGACCTCGTGCGGCCAGTGATCGCGAAATGTCGCCATCCACTTGGCCCAAAGGTCCTCGTCGTCGAAGTCGGTTCCGAGCTGATGACGAAGTTCAAGCACGGTGACATGCGGATGCAGGCCACCAAGCCATTCCGCCCTGAGTGGGCCAGGAGCTGTGTCTCGCTCGGTCGAACTGTTGACGAAAACCACCAATCGCTCACAGCGTCGTGCCGCAACGTCAATCATGTACGAGTGGCCCAAATGCGGCGGGTCAAAGCGGCCCACAATCAGGCCGGTGCGGAAGTACTGCTCACCCATCTGTCAACTGGACGGATGGCTGTCAAGGCCCGCAAGGCCGGTGATCACTCGATGCCATCCGACGCGAAGATCGCCATCCGGGACGCGGTACTCGCCGGGCGCCACGTCGGGAAGCAGGGTCGCGCAGGCGTGTGCGACCAACCGGATGGCCACCTGGTCACCCGTGTCGTCGGCCAGCTCCTGTGTTCGAACGAGCCGATGTTCCGCTGCCACTACCGCGCCACTGCGGACTTCGGCACCGGCCGCGCCGAGGTTGGCAAGCACACGATCGAGATACGTCGAGCCGCCATTGACCAACACTGCCTCGGCATCGGCGAGTGGTTGCACGTTGTCACCAAGCATCGAGGCCGCAATCGCTCGGACGGCATGACCGTACGGTGAGTCGATTGCGACGCCGTCGAGCATCGCCAATGCCTTGTCAGCCCGACTCGACTGACAGAGCGCCAATGCATAGGTGATGGTCGCCTCGGCACCGTCGGCTCCCATCGATTCCATTCGATTGACTGCGGTCTCGCCAATCACCGCGGCGCGCTCACCGAGCCCGAGGTGCACCGCCGCACCGGCTGCCGCCATGACCGGAAATGCAAGATCGCCAAACGAGTCCCCGAGGGCCAACACTTCTTCGAGCCCACGTTCGGCTTCGGCGTCACGCCCCAGCGCAACGAGGGCCCGATTGCGCGGCCCGAGTGCTTGGACGAGGCCAAACTTGTCGTTCAGTGCGCGGAACTCAGTGAGGGCCCGCCGCGACAACGCCTCCGCCTCCGTGAAATTTCCGGTCCACAGCCGGATCGACCCGAGCAACGAATCCATCATAGCCGGAGCCCAACGATCGCCGAGCTCGACACCTTCGGCACGTACTTCGTTAGCGACTCGCTCGGCCTCCTCAAAATCGAAGGAAAAGAAGCGAACGAACGCAAGCAACCCATTTGCCCAGTTGCCCCCAGATCGGTCGCCAAGCTCGGCGAACTCAGTCGACGCAAGATGGAGACGCTTCTCACCGAGTTCGACGTCGCCGGAAAGAAAGGCAACCCAGGCCTGGTGCTGTCTGACCCATGCTCGACCTCGACGATCGCCCAGCTGCTCGGACAGTGCTTCGGATTCACCGAGTAGCCAGTCGGCGTCGCCCAGCGACCCCCCGAAAACTTCGGCAAAACCACGTTCACGAAGTGACGCCGCCAACTCGGTGTCGTCACCCAATTTTCGGAAGATGTCAACGCTGTGCCCGAGCTCGACGCGCGCTGCGTCAAGGTTGCCACTGATCTGTGCGAGCTGACCGAGTAGACGACGGGCAATTCCCTCGTGTCGAGCGTCGCCAGCAGCGACTGCCGCTTCGAGTGCGTTGGCAGCGTCGGCTCGCGCTGCGTCGGCTTCACGCCGACCAACCAGTGCCTCGGAACGCAAGAGCACCAGCTGACGGGAAACTTCAGCACTGTCCGGACCGAGGTCCAAGGCGCGCGACGCATGCCGGATTGCCTGAGCGAACGCTCCGACGTTGAGCGAGAGCTGCGTTGCCTGCGCCAACAACTGAACCGCACGAGACTTAATACCCGGCAACACACCCGCGACCGGCCCGATCTCGCCCATCAGCTCGGCCGTGGTCGCCATGTGGTGGGCAAGCAACTCGATTGGGACCCTTGGCATGTCACCCATTACCGCCGCGACACCTGCGTGGCGCTGCGCTCGAACCAGCTTGGTCAACATCTGGTAGGCGACCTCCCGCACGACGTCACTGCGGAAGTGCCACCACCCGTCATCGAGCTCGAGTAAACCTTCTGCCTCCAGAGCAGCAACGCCAGCCGGCTCGTACGACTGGCTGAGCGCCATGGCGAACTGCTCCAACGATTCCAGGGGACCTCCAGCTCCGAGTACAGACGCATTGTCGAGAATCGAACGTTGGCCAGGAGGCAACCGATCAAGTTGTGCAGCGATCAGCGCGCGCAGCGAACCTGGCAACTCCGTGCTGTCTGGAGTCGACTTGGCGAGGCCAGCAAGCTCGGTCAGGAAGAGCGGATTGCCACCGCTGCGTTCGTACAGCTTGTCGGCGAGCAAATCGTTCGAGGCCTCACCAAGGATCGCCAACATCAGATCGTCAGCTTCGATCCGCGACAGCGGATCGAGTGGCATCCGGACGGTGACCGGGTGGTCAGAGGCTGGCGGCCAGTTGGTATCGACGTCATCGCGCTGCGCAGTGACGGTCAAGAAGGGCCGATCGACGAGCGCCCGCGTGATGCGGTGGAGTAAGTCGATGAGGAGAGGGTCAGCCCATTGCAGATCGTCGAGCCAAAGGACAACGGGGCCGGACCTCGACCGCCGACGGAGCCCCTCGACAATAAGGCTGAAGAGCATTTCGCGAGCTTCAGTTGGGTTCACCTCATCGAACGCCGACGAGTGACCAAGCATGTGGAGTGCCGCATCGACGAACCGATCGAGCGATGGGTCATCAGCGGAGAAGTCGTATCGGGACACTGCTCTCGACCGGGCGAGGGCGCGAAGCTGATCGGAGGGAAGAGAAGGGTCGAGGTCGAGCCGTCGATAGAGCGCTGTGGCAATCGGGGCCCACACGTTGTTTTCGCCGTATGGCGCACAGACCCCGGCAAAAATCGTGACACGCCGACTGGGGAACTCGTCGAGTAGTTCATTGACCAGCCGCGTCTTTCCTGCACCTGCCTCGCCCGTCACCGATACGACACCCGAGCGGCCGTTGGCGACCATAGCCATCACCGACTGGAGGAGTTCGCGCTGCGGGCGTCGCCCGACGAACGGGACCAGGCTGCGCGTGCCCGACCGGGGCAGGCGTCGCTGACGGCCCAGCACATTCCACACCTGCTCGACCTGCTTGCGACCACGAACGGTGACATCAGCGAGTTGCTCGCGCAAGATCTCGACACTGAGGAGCGCGGCCGTGCCGTCACCGATGTACACCGATCCCGGCGGCGCGAGCGACTGCAACCTCGACGCAAGGTTGACCACATCGCCGAGTGCCGTGTAGTCGGCGGTGCCAGCAACCGAACCGACCAACACCTCGCCGGTGTTCACTCCAATGCGGAGCTGGAGTTCGCCAACGCGATCCAACTGGCTCCGCGAGAATCGCTCAAGCGACGAATGCATCTGCATCGCAGCACGGACAGCCCGATCGGGGTCATCCTCGTGAGCCACCGGAGCACCGAAGATGGCAAGAATGCCATCGCCGAGGATCTTGTCGATGCGTCCGCCGAACGCAACGATGTCAGCGACAAGCAGCTCGAACGCTCCGTCGATGAGGCGCTTGACCTGCTCGGGGTCGAGATGCTCGCTCATCGCCGTGTAGCCGACGAGGTCAGCGAATACCACGGTGACTACGCGGCGCTCTTCGGTGGCAGCGCCAACGACCTCGTGCCCACAGAACGGGCAGAACCGTGCGCCGTCAGGAAGCGGCTGTGAGCAAGAGACGCACGCCATCAACCGCTGAGCGTACGGCAATCCGCCCCACGGAGGATCAGTCGACTCGTACAAATGGCTAGCGTCGTCAGTTGAATGGCTGTCATCAATGAGACCTCAGCTGCGATCGGCCGACCCATCGGCTGGTTACGAACGCATGAGCGCGTCGCCGACGCGCTCCTCGCGCTCTTGATCACGTCGCTCAGCGTCACCTTCCACTTACTTGACCTCGATACCGACGAAAAGTTCCGCAGCCCCACGTGGTGGACCACCCTCCTCGTCATCGCTTCGGTGCTCCCTGTCGCTTGGCGGCGCGTCGCGCCGATCACCTCGGGATTATTCGTCGTCGGTGCCCAAATTGCGGCGGCCTTGCTCGACATCGATGGCACCGGGTTCCTCGGCGTCGTCATTGCGCTGTATGCAATCGGCGCACACTCGGCCGGCCCGCACAGAACCAATGCGCTGTGGACCATCTCGGTGGCTCTTGCACTCCTGTTCATCACAGGAGTCGCCGTTGGCGAACTTGATGTCGGTTCATTCGTCAGTTCGACCGTCATCCTGGTCACCGCCTTCGTTCTCGGAGACAACCTGCGGCGCAGGCGCGAGAAAGCCGACAGCCTGATCGAGCGGGCAGAACGAGCCGAACGCGAACATGCCCTGATCGCCCAACAGCAGATCAGCGCCGAGCGGACCCGGATAGCTCGCGAACTCCATGACGTCGTTGCCCATTCGGTCAGCGTCATGGTGATCCAGGCCGCTGCCGCACGTCGCAATCTCGCCGCCTCCCCCGATGTTGCGACCGTCGCGCTCGACAACATCGAAGCCACCGGCCGCCAGGCCATGAACGAGCTCCGGGGCATCCTCGGCGTTCTTCGAAGCGACGGCGGCGGGAGCGCCGACGATGTCGACGGGCGCGCGCCACAGCCCTCGATGGCAGAGGTCGCGACGCTCATCGAGTCCGCTGGCGACCTCCCGCTGACCCACTCGATCACCGGTGACCTGGATGACCTTTCCGCCTCGGTCACTCTGACCGGCTACCGCACGCTACAAGAAGCACTCACCAACGTCCGTCGCCACGCGGGGCCGGTAACCGACGTCCGGCTCACCATCGAGCACGCCGATGGGCACCTATCGATCGTCGTCACCGACGACGGTCGTGGCGCTGCCGCTGACGATCTGGGCCCGGGTTACGGCATTGCGGGCATGCATGAGCGGGCCATGGCAGTCGCCGGTTCGGTCACTGCCGGCCCACAGCCGGGCGGTGGCTGGCAGGTACACATCGCTCTCCCGACCGCACCAGGTCCTCCGACGAGTGCCGAATGGCCGTCTCGCGCCGGCGCTGTGCAGGTCGGCCAGTGATCCGGGTCATGCTGGTCGACGACCAGGAAATGGTGCGCGCCGGGTTTCGCATGATCCTCGAAGCCGAATCAGACGTCACTGTGGTCGGTGAAGCTGCCGACGGCGCCGAAGCTGTGCAAATGGTCGGACGAGCCAAGCCCGACGTGATCTTGATGGATGTCCGCATGCCCAAGATGGACGGCATCGAGGCGTGCGAGGTCATCTGTGCCGACGCCACCGTCTCGGCCCGCGTGATGATGCTCACGACATTCGATCTTGACGATCACGTGCACGCTGCGCTGCGCGCCGGCGCCAGCGGATTCATGTTGAAAGATGCACCCGCCGAGCAGTTGGTCGGCGGTATTCGAATCATCGCCGAGGGAAATGCGCTGCTTGCTCCGTCAGTCACCCAGACGCTGATTGACGAGATCGCTCGGCGACCGGTCGGCCAACCCGAGGCCTTCCCCGGTATCGGCGAGCTCACCGACCGTGAACTCGAGGTCATCAAGTTGATGGCGCGCGGGTTGTCGAACAACGAGATCGCCAAAGAACTGTTTCTCGGTGAAGCAACCATTAAGACCCATGTCGGGCGGGTCCTTGCCAAACTCGGTGCCCGCGATCGCGTGCAAGCTGTCGTTGCCGCATACGAATCTGGGCTGGTTACCCCCGGAAGCCAGTGACGTGACGCGACTTCGCTATCAACCTGCAGGGTGACGGAGAACCACCCGAGAGTGGACGCCGTCGACTGCCGTGTCCGGCACGCTTTCGTACATGTCTGCTGCGATGCCGAGTCCTGCCCCTGATGCGCCGAACGCGCCTTCGCCGACCGCTGCGGCTGGCGCTGTCGACGCCAGCAAAATATATGGGAGCGGCGATTCCCAGGTGAAGGCGCTCGACGACGTCACGGTCGCCTTCGAGACGGGGAAGTTCACGGCGATCATGGGCCCGTCGGGCTCAGGTAAGTCGACGCTGCTGCACTGCTTGGCCGGGCTTGACACGTTGACATCCGGTGCCACGTACATCGGCGACAAGTACCTTGCGAAGCTGAGCGATAAGGAGCTCACCGAGCTTCGCCGCACCGACGTCGGCTTCGTCTTCCAGGCCTTCAACCTGATTCCTACGCTCACCGCTGAGGAGAACATCAAACTCCCGATGATGTTAGGCGGCGAGACCGGCGATGCCGCCTGGATCGACCAGGTCGTCGCTGCCGTCAAGCTTGAGGGCCGTTTGAAGCATCGGCCCAGTGAGTTGTCCGGCGGCCAGCAGCAGCGTGTCGCTGTCGCCCGCGCACTCGCCTCGCGGCCCAAGATCATCTTCGCCGACGAGCCAACCGGTAATCTCGACTCCGAGACCGGTGCCGAAATCCTCGATTTCATGCGGCGCGCAGTCCGCGAGTTCGGTCAGACCATCGTGATGGTGACCCACGACCCGAGTGCCGCGTCGTACGCCGACCGTGTCGTCTTTGTTGGCGACGGCAAAATTGTCGGCGAACTCGACAACCCGACCGCCGATCAGGTCATCGACCAAATGAAGCAGCACGGAAGCTGACATGAGTTTCTCATCAACTGCGCTGCTCGCGCGTAAGAGCATCCGCGCCCGACTCGGACGCACCATCGCCATCGCCTTGATGATGACCGCCGGAGTGTCATTCGTCGTCGGTTCGTTCGTTCTCGCCGACAGCCTCCGGGCCACATTCACCGGCCTCTTCGACGAACTTGTCTCAGAGGTCGACCTTGAAGTTCGTGCCGCTGTTTTCGTCGATGGCGACGGCAGTCGGGACCCGATCGCTGCGACGATCGCTGACGATCTCCGAAGTATCGACGGCATCGAGGTCATCGAGCCCTCGCTCACGAGTTTCGCGCAGCTCCTCGATCAGGACGGCGACATCGTTGCCACCGCAGGCGGCCCAGCACTCGGTTTCTCCTACATTGGCGAGGGGGGTCTGCAGGGCGTCACGTTGAAGGACGGGCGAGCCCCGAGCGGTATGGGTGAGGTCGTTGTCGACAAAGCTTCCGCTGACCGCGTCGGGTACTCGGTCGGCGACACCGTTCGCTACCTCACCGACACCGGCACGCATTCGGCCACGTTGGTCGGCACGATTGGTGCAGCCGATTCTGACGGTTTCCTTGGAGCCTCGGTGGTTGCCGTCGACATTCCGACCGCCATCGAGAAGTTCGGTTCTGGCGGCAAGGTTGACGCCATCGACATCCGGCTCGCAGACGGCGCAGACGCAGCTGTCGTCCAGGCAGCCATCGAAAACGTGATCCCTGCTCGCGTCGAGGTCGTTACCGGCGAAGTTCTCTCTGCCGAGGGCCAAAGCGACGTCGACGGATTCATTTCTGTCTTTGGAACAGGCCTGCTGATCTTTGCCTTCATCACGACATTCATTGTTGCCTTCATCATCAACAACATCTTCCAGATCACCATCGGGCAACGCCTGCGTGAGCTCGCACTACTTCGAGCCGTGGGCGCTTCCGCCAAGCAGGTTCGCCGCATGATTGTGGCTGAGGCCTTCGTCCTCGGCCTGATCGCCACTGGGCTTGGCATCCTTGGCGGCATCGGCGTGTCGCGCTTCATTGTCTGGGCGTTCAACAAGGCCGGTGCAGGGTTCCCCGACACGTCGACGATCCTCGAACCGAGGACGTTCGTCGCCGCAGCTGCGGTCGGCATCGGCGTCACGATGCTCTCAGTCTTCGTCCCGGCCCGGCGCGCCTCAACGATCCCGCCGGTTGCCGCAATGCGTCCCGAGTTGGGATTTGACGCGTTGAAGAAGCAGCAGCTGATCATCGGCGCTGTCGTCACCGCCGCCGGCACCCTCCTGCTCATCATCGGGCTGTTCGTTCAGCCAGGCGCTGCTGCACTCTGGGCAACCGTCGCCGGCCTCGGCGCACTGGCCCTCTTTCTTGGCGTCGCCAGCGTCTCGTCGACGATTGCTCCGCCAGTGACGCGTGCAATCGGCTGGCCAATTGCGAAGCTCTTCAAAGTGCCTGGAGTGCTGGCTCGCGACAACGTCGTCCGCGCCCCAAGGCGGACGTCGTCGAGTGCTTCAGCACTCATGATCGGCGTTGCCCTGGTGAGCGCTTCGGCCGTCTTTGCTTCGTCGTTGCGGGCCACGATCACCGACGTTCTCGACAATGCGATCACCGCCGACTACATCGTCACCGACCCCAATTTCTTTGGCCTGTCGCCGGCAGTGGCAGAGGGGCTTGATGCTCTCCCGGAGCTGGACGCCGTAACGCCCGTCCGCCAGGCCAGTGCGCAAGTCGATGGTGAATCGAAGAGCATCGGGGCCATCAATCCGGATGCGTTTGACAAATTGGTGGACCCCGACCTGCAGAAGGGGGCAATCGCCGGCCTCGGTCTGAACGAAGTGCTGATTCACACTGACCCAGCGAACGACCTGGACAAGCAGGTCGGCGATACGGTCAACGTCCTTTGGCAGAGCGGCGGAGTAGGAACTCTGACTATCGCTGGCGTGTACGGCAACGCGACATTCGGCAACTGGCTGATCAGCCTCGACACACTCGACGCCGTGAGCGATGCCCCCGCACGCGATCTCTTCATCATCGCCAAGCTTGCTGACGGCGTCACCGCAGCCGAAGGCGACGCTGCGGTTGCAAACGCCACCGCTGAATTCCCACAGGCTGATGTTCAAACAAACGCTGAATTCCGCAAGAGCCAAGAAGACCAGATCAACCAGCTGTTGCTGACAATCACCATCTTGCTGTTGATGTCAATCATCATCGCCGTGTTGGGCATTGCAATCACCCTTGCGCTCGGTGTCTTTGAACGGACCCGCGAAATTGGGCTCCTTCGAGCGGTCGGCATGAACCGGCGCCAACTCCGACGGTCGGTCCGCTGGGAAGCAGTCATCGTGTCGTCCTTCGGTGCGGTGGTCGGCATCGTGCTCGGCACCTTCCTCGGCGTCATCGCCTCACTCGCCGTGCCCGATGACATCATTAGCAAGCTGGCGTTCAACCCTGCGATCATCGTGGTGGTCATGGTCTTTGCAGTGCTCGCTGGCCTCGCAGCTTCGCTTTACCCGTCGTTCAAGGCAAGCAATATGGATGTGCTCGAAGCAATCGCGACCGAATAAGCAGGCAGACTCACTCCATGGCGCTCGACATTGATCAGCTCGACGACTCCGTCATGGAGTTCCTGACGGAACGGCATCTCGCGACACTGACGACCTTGCGGACTGACGGGTCCCCGCATGTGGTCGCGGTCGGGTTCAGCTACGACCCTGTTGCCCAGGTTGCTCGGGTAATCACCTGGGCAACTTCGCAGAAGGCCATCAACGTGGGGCGGATGGAAGCACGAGGCCAGCATGCTGCGGTCTGTCAGGTCGATGGAGGCCGCTGGCTGACCCTTGAGGGCCCGGTTCGCCTCGTGACCAACGACGTGCAACCCGGCATCGACGGCTACACAGCCCGCTATCAGCAACCTAAAGAACGCGACGACCGGGCCGTCCTTGAAATCAAGGTCACGAAAATCCTCGGCCGCGCCTGACTGCTACAACCCCTCGGCCTAATGGCGCAACCGACTCTCTCCACGACAATCCACCGCGAGCTGCATGTCTGGCAATGAACGTCACGCGCTGATCGCACCCCGATCGTGTGATCTGCGAAGGTCGAACGAGCCAGGTTGGGAAGCCAACCCCACCCCTCAACTGATCCTGGCTCAGCGGTTCCAGGGGAGGGAGGCGAGGTAAATCTGGGCCGCTGGATGCCGGTCCGTCGGCGTCTCATCCGACCGGGCGGCCTGCTGCGGGCTGAGATGGTTCTGACAGCCCCGACACCAGTACAGAATCCGGCCATGTTGACCGAGTGGCCGACTGTCGATGGTTTCGCCGCACCGCCGGCAACGCTGCCCGTTCCGCCCGTAGACCGCCGTCGTGCACCGGTTCGAGCGAGCCAGGTTGGCCCGCAACATCGTGGCGGCCGTATTGACAATGCCAACCGCATCGTGCTCGGACAACGCGTCAACCCGAGCGAACGGACTCAGCTCTTGGGCCCACAGCACCTCGCAACGATGAACGTTGCCGACACCACTCATCACTCGCTGGTCAAGCAGGACTTCACCAATCGGAGCCGCACCGTCTCGGTACGACAAAAGCAGGTTGACAACCCCACCGAGGTCGGTGGCGGGCTGACAGAGATCGGGGCCGAGGCGCCCCATTCCTGGGTGGCGTCGCTTGTCGGGCATGCGGTATGTCTCGACGGTCGGAGCATTGAAGCACACGGCGACCCAGCCATCGACTTCGATCGCTACGGCCATCTGGTGGTGCGGCTTGTGCCACTGCTCACCTTGGCGGTAAACGTGCCAAGAGCCGGTCATTCGGAGATGCGTATGAAGCACAACATTGTCGTCCCACACCGTTTCGACGTGTTTACCGTGGCTCTCGATCCGTTCGATCACTCGCCCGGCCTGGGGCGTCGGACCAACCAGGCGTGGAGCATCGAATCGCACCATGGGCTTGCCCGCGAGCGCTGTTCTCAGCGCACTGACGGTCCGGTGAATTCCCTCTCCATTCGTCATACGTTGTGAAATATTAGACCCTTCACAGGTCGACGCCAAGGTTCATTCTCGTACTACTCGTTTGAGTTTGAGCGCTGTCTAGGGCAGCTTGCCGACGTGAGCAAGGGCAAGACGGATCAGGCGGTCGTGACCGCTGGTCATCTCCAGCACGACGTCGTCACTCACGGCTTCTTCGGGGGTGAACCAATGAAGGTCGAGCGCCTCTTGCGTGGGCTCGCATTCGCCGTCGACTGGGACGACGTAGGCCAGGCTGACCGCATGGTGACGCGGGTCGTGGAAGCCTGACACCGAAGGGTCAGGGAAATACTCGGCAACGGTGAACGGTGTTGGGTTGGCCGGCACCCTCGGAAGCGCCATGGGACCAAGATCCTTCTCGCAGTGCCGCATCAGGGCTTCGCGCACCCGCTCGCCATAGAGCACACGGCCGCTGACGACCATCCGGCTAATCGATCCACCGGCACCCTGACGGAGCAGCATGCCAACTTCTTCGACGTTGCCCATCCCATCAACGCGCACCGGCACGGCATCGACGTAGACAATCGGCATCCGCGAACGAACGAGTCCGAGTTCGTCCTCGGACAGCCAGGCATTGTCGGTCTGTGTGTCGGCGGCGTCGATGTCAGTCACGACGAGAATGATCCCACGGTTACCCCGCCAGACCGAGGATCTCGGCTGACGTCACAGGACCTCGTGCCGCAGGTTCGGCCCATCACGCTGTGTGTAAGGCTGATTGAATGGACTCCGACCGGAAGCGCTGGGACGAACGCTGGGCTGCGGCGCC
>TARA_R110002110_G_scaffold74452_3_pt1 | contig 12026 bp, 2 predicted proteins | sample TARA_R110002110 | Tara Oceans TARA_R110002110 (sample SAMEA4397330) | marine metagenome | biome: Polar Biome; feature: [SRF] surface water layer (ENVO:00010504); material: water (ENVO:00002006), including particulate matter (ENVO:01000060) such as... | depth 5 m
CGTTGATCTGGATGAGCCTAGCGCTCTGGCGAGAGAGGACGAAAAAAGATTATTAAGAAGTAAAATAGAAAGTTTCTCTCTTCGAGAAGCAGATGAATATTTTAAGAATAACTTAAGACACAATACCGGTTCAACATTTACCGTTGTTGATCCTCTTACTGGCATAATTTTCGGCACGATGCCCACGCCCGGCCGTCGAGGGCCAACTTTAAAACGTTACTATGAGCCTTCCGTACTTATAAAACACAAGCCGTTTATCTATGATTTTACTAATATATCTCTCTTTGGTGAAACCGCAACCGTAAGATCAACTCTTATGAACCAAATGGTGTTTTTTGAAAATCAAGAATTGAACGAAGCCTTAAAAATCGCCGGAACGTTTCCTCTTTCTGGCACCCAGGCTCTAAAAGGATTTAAAACTCCAAACCAAGAATATTACAATCTTATAGACGTTGCTAAGAGCGACGGCGTAAATGCACGAAATTTTATTTATTCACAGATGATTTTTCCTAAAAGTATTAATGTTTTTCGACCATTTAAATTAGATAAACCTAATTTTGAAGAAATTGCTGGACTTGAGTCAAACGGCTATGACAGGCTTATCAACAGGAGCTTTTGGAGAGATGTACGACATAGCTTAAGCAGTTCTATTGTATCTGACGGAACCACTAGGATAAGAACAGCCGACGTAGCTTTAAATTCACAGAACATTGCACAAAGTTTAACGATGAGCACTGATAACGGATCCGCAACTTACACCAATGTAGTCGGAGCAAGAAATCTGTTTTCTACGCCAGCGCCAACGCTTTATAACTGGAATCATGAGCAAAAATTTATACAAGGTGGGATTATAGCATCAGATGCAATCTGGACCCTTACCGGCTCAGCAGCTGCCGTCGGTACTTTAGATGTAAGAACTTCCTCACCATCAGATGTTAATGCGGATACATTTGTTTTATCCGATGTTAACCGTGATCAAACTTTCACTTTTAGTTCTTCGACAACAGCTGTTATAAATGGAATAATAGGCGTTAGCGGAGTAAGCACTAGGTATGCCATGGCCGTTGCTATAAAAAATGCAATAAACGACGCCAGTATAAATTTATTAATAACAGCTTCAGAACCATCTCCAGGAGTGGGTTCTCCCGGCGATACTCAAATTATAACACTTACACAGGATACAGCGGGATATAGTGGTAATACAGCAATCGACGTCACCGGCGTTACGAACGTCAGTGCTGACCCTGCTTTTTTTACCGGGGGATACTCGATGGACTCGAACACAAGGTTACTCACGGGTACCTTGGACGCTCCGCCAACTTATCTCAACAATGAAACACACAATCCTTATCCGATAGCTCTTTTGAGCATGTGGCCACTCGATGTTCGCGAAGATATTTTTGAGGGGATATGGTCCGCCGGCCGCCCTGGCATGGAAAATATTTATAATGCGCCACCACAAGTACGATCCGAACGCGGCGGCCTCGGTATACAAATTGGTGTCACACCACACAGGATGAAAGAATACAATACGCGTACTAACAACCTAAATGCTGATTGGTACGGCGGAAAAGGTGTTTATTTATCTGCTTCTTTAAGCGACTCTGCGGTATCTCCGAACGGCGATATTGGTAGTTTTAATTTAAAAAACCTCGCCACAGGGTCTTACTTACAATTAACAAATATTATGACTGGCACTGCTGGTGAGTTAGTTTACAGTACAAAACCAACAATGTTTTTTCATAAACAGGAAAATATCAAAGAACTTATAGGGTATAAACACCAGACTGCTTCTTTACAATATAATAGACATACATTTCCCTATAATACACCGTTCTACGCAACAAACAAAGTTAGAGGAAGAAACCCTTTCTTTAATTCATATTCTGATTTTATGACAGACGTAAAATATCTTGCTAGAGAATATTCAATTATACCGGAATACAGAGTATCAGAAAATATAGATTATCAAGTTGAAAATTATTTTAAAGGCGCTGAAATGAGCGATCCTCTTTATAGTAAAGAACAGAGACAGTACTTTATCATCGACCTCGACTCGTCTAAGCCTGAGTTAAGGAAGGTGTCATATTATAAAAGAAATATAAAACCAACTGGTGAAGCTTTAATGTCTATAGATGGTGAAGGATTCTTAACCACGAATCCAAGTACTCTTAAACTTAATTTTTTAAGTCTACACGGCGCTGATCCAACCTCTAGTGCAACGGCCGAATCTTTTTTCGATCAAACTTCCAGTCAGGCGAATTATAATTTTGATACTTTGTCCTTAGACATTGAAAACGTTGTTGATAATTTTTCTACCTCTAAAATCGTGTGGTCCCAAGATCCCGAAGCTTCTAAATTTTATCAAAAATATTCTAATACTAATAATATTATTGATTTTTCTCATATAATAGAAAAACTTGAAGATGGAAAAGACACGATACCATCAAAGATTGAATTTACTGTTTACGCATTAAAAAAACTTCTTCCATATAAAAACTTTTATCCTGTTACAAAAACTGTTGATATAGGAAATAGATTTAAAAACTTTATTTATGGAAATTTGGATACAACACCAAAAGAGAGCTACAATAGTGAAGGAGAACCGACTACTGATTATGGCTATGAAATTGGTCACAACAGCGTCTGGTATGACACAAAACCTGGAGCCCTTCAATCATTTCTAGAACCCTTCATGGCGCCGGGAATATTATATAATTCACTAAAATCGGGCTTAGGAGTAGATTTTCCCGTATACGAAGACAAACCAGCCTATTTTGCTCCTTTTTCCTTTATTAGTGGCACCGTTGATCCTCGTAGCGAGAAAGCCGGCTCGTTTAAACACACTGGATGGAGTACAAATGAGTGGCAAAACGGAGAACTTGCGACCGGCTACGAAAACGGGCCCCTAAGATTTGCAGAGACAGTAACCGGCTCGTTTAATTATGGAGGTTTCCAAATGTTAGGAGCTTCTAGATGTATACCGGCAATATTAAATCGCCCCGCCACAGCGCGATTGCCGTTTTACTCTATGTACAATCTATCGTGGTTAAACAGATTCGCGGAGGGAGAATCAATTTATTTAACTACTGATTTTCTCGATTTGGATATCAATGGACCAGTTTCTGAATCGTTGGACAAGGGCCGTTTTCCTGTCGTCGGAGCGCAAGCTTTTCACCATCCTGGCTATGCATATACGAATGCTGGCCCCCGGGGAAAGCTTAAAGAAGCTCCTGGAAGTATGACAACTGGAGCAAAAAAACTATATGAAATGTCAATAAATAATTTTTTATGTGAAACAATGAATTTCTTCTTAGATGATCAAGAAGGAGTTGAAGGTTTAAAGTTGCCGGTCGTTGTTGGCGACTTGGTTTCTGATTACGCCTTTTCGAATAGCACTGCTTATGCCATGGAGGTTTCTTTAGAAATGGGACTGCACCATGTTATGGCCGAGGGCCCCCGAAACGCCGGCATCGGCGGAGGTAGTTTAGTCGATAACCGTTATGCCAACAGCAGTTTAAATGCTAGTATGAGGGGGTATATTTATGGCCCACCAGTAGAAATAGTTCAAATGTCAGGAAGCACTACAACTACTGAATTTGTTAATGCTTCAAGCCCATTTTTAGATCCAGGCGCCGAGGAGTTTCACACAGAACCTTATATAGCATCACCCGTACGGGGGGGGCTGACCAACGCGACCGACGGTTCATTAAAAAATATCACAGGTGCAGCAGGAGACTACGAATCTTATTTTGGTGCAAACTTACAAGATCCCGCATATCAAGCATACACCCCTCCTTATTTTTATGGTAAAAGTAGTTTAGTACTTGTGTTACCCGAAGACCACACGTTAAATGATCCCACGAACGAGTCTAATCTAAATTCACCGGAGGCCATATTGAGTTACCTCGACGGCCAGACTCAGAAAAAAAATATAGAACACTATGTCACTGGCGCAACTCCATCTGCTCTTTGCAGGTATCTTCCCGGCACTTCTTCCATCTCCTACAACCAAGCCCCAGGGTCAGGGAGAATGAAAGTCGGCTCGTGCATTCAAGTCAGAGGTCTATTTGATCCTGCTCCAATTACATTTGTTGGCCCCGATAAAGTTCGCAATGGGTACATGTCATATATATCTCCCTGGTGGACCTGCCCAGTACTGGATTTTTCGTCTTCTTATTCTTCTGTCAAAACTCATTCTAAAAACGCAGAAACAGGTGAAAAAAGCACACTATACGCTTACGTAACAAATTCTTTTCATACTTTGGAGACTGGCCGCGGCCTGTGGGGTGGGTATGGCACAGATCCGTATTCTTATGGACAACAAACAATCCACAAACATATTTTAAAAGGCGCCGGAACAGTTGACGGAGAATATCAAAAAGGAGTTTATTTAAATATTTCGTATCCTTATGCAATAAATAAGATCTCCGCCTCGTCGAATACAGTATTTTCAGAAAACTTGAGTGCGAATCCTGGTATATCTGCTATTTTTACAGATGAGCCCCAGGGCCTCGTCGATCGACCTTTGATATACCCAACAGGTTCGCTCGGTCGAACATTTGGTTTATTGAGAAATGAGCAGGACAGCATTAGGCGTCAAATAGGAAGGATGGCAAAAAGTAAAGATGTCTCCGAAGCAGTTGTTATAATACCTTATTTCGAAAAACGAGTGCATGTTGTTGTTAACACACAGATAAAACAACCCGGCCGGGAGCTTGATTTTTTTACTACTAGAGAAATTATACCTGGAAAACACTTTTTACCAATTAATAAAAGAATATTTCAGTCTATGTTAACTCTAAACATTTTAAAGAGACAATTTGAAATTTATAATCCTGGAATGCTTGAAAAAACGATAAACCCAGACAACAAAACTCTTGGTTTGAGAGCTTCGTCTGAATACCAAGCAGCCCAAAAGACCGATGTTTATAGACTAATTGACTTATTAATGAACTCTTTTGAAGAAAATAGATCCGGATATGAGCTGCCACCAGAATTTGATTTTATTAACTACGATATTGATCCATTTCAGATGGTTGTGGTACCGCTACAACACACTTTGACGTCACAAGAGTTGGTTGATGTATATCAAGGATTGATGCCTGATTCTTCTTTGAAGGCAACCAAAGTTCGCAACACTGTAGACATAAACCCGGCCGCCCCAATTTCAGAATTCAACTCTTGGATGCCAGTCTTCAAAGACGCGGACAAAAAGCTCCACACGCTCGCGCCTCTGTCTCCTCAAAATTTTCTTACCCCTGCTTTTATAAATGCCAAAAAAGATTTTACAATTAATATTGAAAGTTCTATAAATCAGGATTGGCTTGAAAATTCGCAAGATTTTTATAAAAACTTAAAATTTATGGTATTTAAGATAAAGCAGAGAGGAACAAAAAATTATGAAAATTATCGTGAAAAGCAAATTGAATTAGCAATTATTAATAAAGCGAAAAGCCTACAAGATCCTGATGAAAACATTGCTACGGACGTCCAGGGCCAGCATGGACTCGCCGCGTTTAAAAAGCCAACCACTCTTAGCGATGTGTTTGGTTACAATTGGCCTTATGACGATTTTTCCTTAGCGGAGGCAGTAAAAATAGATATTGGTGTGGAGGTTAAACAATAGTGGAATTTTTTAATAAAAAAGAAGAAGTCATGGACTTGAAATTAACTCAGTTCGGACGTTTTTTACTTTCGAAAGGTAAATTCAAGCCTGTTTTTTATTCTTTTTTTGACGACAACATTCTATACAATGTTGAAAAAGTTGGCTTGTCAGAACTACAAAATGAAAGTGAAATTAGAATAAAAGAAACTCCCACCATGCATCACCAAATTTCTTTCTCTTCTCTAGAAAAAGAATTTAACAGCAACTATAATAAGGTTCTGTCTGGCGAAGAATCGCCAGTGTCAGAAGATTTGCAAAGAACAGCGGAAAAACATTATGCGTTACCTCAACCTATAGGAAGTAGTGATTTTAATTCTGAATATTCTCCCTCCTGGACAGTTAATTTTTTGAATGGAGAACTCACGGGGTCAGTAGAATATTTATCGATTTCAGAAAAGACAGGCGGAAAAAACACTCAAATAATACCTCAAATAAGCAGCACAACAGAAATAGAAATACAATCTCATACTCCAACGACGTCTAACTCAGATGAGTATGAAAATGGTTTTTCTGCAGCAGATAGAACGGTGTTAACTGATGAAGAAAATTTGTTTGTTCTATTGAAACTAAATGAAAACAATGGCCTTTTTCAAAAAAAGAATTTCGATATTGAATTATACGAGATTGAAGAAGAGGATCAAGATGGCACGATTATAGAGACCTTAAGACCACTTTTCTTTTCTTCTTTACCGGATTTTGAGACGGCAGAAACAATTGTAGAGAACAGTATACCTCAAGAAGATGTCACACACGTAGAATATTATTTTGATGTTTTTGTCGACGACGAAATTGACGAAAAAACGTTATGTAACTACGATCCTTACAATAAAAAGATGGGTGTGTTTGCTGATCCAAGAACTGAGAGCTGTCAAGAAATTATCGACGCGTCAAAGAAAAAGAATTTCGATATTTACACAGACGAATCTGATTATCCAGGAGAAATTTGCTAATGAGTTGTATGTTAGACTTAGTTACAGGCGGAGCTTTCTTGCCTCATGTCTCTTGCAAAAAAATTACTCTAGAAAGTAATTCTGCAGATTCAACAAAAACAGATGTAACTCTTTTATTGGAAATATACCAAAATAAAAGTGAGTTGCTTAACTCGTCTTGGTTAAACAATTTAGCAGTTCAGGGCACTAATTTTTTAGATTCTATGTATATCCAGGTGGTGCATACAACCAATTATAAAAATTGTAAAAAATTGCTTCCTAGCAATGATCCTTTGAATATTGATCCAGCAATCACATCGAACTCTTTAAAACAAGTAGGCAACGGCGCTGTCGGATTTAGTCCATCTCCGTCTATACCGGGTAACGTATATGTGGCAAAAACACAATATGGCGATGCTTATTTGCCACGCGGACCAGTTAGTTGGTGGGAACAAGCTCCTTCTATTCATGACCCTATTCGCGGAGGCCGCGTTTTTGAAACTAGGCTTTTGTCGGCCGACGACTCGTTTAATACAGCACTTAATTATACTGATATTCCTCCACCTATTCAAATATCAAACTCCTCTTTGATAGGCAATTTGTCCTCTGCCGATGCATTGTACAACGCAGTAGTCGATGGCAAAGTAAGAGAGGAATTTATTAATGGTAAAGAATATTATGTTATACCTTTTGAATACAAAGTAGAGGCTTTCGACGAAAACGAAGGTGACTTAGGTTTTATGTTTTACAGTTTTTTGCATGCCCCGTCTTGGATTGAAAATCTTACAGTAGCCGGCGAGAGTGTAAACATATTAGATTATCTAGAGTTTTTTGAAGATATGATCATCGAAGGTCCAATAAATTCCGAAATAGTATTTTTAAATGGCGAGTTACAACAAACAAGAGAGGCTTTTTTCTTGCCTGCAGGCGCCCCGTGGGAAGGGTCAGTTCACCTACATGCAACTGGTATCAACGAAGCACCAGATGGATATAGCGGCGATGGTGGATTAAGTGGTATGGATTTCACCACCACCGGAGAAGTTCAGGATGCTGGTACCCCCTATCGAGGATGGATGGCTGGAGAAACTCATACTTCAGAGGCACCTAAACTAAGATTAGCAGAAGTTCCAAATAACAAAATAGTAGATTTTAGGCATAGCCTTTTTCCAGAACCCTTAGACACTGTATTGGGAATCGGTGGTGTTCATATACCAGGCACTGAGCCTGCTATACCAGTTTTGAACCAAGGCACAAATAAAATTCAAGAATTTTTGACGCCATTTCAGAAAGAAAAAAGAAGAGATTTCAATAGAGACGCTCTTGGGCGCCCAATCGATAAAGAAACTGAATATTCTAAGCTTTATGTTTGTAGGGATACTGAAAACAACGCCCGCGGATTGTTTTTTATTAATATGTTAGAACTGTTAAAAAATCAATCGGGTTTGTTTCCAGTTATGTTTGATGAACAGTTTAATCTAAATACTGAACCTGGCGCTCTAGCACATGCCGCGGCACAAGAAGGCATACTTTCTGTTTTAAGCAAAAGTAAATTATTGCAGCTCAAGCTTTATCGAGATCGAGTTAAAAAACATGTTATAAACACCAGATACGAAAATTATTCGAATGATGAAATGTATGAAGAACCATCTCAATTAATTGGTGTCATCGGCGATCAAGAAGGATACCAAACGCCCAACCAGAATTTTTCTCTAGCAGAGGTTTCTGGTCTGGACAGTGTTTCAGCTTCTGCTGTAACCAGATATTTTATGTTTTTTGACAAACAAGTTTCTAGACAGACTGCAGGTCTTTACCGGTACAGAGTAGAACTAGAATTTAAAGATGGAACTTATGAATTTTTATATGAACTTTATCGAGATTTAAATAATATTAAAATTTTGTTAGATGAATATTATGATATATCAGTCTCATATTATACTGACGGTAACATTACGCAGACATGGGAATATTCTTCTGAAAAAACAGAAGAGGGCTACGCGAAAAAAATCTTCAAAAAATATTATAATAATGGAGCTTTTGCTATGAAATTTTTTGATTTTGTTTCAAACGAACCAAAATTCGCCGGCGATAGACCATGGATCCAGGCGCCTGAGATAATGTACGAGTTTCAAAATATTTTTGGTTTGTTCAAAAATCCACATACAGGCGCCGAAGTAAAGTTTATTCAACCAGCGATTATGAATATGTTAGATCCGGTTGTAGGTTCGCCAAAAGGAATAGATTTCTTTTCCAGAATCGTTGGTACTGCTATAAAAAAATTAGAGTCTTTATTGTTGGCGACAAAAGTTAACAAGTCTGGCAGTGAAATAGACACAAATTCAGTCCCATCAGGTTATAATTACAACAATCTATTAGATATCGTCGTATCCCCCGGCGATTACACAATTAGAGAGGAACATACGTTCGATAGCCCAAACGAATTGTTTGAGGCAATTAGCAACAAAAATATATATTCTGATTATTTATCAATTGGCAACCCACTTGCCCCGCCCGGTACAATATTGAGGTCAATTAGCACACAATATTACGCTGAAAGATGCCAATTAGAAGCAGCAAAGCTGTCTCCGATAGCAAAATACAAAGAAGGCTTTGATGGTAATATGCAAGGTAGTAATATATCCGCGCCAGAGCCCGGTGAGGCCATGGGGTTCGATTATTTAAAAAACACTGGGTATTCTTATTTAGCACCTTCTGTTGTATATCTTCTAGACCCAAACAAACAAAAAAAATCATATGGAGTTACTTACAGGGTGTTTAAACCAGGAGCAAAAAATTATTTAGAAAACCCAGATGCAACCGCAGCAATGTTACATTCTGCAGAATTTGTAAGTCCTGAAAAACTAGAACGACTTTTTACATCTTTCTTGAATTATTCTATAAGTAAAAAAGACACGACGGATGCTGATTTAATGGAATCTTTTTATGAGGTCGGCGGCCAGATATCTGGTATCGCCTCGGTAAGAGAAGGGTACAAAAGGTTGTATGACAAAATAGGTATTACCTTCCATGACTCGGTTAAACACGATACATGGTTCGGCGAAGCTGCTCACAAACCTAGATCTCCAGGGAGCGCGCCGTATAATATCCCAGATGAAGAAGAATATGATCACCTTCCAACCGGGTTGCATCCTGTTGAGGATTTTTCCGACGGAGCAGTTTATCCGATATCAGTTATGAAAGCGTTTTTATTGAATAAAGACCAAAAAGTAATTTCAGCTGATATTTCTGTTCCTGATCCTTACAAATATAATTTATATCTACCAAATAATTTTAAAATTAAATTAGTGCACCAGAAGAAAAAAGAAAGCTTTAAAATTCTACATGATAAATTAACAGCGGCTTACGAAGACACCGTCGGTCGTACGTGGTCTCCTTTTTTCTTTTTTAATAATGATTTAACTTCAAGAATAGAGGTTTTTAAGGGAGCACCATCACATTATTTATTTGGCGGCGCCGATGTAAATTCTAAAGATGATGAGAACGCTTGGCATCTTCTAACAGAAGAAGATCTACAAATAAGCGGAATGCAGACATTGTTTTGTAGAATAAATCTTTTTGATGAAAGGCTTAAAAAAGATATAAACATGCCTATCGTAGACAAATATTTTTTGATGCACCCACAACCTAAATTAGTTGTTAAAAACCTCATAACAGCCTTCACAAAAACTAAAGACACTACAACTAGAGACACCGTCGACCTGGGAGCTAAAAAAACAACTCGAAAAACCCCGCGCAAGCTCGATCTTAGTGGAGCTAATTTTTGGGAACGTAGAAGCTTTGATAAAATTAACGACATGAAACGGTCTGTGGAAAGAGGTTCTTCAGCCGTCCGACCGGACCAATCGCGCCGAGAAGATCGCCAAATTGCTCCCATGCAGCGCGCCGGAGAGACCGGCCCCACCGGCGGCGGGTATAATCGTTGATAAAAAGCACATATACTAGTTATATAAGAGATATTTTATGACAGAAAAATTACCAGAATTAGTTTCGAAAAAAAGAGTAATAGTCAATAGTCCTTCGTTTTATATGGTGCCGAGAAGTGCCATCGGCTCAGACCCTGACGGTGTCACAAGCTTGCAGACTGATTCATACGAGCTGCAAGCCGGCGGAAACTATTTCATGGCACCATCGAGTGACAAATTAAGAATAGTGGTAGGAAAGAACTGGGATCATGCTAAAAAAGATTTAAACAGTGCAACCGACAAGAAGGTTTTTGCAAACGATTGGCCAGAAATTAGAGCTTTTTATGACAACCCAATCGAACTAGATTTTTGCGAAGGAACTTGGGAAGAGATTTATGGTGAGGAACAAAATGATCCCCTTCACCCCCCATATGGCCTTGCCACTAAAGAAAAAATTATTTTAAAAAGCAAAGTTAACATGCTTGGTGGAGATCCTAAATTTCTTGTAAATTGGTTATATTATATAAAAACTGGTATAGTTTCACCAAGCGGTTTTGAGTTCGAACCTATAATCCGATCAGCCAACGGCGCCGGCGGAAAAGTTGTTTATTATGATCATTACCACGAAGCGATTAATCCGTTCACTCCAGCAGAACTAACTACAAAAAGCGCCGTCGGAAAATCATTTTTTGCAGATTTCAAAACTTATTATAACGAGCGACTTAATAGTTCATATTTTGAAAATTACGTTGGTCCACGGAACGAAATACAAAATTCTTTGCCTAGTATTTATGCGTTTTTAAGACTTCTGTTAAATGATAATTTGGAGCAAGATAGCTTTTTTCAATTTGGTTCAATTCTTCAAGAACTTTCTGCTCTCCATGATTCTACTAACTCAAACATTTTAAAAAATATGTACAAAACTATACTTAAAAAGTATCCTTTAGAATCTCTAGTATTGTTGTATGGCATGATAGGCCGAGATCATTCTGATGAGACCGCTCTTTTTCTAGGAGCCGGCCCAGAAGGCGCTTTGTACGATAATACCAAAATAGTGGAAAAGATTATATCTATTTCTTTTGAAAATATAGATGCAGACTCCCTCTTTTACAATTATTACAATGAGTATGTTCGTATACATGAAATGGATCCAAAATTAAAGTATAGTCCTTCGGGAGCAAACCAGTACTATGATAAAATTTTGGCTTTAGAAAACATAATGACAAATTTAGTCTTTTCTGCGTCTAGTTTGAAATTTTTGAACAAGGTAGACCAGTATAAAAAACATTTTCCATTTTATTCTGAGTTGCAGTTTACCGCCAACGTGCATACTTCACTTGGCGATTCTATGAAAGATTTGTTTCTCACTAAAACGATTTCAGAGGCTGTTTTGAACAACAATCCAAAATACAGTTGGAGCTGGGCTTCTGAGTTGAGCCAAAATAAAAATTTTACTGAGTTTGCAGAAGAAACTATATATGAAGATCTTAGTTTTAGTAGTTCGGTAGA
>TARA_R110002110_G_scaffold148286_4_pt1 | contig 12024 bp, 25 predicted proteins | sample TARA_R110002110 | Tara Oceans TARA_R110002110 (sample SAMEA4397330) | marine metagenome | biome: Polar Biome; feature: [SRF] surface water layer (ENVO:00010504); material: water (ENVO:00002006), including particulate matter (ENVO:01000060) such as... | depth 5 m
ATCTATCTTGAGCCATCCCTTGAGCCTCTCTGTCCCCTCGTTGATTTTGATCTTCTGGGACGATAAGTAGAGTCCTGTCTTGTTGAGCCATACTTCTGTCGGTGCTGCCATTGCCTGGTGTTGGGTTCCTGCGATGTCGATGACTCCGAATCTGACATCCTGCCACCATTCTCTTGACTGGGCGATGTCGATGATGTCGTCTGTGACGAGTTGCTGTTCGTAGATTTCGTCGATAACTCTGATTTGTTCTCCAATGACTTGGACGACTTCCAAGGCATATGCTCCAGCATAGCCCGGATCCATCCAGATATGGACTGGTTCACCTGGTTCATATTTCACCTCGCTTATATGTGCATCAGGGCGAAACTCCTGGAACACAAGCCCTTTCGGCGGTGAGGGTTTCCCCTCAATGCGTTCCATAAAGAAGTCATCGCTCGACACGTCTTTTAATCGTTGAATCTCCGGGTCTTGTGCTCCGCCCGGATAGAGATATTTGTTTGTATAGCTTGGAAGAGAGTATGCTCGTGCATCCTTATCGGCTCCTGAAGCCCATGCAGTAAACATCTGGGGATACCATCCAAGTGATCCCTCAAAGGTTCCCGACAGAAACATCCATCCACGCTTCGGAGCACACCTGCCCCTGAGCCTGAAGAAGGTTTCGAGGTCAAGCTGGCTTGCTTCGCATCCTAGAATCCCATTTGGCGCCCTCATCGCAAGTGTTCTAGGATCCTTTGCACTCTTCGTTTCAATCCTCGTACCGTCTGCAAGCGTAAGATGACCTGGGTCAACACGTTTGGATGCTTCCTTGAGGATCCCAAGGGCCGAGAAGTCCTGTAATAAATACTCAAACTCCGCTCGTGTACGTTCATAGTCTGCCGCAACAAGCCAGTAGAGTCCCCGTTCTTCTGTTTCAGCGAATCGTCCAAGAAGATACTTCGATGCTATAAGGCTCTTCCCTGCCTGTTCCCCTCCCGCAACGAGACTGAATCGATAGGGCGAATCAAGAATGGCCCGCTGTTCATCTGTCGGCGTGAAACCCACCTTCTGAAAAAGGTAGTCACGTAAGCCTGGCCCTTTGGTAAGCGTGGTCATTCGTCTTCCCCTCGCAGCGTCAAATAGATCGGAGTGTTTTCCCCAACCCACGACCCGGCTACGTTGAACTCAAAGAACTCCACAGCATCCTCGTAGGTCATCTCGTCCCTCTGAACAAGGATCTCAATACACTTGTCCCTGTCATACGTTGCAAGAGGTGGCCTGTTAAAGACTTCGCACATCCCAAGAAAGGCATCTTCAAACCCATCAGCCAAAAGAGCTTCCTCGTTATACAGACTCACCCAGTCAGTGAGCTTCATCCGTTCCGTCTTTTTCTCTAGGAGCATTTCCCCTCTTCTCCAATATCTCCGCTAATGTCTTCTCAACACTTACCGGCAAATCCTGGTTCTCTTTCTTCGGACTACTCGCAAGAACCGCCTGTGATGCCTTCCGCCATTCCGTAATCAGTTCCTTCGCCGAATCCTGATCCACCGCAATGCTCGGCCTGAACTTCGCAGGTAGATTCGCATTGAGTAACCCCAATAATAACACATCACTCCCACGATTCTTGTCAGGGTTCTTTACTCTGTCCAATGCAATCGATTCCAAAGACTCAGCAAACGACTGCTTCATCAAATCAAGGTGCTTGACGAACTCAGGATCAGCCTTCTCCCAGTTCCTGTAGCTCATCCTCGACATGCCCGCCGCTTCACACGCCTTCTTGATCGTCCCCCATTCCTCATAGGCAGCGAGGAAGACCGCCTTCCGCTTTACAGCATCATCTATCCGCTCTGCATTCGTCCTACCAGCTACTAAACTTCTTTTCTTCTGAAGAGCCATGTGCCCCTTCCTTAACTACTAACCCCTAACCCTTATTCTCTATACTTATTACTCATATTACTTATACCCCCTCTTAAGAGGGGGGTAGTAATAAGTAATATGAGTAAGTACTAGGATATTAGTACTAATATTAGTCCCATCTTAATACTAATATGGCGTTGCAACGCCTCTTTTCCCGTATTTCCCCCTTATCATACCTTAACTTGTCAATGGATAACTTCTTTTAGTGGTAAAAAGTTTGTCAGGGGTAGGTATACCAGATAAAGAGAGAAAAGGAAGCCATGCCCTACGGTCATAGTTATTAAGAGTCAACAACTAATGCGAGTACACATTGTTGTTGTCGCTTTTTGTCTCCATGTCCTAGCCTCTAGCCCCTAGCCTCTAACCTTCAGTCGGTATCTTTTTTAGTTAATACTAAACATGGATAGGAATACTTCCACAACCTTCCCACTTTACCAAAACTTTACCAAGTCTATCCGGTTTTAAAGCTATACTCAAGTAGGTTTATAGTTTAATATGTACTCATATTAACAAACAAAAGGGGATCAACACGCCATGCAACAGATCAAGTTAAAAGACACTATTAAGGGTGAGTTTATCAAGAAGTCAGAAACTGCTAGCAAGGTATATGTCAAGGGTGAATATGTACGCGGTACAGGATACAACAAGTATTCCTGTACCGATACGGAAGACATGAACCGCGAAATATTCTTGAAGGGCAACACTATCGTATTTATAGGATTTACATACTAACAGCATCGAAATATAAGGAGTTAATAACATGCTAGGGATTGACGGATACAAAACCAAGAAGGAATTAAAAGAGTCCATTGGAGCTATACCAAGATTCATTGAGACAAGTATCTTTGGCGATGAGTATAAAGGTGACGGGGTCTATACCGTAGTTGGGCCGAATCCAAGAATAAGAAACTGGTTTGCAGAAATAAAAATAGTCAACGGCCGAATAGCAAAGGTTTCATAAAAGGAGTTAAACATGGTACAAAAAATTAGAGTCCACTTATACGGCGATCTGCCAATACGAAAAACTAGCATGACTAAACCTAATAGCGTAATCATTTGGGAAGGAAAATCATTAATAGATGGCGGGCCGATTGTGGCCCTGCTTAGTGGACTCACTACAAAGAGTGGAAACGATAAAACCGGAGATATGGCCCAAGTCGATATCGTACGTTCAGATATACACCCTATCGAGGCCGTAAAACAAGGCCTCGATTATTCCATTTGTGGAGAGTGTCCATTGCGTATGGTATGGGATTCTACACTTAAGAAGTACGTCCGCGTGTGCTATGTCAATCTCTTGTTTGCTCCAAGTGGGAAGTTTAAAGCGTATCTCCGAGGTAGCTATCCAGTAATGACACCGGAAGAGGCAGGGGAAATATTAAGAGCAAAGGGTAAAGGTGTACGTCAAGGTTCATATGGTGACCCGTTCGCTGTACCGATTGACATATGGGACAGACTTCACAAGTCCGCCAACACGTTCACAACATCCTACACTCACCAATGGATGTTGCCAAACTTCAACCCCGATCTATTCAAGTACTCAATGGCTAGTGTTGACCATGTTAATACTGTCGAGAAACTACGCGAATTGTATCCGGACGTTCGCTACTATCGTATGGCTAAAAACTACGACGATATCAACAAGGAAACAGAAGTCAAATGTCCTAGCAAAAACACCAAAGGCGAACGTGTATTAACGTGCTCCGAGTGTAAATTATGTTTCGGAGGTCTCAAAGCTAAAAACGTCGTAATAGTGGAAGGTGAATAATGAAAACAACAGAGAAAGTAATCGTAAAATTATATTCATGCAAGGAATGCAACATAACCATGCTGATTGAGTCCTTCACTGATGAACAAACTACATTGGCAATGATAAAACAAAATCCATATTGTGAAGTATGTGCGAAAGAGGTAACAAAATGACACTATCAATCTATGATAGGTACTTGACAAAGGTTAGTTAATAGTATAATATCTAGTTATCTTAAATTAAACGACACCTAGGGGGGTTGAAAATGTACATGTCTAAAGAGAGGACAACAGTAACAAAGCTAATGCTCTTCAATGATGACGGTGACGAATTAGAGCCAGAAACAGAGAAGCTAGTATATCAGCTAATGAAGACATTCAAAAGCGTTAATGTTAGTGGCAGGGTTCCTATAGAAGTCTTAACAGACGTGCAAGCTATGCGAATGGCTGTAGCTATCATGAATGAATGGCGGATTACAAGTATGGATAGACGCAGTGAAGTACCTCTTCTAGATGGCTCGGACAGATGCGAGTCCTGTAACAAGCTGCATCGGTATAAGTGCGACTGTAAGTAATCTACTGAACTACTCCAGTACTACTGGTACTGGAGTAGTTCGAAGGAGAAACAAAATGACACTATCAATAACAGATATTAGACAAGCGAACCCAATGTACTTTAGCAAGGAGAATACTAAATTCTCTGGCGATATATCTTGCAGGGTATTGCACGATAAGCAACGTAAGCCATATTTAGTTCGCTTGACCCACCAAGGGGAGCATTGGTTCGATAGTGAACACATAACACATTGGATAATCAATCCAATAGGAATAAGCCTAGGTATATTACCGCCTCTACCAGCAAGGTTCGCAACATTGGCAGACGTTAAGAAAATATTATCTAAATCAACAGTCGACATAACAAGCGTAAGGAGAAAAATAACAGTATGAACATTACCTACTATATCCAAAGAAACTACGGTGAAGACCATCGGTATCCAGTAAGCAAGGATGCCGTCATGGTATGCCAATTAGCAGGAACTAAAACACTAACAGGATATGCTATCCAAATTCTTAAAGCCAATAACGCAACCATAACAGAAGTCCTTAAGCCAAGATAAGGAAGGAGAACCAATGTATACATGCTACGTTTCAACAGTAGGGAATCCAGACCGTAATCAGTACGCCCCTATCTCAGACCCAGAATGGATTGAGGCCGATACGCTTCAAGACCTCCGAACAGAGATACAAGAGTATCAAGATGACTGGAATGTACGTGGCGGTAACTGGAAGAACCCCATCGTCTATGAGGTACACGGTAAAACCAAGAAGAAGATTGGCTCCCTGTCCTACAATTTACGCCTATGGATTAAGGTGGGGGCTGTAGTAGGAGACAAGTATATAGATGGGATTGAATACGAGGAAGGAGAAACAAAATGAGTGAGCCTAGAACAGTACAAATAGATGTAGAACTGGAGAAGCTGAACCCCATGCCACATTCCGAGCAATCATGGATTAACACGCTATGGCTAGCATTAGATTATGCCAGAGAATTATTCACTGATGACCAGTGGGATGAGGTATGTATGGCTATGGCGTGGAACACTGAAGCACTAGGTTGTGAAGACCCAATTAAATTAGGGGAAAGATAATGATTAAGATGCCAACAACCGTGAGTTTAATAAGAGAATGTAACTGTCCGGATACTTTCGCAATGCCAGTAGGTGGACGGTCTTTAGGCCACGATCCTCTGGTATCGCTAGCTGAGTGCGTGATGATGTTCAAGGAACATTTTGGAGATGACGAGGAATATCCAAATGGTGGAGAGTACGCTTTGATGATACGCCAAGTTGCTAAGAAACATGGATGGCATCATGTGATAGAAGATATCAACAAAATGAGATCTGAAGGCCATATAAAACTTTATCTGAATGGGGGGTTTGATGAGTGGTCAGGGTTCTGCAATGACAATTTGCAAACGTGTCCAGAATGCGAGCGTGTCCTCGATAAGGACGCTAGCAAATGTCCAACATGTTCAGCATCAGATTATCAGGACGAGCCAGAAAGGGGTGAGTGATGAAACAAGACCTTCATAAAGAAACAGACTTTAGTTGGCTAATGCACCAGGTATATGCCCACGGCAAAGAACTTGGTCGCTACAGGGTAGACAATTTCAATGATAAGAGCATGAGAATTGATGCACTTGAGCACGCTATAAATTGCCTTGAAGGAATGGTAGGTGATGGCACTGAAGCGGAGTGTTATGAGGAACTAGATAAAGTTAAGAACCACTACTATTACAAAGGATATTGGAAGGCATTGCTTTGGGTTATGGATATGTCTCTCAAGAGGAAGAAAGGGGTGAGTGATGATGAGTAGTTCAATTAAGACTTCAGGAAATTACAACGAATGGCCAGAAGAAGGGTACATCCCAGAAGACGCTTACCCTTTGGAAGTCATCCACCAAGATGACACAGGCTGTGTCCTGCTCCAGATTGACGCAATGGATGCTGACACTCTCATCGTTGCGTGTCAAATAGATTTTGACTACGAGAGTGAAGGGGCGGTAGCAAGAAAAGATATCGCAGGACGAGAACTTGCACCGTACCGCAAGCTAAACCTGGTAGCCTTTTATGAGGGGAGTGAACCTATACAACCTGTAGTCACGTATCCCTGTGACAGTATTACTAGTAAACCTACTGCACCGAAAAATACATATTGCCCACGTAAGGCCACGTATGCTTTCGTGGATGCCCCTTTTGGCACGTATTACCCAGAGCGAGATACGGTACACCTTTGCACTCGCCACTTCAATCTCCGGTATTCAGACTACGTTGCGGTAGGGGAGCCTTATCTAATAAACGATTTACCAAGAGAGAGGGTGAAATGAATCAATACAAAATAAGTATCTGGTGCGACAGAATAGGTTGCGAGGTTGAGGTATACGCAAGTAGTGAAGAGGAAGCCATCAACCAACACCTAGGGGACTGCGGTGATAAAAACAGTCCTTGCGATGCTCAAGCTATGGAAGGGGGTGAGTGAGTGAGTAGACAAAGGTATCCTTATTTGATATAATCTATCTTGGAATTAGACTACCATAGTGTAGAAAGGAAGTGTGATGAGAGAACTCGTAGGAACTGGCAAGCGATGGACTGATGAATCGGGAGTGAGGAGAGAAAGAATCATTCTCTTCTGCTCACCGGAAGGAGAGTAAGTTGACCCAGAAAATTATCCTCAATGTAAACGAAAGGTCAGTAGAACTGAACGACTGCACCGCCAACGATGACGGTTCAATCTCGATTGACCTGTTCACGACACGAGGGGTTGCTATGGAGACTGGTCACTCTGAACTATGGGTGAATCAGCAACGCCAATGGAGTTGGCTCAGGCCTCTCTTCAAGGAACCAGTGAACGGTGGATACCTGTACACCAAGCAGGACGTTGACATAATGAAGCAGGAATTAAACTTAGATAGGAAGGAAATGGAAGTTGAATATACAGAGTAACGCCAAGAAAATAATCATGGGTACGGTCACCGCAGTCTACCAACCAGGGTGGAAAGTCAGTAACGCAGGGAAGGAGTATCAGGCAGGGGGCAAGGTTCTTCTGGATTCCAAAGAGGGAGTGTGCGAGATCTCGTTCATGCAACTCTATGTGGACAACAAGAGAACTGCGGACATGCCACAGATATGGAATGATATTGATGCGGATTGGATTAAAGGCAAGAGGATTGCGATTGCGTGTGTCTTTGATAAGGACTACCCCAATCCAAAGACTGGCGAGGTGAAGCATCAGTACAAGAACCCAACCGACATACAGTACCTAGACGGTGATGAGCCTGAGACTGCGGTTGTTGGTGTACACCACAATGATGACGAGACTAAGCCTACACCTGTACAGCACACCTTCAGCCTTGACGAGCGGATCGCTTGGAACTCCAGCGTTAACAACGCAGTTCAGTCGCATCCCTTTAAGGGTGACCCCCTTGATGCTGAAGCTCGCTCAAAATGGCTAGGGGAAATCGATGTACTGGCCTTGGATATCTACCCTTTGATAAGGCGTGGCTATGTCGAGCCAGAAGTTGAAGAAGTTGAGCCAGACTCAATAGCTATCGAACCGGTTGAGCCAGAAGAAGATGAATTTGAGTCCCTGGGGAGTATCTAATATAAACATCTACATTTGGAAGGGGATTTACCATGATGACAACTGAAACCATGCTTGTTACGTTAGGGGATATGAAGGATTCATTACAACAGATGACCGAATTAAGAGATGGGATCCGTGCAGAGATGGGCGAACTACTCCCTGCTATCAACGAATTGGAAGCCCGACACAGTTTGTTACAGAGACAAGTTGAGTATTTAACCTCATCAATTATGAACCTTGAAACATATCTAACCCTAGAGAAGGGAGATGCTGATGCCAACTGAAACCCAGTCAAGCCTTCTGTTTGATGGACGCAGGGTTTCAATATCAAGGAATGGTAATCACCAGTATTGGATTGAAGGAGAAGAGGCTCGGATGTCGAGTGTCACCACTATGTTGGGGCATCTCGATTCCGGTGCATTCGGAGCAGGTATGGGATGGGCTTTAAAGATGGCTCGTGAGAACGATGGCGATTTAGATGCCCCAAGAAGGCTCTCCAAGCAAGCACAGGACGAGGGGAACCGACTCCATGATGCTATCCATCAGTTCATAGAGAACGGGATCGTAGATGAAACGAATGACCTGTTTGTCGTATGGCTCAATCAGGTAGGCAACCACCATGAGTGGTCTGCCAGTGAACGGTTTCTTTTTCATGCAAAAATGAGGTATGGGGGAACAGCAGACGCATTCAGCAGACCAGCCCACACAACGATTTGGGATTGGAAATCCAAGGATTCAAAAAGCTATAGCGTACATGGTGGGTCTATCAAGGACGTTGCTCAACTCGGAGCCTACGCAATGGGACTACGTGAAATGGGGAGCATACATGCCCCCACACATGGCAATATTGCCTACATCATGCGTGATGGTTCAGGAGTTGATGTTGTACCAGTGGATCTTGATCAGGGATGGGAGATTTTCAAGGCATCGCACCATATATATACACTTTTGAAAGGAGCCAAGTAATGGCAGAAATTATTCAGAGAGGCTACACAATGGATGAAGCGTGTGGATATCTTGGAGGGATATCACGACCGACCATGTACAAACTGATGGGGGATGGGGATGTATCCTCGTACCGTATTGGACGTCGGGTCTATGTCACCAAGGAAAGCCTTGACGAATTCATTAACGGTCGTGTATCCGAAGAGAGAGGGCATCAATGAAACGACACGTTGCACAAGCCCTCGACCAGTGGGCTAAAGAATATAACAGGAAGACAGAAAAGGAGAACAACTGGGATGAGTGGCTTCAGGCTCACCCAGACCTTCCAGGCGTTAAGGGTTTCCTAGCTAGAAACGAGGTGAATGATGCCAAAGCATGAGGACATGGACTTTCCGCATACCGCAGTTCATTGTGATGACTGTTGGAGCCAAGAACAGCAGGGCCGGATGCTTTCTGAGATGACTAGGGCTAACGACCTGAAGGAGAAAGAAATGTTCATGCGGACTGAGGGTGAGTGGGTGGAAGCTAAGGCTAGGCCAAGGCCAAAGTATTTACTACCACCACCACAATCTACAAGCACAGGGAAAGGGGGGATAAGCCTTGACTGAACAGATTCTTCAGAAGCCAGCCAAGTGTGTCGTAACAGGACAAAACGGTATCTATTCGGTGGAGTGGCCCGTCATCAACGTATCTGCAAAGGTGAGCCACTTCCATGAAACACGAGACTTTGAACTCAAGGCTACCGTAGTGTTCGAGTCTACCAGGCCAGGTAGTGACACCCATCTCAAGGGTGGGAGACTTAACCTCTCAAGCCTACAGACAAGGAACCAGTTCCAGAAAGCACTTGAGTCTCGTGATTCATCAGTAGACTGGGATGCTGTCCTTGAACAGCTTTGCAGTAAGGTGACTAGTCTCTACAGGGAAGGTAGCCCTGTCATTATGATTGATGACAGGGAAGAATTTGCGAATGAGGATCAGTCTAGATGGATGATTGAACCACTTATACAGACACAGAACCCAACGCTTATCTACGGCCCTGGTGGGGCAGGAAAGAGTATGTTCGCTATCTACCTCAGTGTTCTCGTTGGGACAGGGACGAGTCATGGGGGACTCAACGTAGAACCAGGCAACGTCCTCTATCTGGACTGGGAGACTGGCCCTGATGAGATATGGTCAAGGGTCAAGATGGTTATGCGTGGACTCAACCTTGCGGAAGGAAAGTCCAATGTGTTCTACAAGCAGATGAGTCAGGGTCTTGACCAAGCCAAGGAACGTATCAAGGAGATATGCCTTGAGAAATCTATCAGTCTCGTTGTCGTTGACAGTGTTGGCCCTGCGTGTACTGGCCCTTCAGAAGAATCAGAAACAATCAACAGGCTGTTCAATACCCTGCGTGAACTGACTGAGGTGCAACAAGTCTCCTCGCTATGCATTGATCATGTGAATAAGGATGGACATTTGTTCGGCTCTATCTATAAAGAGAACAGAGCAAGGATGATGTTCCAAGTAAAGAAGCATCAGGAAAAAGATGAGGACACCCTTCATATGGGACTATTCCATCAGAAAGCCAACAACGGGAAGAAGCAGAGGGACATAGGCTTTGAACTATCCTTTGGGGATAGCTCTGTCGTCTTCACTAGGAAAGATGTCAGAGACACACCGCTTGAGGTGCATATGACATGGGCTGATCGTGTTGCTAACATCATACGGATCAACCATAAGACACGCCCGCAGGGGTTGGCGGCTATGGAGATAGCAGAAGAACTACAAAATGGTGGCGATGAGAAGGAACTGAACAAAATACGCAACCAAGTGAGCGTCCTCTTTAATAACGACAAGAACAGTATGCGTCCACGGTTCGTACAAGTGAGAGATAGAAATGGAAGTCTTACAGGAAAATGGGGACTTGCAGCTATGCCAAACCAAGTGGAAGAGGAGAGATCATGGCAACGACAAACAAAACTGAGGGAAACAGTAAAGGAAATCGTGAAAGAGGAAGAGGAACTAGTCCTTTAGAACATTATGCCCTCGCATTAGAGTGTATCGAGACAGCTAGGAAAAATAATCTCAGGGTTGTCCCAAGAAACAATGGGGAAAAGGTAATCCTTGTTCCGATGATCGGCAAGCCAAGCGACATGACCCCAGAGGAAAAGGAACAGTCCCAAATTGTCCTCGCTATACTGAGACAGCACAAAGAAGCCATAAAGGACATAACATTTGACCCAGAAGCCACACGTAAGACACTCTGTGAGGCTCAGGAAACCTTGTCTGAGGCTAACGCCTACCTAATGACTCATCTTGACCTTGTAGATCGCCTAGAAAAAGCGTACCGAATCGTCTTCCCGAATATTTCTGAATGCATACATGGTGCAAAGGGGTGTCCGGAGGATTCTGTTATGTTATGCACCACCTGTGCAAAGGCGAGAGGGTGGAAGGGAGAAAGTCATGGCGTATAGAAAATTCTTTTACGGTGACAGGGTTCTGATCACTGGAGAAAAATACAAACCTCACCTTTCGCATGAAGGACGGGTGACAGGAACCCTTATCAAGTCGCACAGAGTTACCTATAAGGTGGCGTGTGACTGTGGGAAAAGCATCAAGCCTAAAGCGTTCCACATGGATCTCATGGCTACTCCGCACAGAGAAACTGCCCCTCTCTCGATCCACGATGCTCGGATGGAGCACTTCCTGCGAGTGGTAGGTAAAGAGCCGAAGCGTCCGAAGCTATCACAGCAGATAAACTCCACGTTGTCCAAACTGGGCAAGCGTGACACCTATATCCTCACGAAGAGATTCGGTCTAGATGGAGACGATGGCAAGACGCATCAGGATATAGGTGCGAAGCTTGGTATTACCAAGGCTCGTGTCCAGCAGGTAGAAAGAATACTTCTTCAGAGGCTTCAGAGATGATAATAGAACTAGGACACCTGCCAGATCCAGACCTGAATCCAAACAAACGACTTCATTGGACACAGCTTGCCAAAGCCAAGAGTGCTGCGAAAGACGAGGCCATAGCCCTGGTGCTTGAGCAGGGTAGACCAGCTACACCATATGCCAAGGCACATGTCATCATCACATGGCTGTCCAAGGACAAGAGAAGGCGTGACCCAGACAACCTGTTCGCAAGCATGAAGCCATATATTGATGGCCTTGTAGAGGCAGAGTTGATAGCCGATGACTCAGCTGTGCACGTCAGCTACACAATCAGATATGAGCAAGGCGACCAGGACAATACGGTTATAGAAATAAAGGAGATAGGATAATGGAGCCTGCGATGACACGTTATGAGGAAAG
>TARA_R110002110_G_scaffold341749_2_pt1 | contig 12022 bp, 10 predicted proteins | sample TARA_R110002110 | Tara Oceans TARA_R110002110 (sample SAMEA4397330) | marine metagenome | biome: Polar Biome; feature: [SRF] surface water layer (ENVO:00010504); material: water (ENVO:00002006), including particulate matter (ENVO:01000060) such as... | depth 5 m
TGATCGCGGCGTATTCGAGATCGTGAAGCTCGCCGGTCAGCGGGTCGAGCTGCGCAACATCGTGACCGACGTACGGATCACCGTTGGCGAGATGGAGTCGGGCTCAGGCATCGAGACGGGCGATTTGATGATCGGCCGGCCGCTGCCGGTCGGCGACGGTTGGCGAGCGTTCGGCGGCTTTATGCCGTGCGACCCGTCGATCGTCGAAAACGTCGTTGCCGCGATCGCGGCACGTGACGCCCTCGGTATTGCCGGCCTGATCGGTGATCAGCTCGCGCCAACCCACGATGACCTGATGAGCCAGCTCGGCCTCGAGGGCCTGGGTCTCGACGGCCTCGAAGGCCTCGACCTCGAAGCGCTCGGCCTGGACGAGGCCGACCTTGCGGACGAGTAGAACGCGAGCGATAGTCGCCCGCCTTTCGGTGGCGACTATCTGCCGGCAGCGTCGAGTTCGGCGACGTACTGCTCGAGCTTGGCGAGGGCGGGCTCAGCGTGGTCGAGTGCACCCATCATCACCGCAATCAGCTCGTCGCTCGGCGTGTCGGCTGAGCTGAATCCGTCGAGACGACTGCTCGCGAGCCACGCCTGCAGATCCGGATCGGCACCCCATTTTGCGCTGTTGAGGGAGTTGCCATACGCCGTGCGGATCCAATCGGTGGCGGCGTCCGGGTGGGGCACGACACCACAGAGATGGTTCTTCTCGTCCGCCGTCGCATACGCCGCTTCGCAGTGAGCGATGAAGGCGGCGCTGAACACCTGCTGGCAGTGCCGGACGGTCTGCAGCGTGATGCGGTTGCCGTCGAAGACCTGCTTTGGCGGCCGACGTTCGAGTCCATCGGCGGTGCAGTCGATATGAGCGGTGTCGGGACTCGTGGGAACCACTCCGTCGTCAAGGACGATCTGATCAATGTCGATGCGTTGGACCCGACCAAGGCGGACAACGTTGGTGATCCGGCGAAGCTGAGCAAGTTCTTCCTGCGTGATCGTCGAGCATCGGTACATCGTTGGTTCGACGTCGGTGGTGAGGCGGAGCAGGATGGCGTCCGCTTCAAGCCGGGAGAACAGGTCCGCGATTGAGTCGGATTCGGCGATGTGCTTGAACTGGGTGATGAACCGTTCGGCGGTGCCCTCGAAGAAGTCGCCCGGCTGGATGGTTTTACGGTCGATGTACCAGGAGTCGCGCGGCATGATCCAGCGAATTTGGTCGGGGTCGACGCCGTTGCGCAGTAGCCAGAGACAGGCATCGGCGCCCGTCTTTCCAGCGCCGATGATCGTGTAGCCGTCACCCGGCTGACTCAGCTTGGGGAGGTTGTTGAGCGGTGTACAGCGCACTCCGTCGGCAACGTCATACACGGGCGGGCGCTGCGACGGGACGGTCACGTTCATGTAGGTGGCGTCGACCAGCGTGGTTGCGTTGACAGTGCTGCGCGCGCCCGTCGTGAGCGACGCCAGCTCGCCGGTTGCGGGTTCGTACTCGGTCATCGGGAGGTACGTGACCCGACCCGACGGGAGAAAATCTCGATGCATCAGGTGGTCGTAGTAGGCCAGCACTTCGGCGCCAGATGCCAGTTCGTACAAGCCGGCATTCCAGCCAACGGCATCTTTCACATCATGGCCGAGCGGGCGAGAGTTCACCCCGTAAAAGGCGGACGGTTGATGCAGGCGGACGAACGGGTACGCATCATTCCAGTGCCCACCGGGCCGACCCTGCCGGTCGACGATTGCGAGCGTCGCATCAGGCGTTTCATTCAGGATGGTGTCGGCAAACGCCATGCCCATCGCTCCGGCGCCGACGATCAGGTAGTCCGTGTCCATACATCAGTGTCACACAGCGCGACCACCGACGACTGGGTCAAAACCCTGCACGGATGTTGCTGGTGGGAGTAGCACCTCAATCAAGCATCACTCGGAGTGTTCGAAGATCATCCATCGTGATCTGAAACGTCTGAGCACGATGGATCGCGCCCGGACGGTACCGTAGGAATTTCGATGGTTTCAAGGCACCGGGTCGCCCTTCGCCCTTCGTTCGTTGTAGAGGTCCTGATCGCCTTGCGTCTGAAGAAACATTGCTGACTCAGCGCATTGTCGCTTTGTGCGCCAAATCTACAACGCAAGGCCAGACGGTGCTGGCGCCTACGCTCGGCGGGTGAGTAGCGAGCTGCCGCGAGTTTTGAAAGTCGATCGACACCCAGCCACGCGCTGGGCAAACTTCGCGATGAAAGTCGGCTTGATCGTGGCGTTCGCTGTTGCGATCGGCCTGACGCCTGGCACTGTCGAGGGCAAGGCGATGGGGTTCCGCGCTCCCCTTTTCCTCGCACCGATCGTGATCGTTCCGCTCCTTGCGCGCGTGCGCGCCTGGGAGCCGTATCCGCACACGGCCGATGCCCTGTTGGCTGCACCGTTCCTGATCGACACCCTCGGCAACCTGCTCGGTGTTTACGACGATTTCGCGCAGACTGACGACGTGTTGCATGCACTGAACTGGATCCTGCTGGTCGGCGCGTTCCATGCCTTCCGGTTCCGCAACATCAAGGACCGGCGTGACTCAGTGTTGCTCGGCTACGGGTTCGGTGCCGTGGCAATCGTGTGGTGGGAGGTCCTCGAGTGGACGGTGTCCGAAGACGGCTTTGGCGGCGCTGGCGCCCTGGCACTTACCTATGAAGACACGATCGGCGATCTGTTCCTCTCGTCAACCGGTGGCCTGGTTGGCTCGTTACTCGCGGTGTGGTGGCTCGGCCCGCGGCGCACTCGCTCCAGCGACTAATCGCTACGACCCCCGGGAGGCAAGCCGGCGCAAGTGCTCACGCTTCGATCCGCGCTGCTCTTGAGCGCGATAATGCAACAGGGCTGATCGAAGGGGATCAACATGACGACCGAGCAAGGTGCCGTACAGGCTGCCGAACGAGTTGCGGGTGCGACCAATGTCGACGTGGTGATCGTCGGGGCGGGGTTCGCCGGGATGTATCAGCTGAAACGCATGCGCGACGCCGGGTTCAGCGCGACGGTGATCGAGGCCGGCGACGGCGTCGGTGGCACGTGGTACTGGAACCGCTACCCGGGTGCGCGCTGTGACATCCTCACGGTCGACTACTCATACAGCTGGGACCCCGAGTTGGAGTCCGAGTGGGAATGGTCGGAGCGTTACGCGACCCAGCCCGAGATCCTGCGCTACGCGAACTTCGTTGCCGACAAGCACGACCTGCGGCGCGACATCCGATTCGAAACACGAGTGACATCGGCGTCGTGGGACGAGTCGACAAAGCGATGGACAGTCAGCACCACCGACGGCGACGTCGTTGCGCAGCACTACGTGATGGCCACCGGCTGCCTGTCGGTGCCGAAGATTGCCGACGTGCCAGGCAACGGACGTTTTGAGGGCCAGACGTACTCGACCAGCGAATGGCCGCACGAGGGCGTCGACTTCACAGGAATGCGAGTCGCCGTGATCGGCACTGGGTCATCGGGCATCCAGTCGATCCCGATCATCGCCGAACAGGCCGCTCAGCTCACCGTGTTCCAGCGGACTCCGAACTTTTCAATGCCAGCGCATCACGGGCCAATCGCCGATGAGCGGCTGGTCGAGTACCGCCAAGACCCTGCGGCCTATCGGCAGGAGGCACGGCACTCACGGATTGGCGTACCGTTCGTCCCCCTCGCCGAACTGAGTGCACTCGAAGTAACCGAAGCTGAACGCGACGCTGCCTATGAGCAGTCATGGCAACGCGGCGAGCTGGGTCAGTTGTCGCCGTTCACCGACTTGGGCATCAACGCCGAGGCGAACGACACGATGCGTCGGTTCATTCATAACAAGATTCGCGGCATCGTTGACGACCCCGAGGTCGCCGAGCTGTTGTGCCCGACCAACCACTACTTCGCCACCAAGCGACCGTGCCTCGATACGAACTACTACGCCACCTACAACCGGCCGAACGTGCGCCTGGTCGACCTGTTGCAGACGCCGATCGAGTCGATTACCGAGTCCGGTATCGATGTGACGGGCGAGTCGATGGGGTTCGACGCGATCGTGTTCGCCACTGGCTTTGATGCAATGACCGGTGCGATCGTCGGGGCCAATATCACGGGTCGCGATGGCATGTCGCTGCGCGATGCGTGGGCTGAAGGCCCCATGACCTACCTCGGGTTGATGACGGTGGGCTTCCCGAACCTGTACATGATCACCGGGCCAGGTAGCCCATCGGTTCTGTCAAACATGATGGTGTCGATCGAGCAGCACGTCGACTGGATCGCCGACCTCGTCGACCACATGCGGGATGAGCAGCTCGACACGATCGAGCCAACGGTGCTCGCCCAAACCAAGTGGGTCCAGCACTCGAACGCCATTGCAAACATGACGCTGCTTCCCACGGCAAACAGTTGGTACATGGGTGCGAACGTGCCCGGCAAACCGTCGGTATTCCTGCCGTATCCCGGCGGCGTCGGCGCGTACCGCGAGATCTGCGACGAAGTCGTCGAGCGCGACTACTTCGGCTTCACGCTCGCTGGCCCTGCGGGCTCGACAACCAACGACGGCGTGATCCGTGCGGTGCAGCCCGACGTCGCAATGATGTTGGCGACGATGGCCGAGATGGATCTGCCGCCGCTTGAGTCGCTGTCGGTCGACGATGCTCGTGCATTCATGGACATGTCAGCGGGGCTGCGACCGCCCGGCCCTGACGTCGGCGAGATCACTGACGGCGTACTTGAGGGTGCTCACGGCGAGTTGGAGTACCGGCTGTACCGGCCGGATTCCGATGGTCCACATCCGGTGGTTGTGTACTTCCATGGCGGTGGCTGGGTGCTTGGCAGCCACACGTCGGACGATCCGTTGTGCCGCGACCTGTGCGTGCGTTCTGACGCGGCGATCCTGTCGGTCGACTATCGCCATGCCCCTGAAGCGCGTTTCCCCGCTGCGGCCGACGACGGGTTTGCCGCGGTGCAGTGGGTCGCTGCACACGCCGACGAGTTGGGTCTGCGCGCTGACCAGCTCGTTGTTGCAGGTTGGAGCGCCGGCGGCAATGTTGCTGCTGTCGCATGCCAGCAGGCGCGCGATGCGGGTGGGCCGACGATCGTCGGTCAGCTGCTGTTGAACCCGGCGACCGACTGCGATCTCACGCGGCCGTCGTACATCGAGAACGGCGAGGGGTACGTGCTGACGACGTCGTTGATGACGTGGTTCTGGGATCACTATTGCGACCCCGCGCAACGCGGCGACCCGAGGGCGTCACCGCTTCGTGCCGAGTCGCTGGCCGACCTCCCGCCCACCATGGTCGTCACCTGCGAATTCGATCCATTGCGCGACGAGGGCGATGCTTACGCAAAGGCGCTGGCTGCCGCCGGCGTCCCGGTCGAGCATCTGCAGGCCGAGGGGCACACGCACACCTCCACGGGTGCGGTCGACGTGCTGATTACGCCGATCGCAACGCGCAAGATCATGGCCAAAGCCCTGCGCGGCTTCTTTGGTGCACACGTTCCCGCCTGACGGGCCTACCTCCGCTGGCTCGCCCAACACTCGGACCGGGCGGCGCAGGATGCCGAGGAGCAACGCTTCGTTTGTACCGCTGACGCGTTGGCCTGCCCCGTAGGACCAGTCGAAGTCAGTCGACTCGAAGCGCAGGCCATCGAAGATGGCCCTTGTGCTCGAGAAGTACGCCGGTGCGTTTGCTGGTCGTCATAAATTTGAGCGAGGTGCGCACGGCGTCGGCGAGAAGGTCGCCGCTCAGGTCGAGAGCACGGCGGACGTCTTGACTCAAGACCATGGTGTCGAGCATCGTCAGTTCGCCGGGGAACACCGGCCGGGCCGCCTTCGTGTCGGCTTTCGCACGCAGTGTCGCGACGAGGTTGGACAACGGACGATCGGCGAAGTCGTGTCGCAGCTGCACGATCTGTGTTTATGCCCCGGCCGTGGTTTCTCTTATACAGCAGGGCGCAAAGCGCGGCAAGAGATCGTCCGGGCGCCCGGTCAGGTGGCCACTGCAGTTTCTAGAACGTCGGCGGCGTCGGATTCATCAATCCATGGGCCGACGCCACTCAGCCTGTCGACGGTGATCCGCACGACGATCGCGCTGGGCGAATCACGCATCGCGAGTGGATGGCGCTTCAGGCTTGTGTACTTCGCTGCGAGATGGTCCATCAACTCGGGGTTGGGGCCGGGCTCGAGTGCGGCACTGCCGCGAATAACGAGGTGGCGTTGGTAGCCACGTTCGTTCCGCTCGATGTCTTCGATCGACAGAATGATGCGACTGTCGCGGCGAAGGTTCTTGGCTTTCTCGCTGTTTGCATCTGTGCCGAACAGAATTTCGTCGCCGTGCGCGATGACCCACACGACCGATACTTGCGGGCTGCCGTCGGCGTTGTTGGTCCACACGTGCGCCACCGCGTCCGTGCCGAGCATCGCCTGAGCAAGTGCTGGAATGCTGGACATTATTGACCTCCCTTGTTGGAACTACCCACCCTAGTGCACTTGTGAACCGCTGTCGACGAAGTGGCGTTCTCCTCACTTCACCCGACTTCCGCTGCACATCGATGACGAGACCGAAGATGATCTCCAACTGAATGTCGGGCCATGACGTCAAGAGACATGACTGAAGGAGGTGGTCCATTGCAAGGCAACCATGCTCGAAATTTCCAGAACAGTTCGTCGGTCGCGCGAGCAACGACGGCCGCCGCTCGTCGGTCGGACCGGAAAAACCGCTTCGTGATGCGTGTTACGTTCGGTTCACCAGCGTCGACCGCTGCGGAGAGAGAGGCCTGTGCATGGACATCGACGAGTTCCGCTCAATTGCGTTGTTTGAGGGATTGACGGACGACGAACTAGCGCAGTGCACCGAGCCGCTCAAAGAGTTCGAGATGGTGGCCGGCAGCAGCCTCGCCAAACAAGATGACTTCGCCTACAAGTTCTTTATCGTGCTCGAGGGCGATGTCGACATCCACCGCGACTTCGATTTCGTTGCCAGTATCGGTCCGGGTGAGTTCTTCGGGGAAACGGCACTCGTCAACCACGAAAAGCGTAACGCCCGCGTCACGACGCACACTCGTTGCCGCCTTGCCTGCATGATGGGCTGGGAGTTCAAGACGATGACCGACAAGTTCCCCTCTGTGGCAGCGCACATCGACGCAGCAGTCATCGAACGCGAAGTCTGACTCGCGGTCAACCGTTCCCGTCGTCACCGACTGCGGCGCTGGACGCTCCCGCTGTGGTGATGAAGGCTGGCGTGTTACACGGCCAACTCGGCGTGAACGACTTCGCCGGATTCCGCGAAAACCGTTGGCCCAGTTCTTCGCACGCATCGACGGTTGACGCTTCACGACGGGCTTCGACTTGATTGAGCACGAGGCTTTCGTGCGATGCGTTCGCTCAATGAGTGACATGACGATTCTGCAATCGATCGAAGGTTCTCATCACCAGACGTTCGGTGCGATGGAAATTGACGTGATGACCGCCGGCGAGACGCATATCAAGCGGCTTGTGTACGGCGTGGGCGGTCGATGGTCCGAGCACATCAAACCGCTCCTCGACACCGATCAGTGCAAGCACGTTCATGTTGGATTCGTCGCTGAGGGCCGCCTCGCTGGCGAGTATCCCGATGGCTGCAGGTTCGACTTCATTGCGCCGCAAGCCGTGTTCATCGAGCCAGGTCACGACACGTGGGTGGTTGGCGACGAGGAAGCCGTGCTCATCTAGTTCGATTACGCCGACGACACGCTCAACCGCCTCGGCATTGACGGCGACCACCACCACTGATGCCCTCGTCGGGAGGGTCGCCACGGAGCGTGAGGGTCTCAAGTACGGACCAGTGCATGTCGAAAGAACCAGTGGACGTCACTACCTGAATGGGGAACCGTGGCCATCATTCGACCGCTTCTCGAACACTGTGCCTATCTCGAGCCACCGCTCAACGCAGGTGAACAGCACGTGCTCGAACACCTCAACCGACTCAGTGATGAGTGGACGATCTACGTACAGCCAAGGCTGGGGCAAGACGTCCCTGACTTCGTTGCAGTGCACGACACCTTGGGTGTGTGCGCGATCGAGGTGAAAAACTGGTCGTACTCCGGGTATCGCCAAGCTGACAATGGCTGCATCGAGTACATCACCGGCGATGGCGTTTGGCATGCAAGCAAGGAGCAGCCGCGGTATCAGGCCTACCGGTACCGATCGACGATCTACGAGCACTTCTTCGCACTGCCCGACGATGGTTCGAAGCCGACCAACGCGGTTCGCTCCGTGGTGATTTTCCCCAACCACTCGACCGAACACGCCCGGCGGCTTCTGGCGCGTCATCAGGTGACAACCAAAGAGGAGTCGGTCAACATTTTCGGTGGCGACGATCTCAAGCGGTCACTCAAGTCGATCGTGTACGCCCGCAACTGCAAGCCGCCTCGCGCAGCATCGATGACCCGTTTGCGTCGACACCTCGCGGAATCCGAAGTCGTGTCCGAGCTCCGGCTTCGAACGCAGATGAGCTCTGGGGCGAAGAATATCGAGACCAACCCGAGTGCTGCCAAGCAGCGACGAGTGAAGGGCCCGGCCGGGTGCGGCAAGTCGTTTGGCCTTGCGGCGCGAGCAGCGCATCTCGCCGCAAATGGCAAAAGCGTCCTTGTGCTGTCGTTCAACATCACGCTTGCCCATTACCTCCGCATGCTGGTGACCGCCAGGTGCAAGGAGTTGGGCGCCGACCCGACCTTGGTGACGACAACGAGCTTCCATAGCTTCTGTACGCGCACGGTTCAAGATGCTGAGGTGGACGGCTTTGTCCTCGATGAACCGACGGGCGTGCGGATTTTTGACGTTGGGATCGCAAAGGCGCAGCAGGCCTTCGATCTTGGGTTCAAGCGGCAGTACGACGCAGTGCTGGTTGACGAGGGGCAAGACTTCACGCTCGACTGGTGGAACATGCTGCGCCATCACATCGTTGCCAACGACGGCGAGATGCTGCTCGTGGCGGATCCGACCCAAGACGTCTACGAGAAGCAGGCGTGGACCGATGAAGAAAAGATGATCGGCGCTGGTTTCTCTGGCGGGTGGACTCACTTACTCGGCTCATATCGCCTGCCCAGCGACTTGATTCCCATGGCAAACGACTTCGCCGCCAACTATCTCGACGGCGAGTACGTGGCAGGTGCTGTACCGCCCGATCGCTTGGAGATCTCTGGCACGTCAGGTGCGACACGTCGGCGCTGGACGAACCTCGACGGCCCGACCGAGATCGGCAGAGCAATCGGCACTGAAGTCATTCGGTTGCTCGCCGAGCACCCAGAGCTGTCGCCAAACGACATTGTGTTTCTCTGCGAAAAGCACCGTGACGGGCTTGCCGCCGTTCAGGTGATCGAAGACGCTGGCCACCAGGTGCACCACGTGTTCAGTGAGTACAAGAGCGCTCAGACCCACCGCAAGCAACGGTTCTGGCCAGATGCCGCTGGCATCAAGGGGTGCACCGTGCATAGCTTCAAGGGCTGGGAGACCCAGGCACTCGTGATGGGCATCGGAACAGACCGTGGTTCGCGTCGTCTTGCATACGTGGCAATGACACGCGTGAAGACCAACATCGAGGGCGGGCAGTCGTTTCTGTCGGTGGTGAACGGCGATGTCGCAATCGCTGGCTTCGAATCGACGTTCACCGAGTGGGCGAAGCCCTTGGCTGCGATGCGCCTGGGCTAACACTGCAGTTCGCACAACGTCAATCGCTGTAGACCGCGTGGAAGATCGCGTCGGCGTAGTAGATCCGGTTGCGCTTCCCGCCCGTCAGCTCGACGAGCATTCCTCGCTTGACCAGCGTTTTAATGCAGGCCTGGGCGGTTGGGAAGGTCACGCCGAGCCCTGTGGTCAACGATGTCGCTGACACGTATGGCGTCGTAAAGAGATGTTCGGCTGCGCGTACGACGTTCGTCGATGCGGAGTCGGCATGGAGTTCGCCACGCTGCGCAGCTTGCAGTTCGACGAGCCAAACCATGCGTGCTTCGGCATCAGCAGCCTGCTCGGCGACGCCTCGGAGGAAGAACATGAGCCAGGGGTCGATGTTGCGGGTTCGACTCGTACTGATCAGTAGCTCGCTGTACCGGCCACGGTTCCGTTCGAAGTACACGGAGAGGTGCAGCATCGGTACAGGCAGAACGCCACGCTCAACCATCACCAGCGGAATGAGCAGCCGGCTCAGCCGACCGTTTCCTTCGGGGAATGGGTGGACCATCGCGAATTGGTGGTGCGCCAGGGCGAGTTGGATGAGGAACGGCGCCGACCGCTCCTGCAGGAACGACTCGAGGTCATCGAGTGCGTCGGCCATCTCCGCGGTTGGCGGCGCGGCCGCTGCGGTGTCGGTGCCCGCCATCAATCGTTCGTGAATGTCGCGCAGCAGTTTGAGGTTGACTGTGCTGCCGTCGCTCAGCTGCTCGATGCCGTAGTCGAGCGCGTCGGCGTAGTTCTCGACCTGCTGCACATCGTGGTTATCGTCGATGTCGGAGCGGTCGCCTGCTTCGAAGCGGAGGAGGTCGGCGATGGTTGCGTTGGTGCCGTCGAGGCGTGAGCTATGCACAGCTTCGAGCCGCATGTGCGGAGAGGCGAGCAACTGCGTGTTTGGAATGAATCGCCCAGCGCCGCCGAGCCGGTTGAGGGCGGCCGTTGCGTCATCGAGCAGCCCGACCAGTTCGGGGCTGTATTCAATCGTGCGCGGGATGGTCATCGAACCGAGCCGAGTGGGAGGTGAGTCGGAGAGGAGTCTTCAGGCTGCACAGGTCGAGCTTGCCGCAACGATGGGCTGCTCCCTCAGTCGCGCTGTTAGCGGCCGACGGCGCAGATCGGGTTGTCGCACGCTTCGGCTCGGCATGGTCGCCGGGCACGGTGCCGTCGGGTGCGTTCGTTGGTGAAACCTTCGATGCAACCCTTTTTCACGCACTTCTCTGACCCGCACGGGACGCCAGCCAAATGGCGCTTTTCCTCCCGACGACGCGCCCGGGCGGGATCGTCTCGTGGTTCGATGGTCGGCAGGGTCGGGGTGCGCGGCTCGACGGGCGGAGGCGATGCTGGGGCAGCGTTTCGGGCTGCAACGCAGACTTCAAGCACACAGCTGTTTCGGGCGCACGGCTGGCCCTTTTCGTGGAGCAGGTCTTGGGCCTCGGTCTTGCGTTGCTTCTTCTTCAGGCTGCGGACTTCGCGGAGCGGTGCACACACAGCGCAGCCGCGTTCCTTGCAGATGCGGTTGCGCCCGTGGGCGAGCTCCTGCTGCTCCTCTTTCGAGAGCTGCGGTTCGGTCTTGTCCACCCAATCGCTCGCGTCTTTCCAGCGGCGCGGCTGCTGCGGGTCTGGCGTTTGAAAGTCTGGAGAATCACCCATCGTGGGACTAAGTATCGCCGCTTTCCGACGAAGTCGCGGCGTTCCATCTCTGAACCGAAGGTCGAAGGCGGTCCGATCACTGGGTTGGCGTCACCTCCTAAGCCAGGCTTGAAGATTTTGTTGAGCAAGTTTTCGAGGGGTGCGAGGCGCGCGTCCCAAGGCGTTCCCCGGGCGATTGAGTCAGTCGAACAGGCCGCTGATTCTCGTGACCGAGCAAGCCTCAGCGGCAGATCGGAGTCGATCGGAACCCAGCACATCACGCTCCCCGCAGCGCCATGACCTGGGCACATATCGAACCCGATCACTCTGCGACTGTTGTGGCCTACCCTCGACTGATGTGAACCACACCGAACTTGCCGAACTCTGGAACTCTGCCCACACTGCCTGGGCTGACGACCAGCCCCTGCCAGACGCACTTGACCGGTTGCGTGCGTGCTACACCGGCACAGGCAAATTCGGCGTCGACAAGCTCGCCATGCCCGAGCCGTGGACTGGCGACCTCACCGCGAATCCGGTCGCCGTCACGTTGAGCATGCACCCCGGCTCCGCCGATCCCGCCTTCCACCATCGCGGCGGCGCATGGGCCAACACCATCCAAGATCAGCACGACGACTCCTACTCCGCCTGGGCAGCGAGAGGCCCGTACTTCGGCGACGTGTGGGAATCCGCCCACGGCGCAAATGCGCACGCCGCCCA
>TARA_R110002110_G_scaffold64090_1_pt1 | contig 12022 bp, 16 predicted proteins | sample TARA_R110002110 | Tara Oceans TARA_R110002110 (sample SAMEA4397330) | marine metagenome | biome: Polar Biome; feature: [SRF] surface water layer (ENVO:00010504); material: water (ENVO:00002006), including particulate matter (ENVO:01000060) such as... | depth 5 m
TACCAAAAACACCAATCAAGAGAGTACCAAAAACACCAATCAAGAAACTACCAACGCCCTTCACTGTCCCAAAGAAGCTAGGGCTTATAGGACTTGGAGGGCTTCCATTCCTAAGACGCAAAGGCAAAGCCCAAATCTCAGGAGGAGGAGGAGGAGGAAAAGGAGGCTCGAAGAGACGCTCTAAGAGAAGAGTGAGAAAGAACCCATTAGCTTTCAAGGTGACAATATAATGAGTTCCTCCATCCTGTTCGAATGTAGATGCCCAGACTGCCTGCCTACCTGCCGAAAGGGAAAGCGATGCGAGTGCTATGAAAGCAATAAATATCTTGAGGGCTCGTCATACACTTGGATAGTTTTGCTTGTTTCATTCGTAGTGGTCTCGATTCTCTATACGGTCATGAGCATACCTTTAAGCTTTGCATATGACATAATGATTAACATGGATGTATTCAATCTCGAAAGGCGTGGCGAAACTGCCGAAATATTACTCTATGGATGGGCAGCTATCCCAATAGCTTTCCTGCTAACCATAGTTGGATATGGAATAACAAAATCATTGCAGGAGAGGTCTGGGGGATATTGAGATACGTCAGGGGAGATGCACTATGGTGGATTTCCATAATTGTTGCGGTTTTTATCACTATCATGGTCTGGCTTATATCAGCTCCAGCATTTGACGGGCTTCTCGATGGAGTCTCAGCAAATGAAGGATTAGGACCAGCGGGCTCTAGGCAAAACCAAATTGCAGACAGAGTATCCAATTATTTCAATGTCGCTCCCATGCTGCTTGTATTCGGTCTGGTGAGCTGGGGATTCATACGGATACTCAGAAAGGAGGCTGAATCCTATTACTAGATTAATGAATAGCAAGGCCTATGCTCAATTAATAGCCCTGCTCTTGATTCTGCCACTGATTCCCTCTGCATTTCCTTACCAAATCAGTCCCGCTCCTATAGGAATCGGAACAACTATGTTCGGATACAGTTCTAATAATAAGGCAGTAATACTCAATGATGCCCAGTATATATTTTATATGGACGGAGCTACTGGCACTGACTTTGGTTCATACATCTACAAGGCGACAAACGAAACGGAATGGAGCACTCGAATCCAGTTCACGGCAGGAGGGGAATCTCCAAATGGAGGAGCAGGGACTCTATCTGCCGTATCAGACGGAAACAGGATTCTCGTCTCAGTCGGGAGAGGCTCATCGCTGGGAGTATCCGTGCCTTATGTGTATATCTTCACGTCAGGCAGCGATAAACAACTGGTTGAAACCTCTCAATTCTCTTTCGCTTCAATGGGATTCTCTGGAGGACTAGATGGCTCGATGAGTGTCGGCTATAACTCAAGCGGGTTTCCTATCGTAGCAATAGGCACACCATCAGGAAACACTCTCAAAGTCTATGCAGCGATTGACACTGCGGGCAGTAACTATACCCAGATTTTTCAGCATATTATAGGAAGTACAATCGGAGGAACATCCGTCTGCTCGATGGGGAATGGAGATATGCTTGTCACAGTTGACCAAGGAGCTCCTATCACTGGTATTATATATGACCAAGCGACCCAAACACCAAACGATTTTGTTATCTCAAGCTCAGGAACTACAGGAAACAGACAAGCCGTCTGCGACCCTGCCAATCAGAAAGCTTACCATTATTATAAGGATTCATCCAATGCAGGACGGGCAGCAAACATAAGCATCTCTGGCACTGTAGGAGCGGAGACAGTCATCAACACTGCCATAGAAACGGTTTCACTGAGCATCCAGAACAACACAGGGAATGTATATTATTTCACTGGAAAGGACAACGCAGTGTATATGAACATAACCAACACGGGAGGCACTTTGATAGGAAACGGGCAGTTTAATATAGTGGAAGTCGGAGCGATAGATGACATGAACGCTCCCCCGACTTTCTATTCCAATCAGGAGATATTTACCGCTTTCAGAATCGGCACTAGTGATATGGGATATTCCGTATTCAGCACAAACACAAATCCAATCATGCTCAAGTTCAGGGACTCGCTGAGCCAGCAAGTAACTCCCCAGAACATAACGCTTCTTAGATTCAGCGACAATACGGAGACAACCTACACGGCTTCTGGTCCTGACCTTGAGTTGAATCTCCAGTCAGGATACTATCAGGCAAAGTCATTATTCAGGAATAATGTCGACCTATTAGATAACGAAACAAAAATATTTATCACTCCAGCCTTTAACGCCCATGTTATCATAGTACATAACGCCACAATAACTTTCAATTTTGTCGATGAGGTAACGCTGCAAGATTATACAGCCCCGAAGAATCTCACCCTCTATTTTGGAAACACATCCGAGCTCAACTACCAACTAGGAACTAATACCTCATTTCAGGTAGGAGTTGCCGAAATCCCTGACGTTTTCTCAGTGTCATTCGGGGAAGTCGGAGAGTTCTATCGATGGGGCATAATGGATAAGACTGCATACAATCAGACATTCAAGGTCTATCTCCCTAACTATACAAGTTATCAAGTCAACAATTATGTCTTTGAGATACAGGATGCCCTCAACCAATACAGTCAGGGCTCTGTAGAAATCAGGAAGCCCACTCCTGATGGACTGGTCACAGTATCCCACAGCGAGAATAATCTCGGATTTACGACTGTCCCGCTCATTCAGGACCACAGATACAGGATTACTGCTCATAGCTCAGATGGCTCAAAGTCAGTCGAGATAGGAAACTACATACCCACGGCCATCCTAGACCAGTCATTGGTAGTCACTGACATATCTTTTAGCACGAATCTGGAACTCTCACAGAAATTCATTAGATGGTCAGCACAGAAACAGACTGACTCATCTACCTGTCCTAGCTTAGCATGTGCAATCAACGTCAGGTATCTCGATTTAACGGGAAGCACGACCTCACTGACAATCACCATCATCAACGGCTCTGGCATCCAATATACCACGAATGTAGCTTCTAGCAACTATTCATTAATATGGACTGGAGCGTCCACAAATATCACTCTCCCCTATTGGGTAGATATTATCAGCGTCTCAAATTCATTTGGAACTCTGACGGATACAACTCCTGCATTTGACGTGGTTCAGCTCTTGGGCATGCCGAGAGTTAATCTGGGATTCAGCTCTAATTCATGCAATCCAACCGTCAATCCGAATACCGATTCACGCTGTGTCTGGTATTCCTATATCTCGATAGGTCTCATACTCTTTGTACTTGGTCTGTTCGGAGCAGCATCCGCCCCGCTTGGAGCTTTGCTTGGCTCTCTTACCAGTGCAATGGTATATTATTTCGGATGGTTTCAAGCCAGTCCGATACTGATTGGAGTAGGCGTTCTTTTCTCAATAATCTATATGTTCGGAAACAGGAGGATTGCCAATTAATGAGCATGATTTATAATATCACATTATTCGTTTTCTGCTTCAATGTAGCAGCAGCGAGCATAGCGGTCACTGGAATATTCGAGGATGAGACAGGAAGTGCGGTAATCAATTTCGATAGCATAAACCAGTATAACGAAGAGCAACTCGAAGCGAGGATTCTGGAGGTAAACAGCACGGAAGCGAGTTGGATATCGAATTTACTGCCTGACATCGTGGACCAAGGAGCGGACTTTGTTCGAGGAGCGGGTCAAGCTATCAGCTTGTTCATGGTTGGAATTGTGACTCCTGCATCCATCATCGATGATATATGCATGCAGATAGCTAATGATGTTGACCAAACAGGCGCATGCAATAAGGATGACGGCATTGGAGTGGTAACAAAATGGCTGAACTATCTGGTATGGCTCACCTATGTTTTCTTCCTCATTCAATTCTTAGCCAATAGAAGCTTCAGGGGTATTGAGTAGGATGAATCGTTCAGTTATATTCTTGATGCTTTTCCTCTTGGTATTCCCCCTCATTCCTCTGAATATGGAAATAAAGATTCCATCTGCCGAGGGAACTACTACCGATACATTCCCAATGGGCAACGGAGGCACTCTTATGGGAGCGGGAACTCCGACAGGAACAGACCCCTGCCTCGTTCAGAGTGCTAGTGCAGGAGGATGGCACTCCTATTCAACTGGAGGAAATAATTTCTGGTTCGGGAAAGAGGACCACGATAGCTGCCAGATAGCGATGATGGTTTTTGGGGATATTACTTCAAGCATATCGGCAGGAGCAACCATCCTGAGTGTCAAGCTTGATTTTCCCTCTTTCACTCAAACATATGGCTCGCCTCCTAATTTCGATATACGCATGATTAATTATTTCGATAGCGCAACCTGTCAAAGCACAAACGACCACGATGCCGACTCCACGTTCTATGCCAACGTATGGAATTTCAGCAATCCAGTTCTATTACATGATGTAGTCGCTGGCTCGGCCATATCGGGTCAACTCGTCACGCTAAACTCCAATGCTTCGGCAGCCATAGCCAATCAGATGGTAACAACGCAGATGAATGGATATGTTTGCCTCGTACTTTGGCAGACAGGAGTTCCACATGGAGGAGGAGCCTCAAATGATATGTATAAATGCTGCGGAGGAACTGGACCAGAACTACAAATTGAGTGGGAGCTTTCAACCACTTTCACTCTGACTGTCAAGATGTATGATTCTACCAATTCAACTCAGCTCACTTTCCGAAATCCTACCATAACGATGGCTTTCATCAACGGCACAGTCTCTGGAGACATTGACTGCTCATCCGTATGCACGATAGGTCCAGTGGATAAGTCCACGCCTGTCAGGATACTGGCAAAATTCGGGGCTCATGCCGTCAAGATTGACGGCCAGAACAGTTATAATAGAACTTGTGCAGATACATGCGACATAAAGATTCCTGTGTCCGTATATGATACAACCAATTTAATGTTCTATGATGAAGCTGGGGCAGCCGTAACAGCGACTAATTTCGGAATTACATACTCCAATTCCACTGTCAGTACAGTCACTGTAGGGGCGACCTCAAAATCTCTTAAATGGCTGCCCAACGGAACACAATCTATAACAAGCATTGCAAACGCTGGAGGACTCGAGCTTAATGCAACTACGGGATTTAACGTAACTGCCAATAGCCAGACATTCAGTTTCCTGCTTACGACTCCGATGATTGAGATTACCCTCAATCTTTTCGCTGATGACATGACAACTCTCCTCAACTTCCATGCCCCTACAGTTCGAGTATTGAGTCTCAATGGCAGTGCCTCATCCTATACAACCTGCTCGAACTCCTGCTCGTTTAGGTTGTATGAGAATGAGCCGATAGGCATCCAATCGAAATGGAACTCACTCGGAGTGAGAACCAATACTACAAATATGTTCAATATGACTGTAACGGATGCAGCCACTCAGTCAGCGAATCTGGCACTCTCGGTATTTAGCATGGGATTTGAGTTCCAGAGCATAGACAAAACACTCGATATACTTCCGACATCTTTCGTCTATGCATTGGCTAACGGCACTGAAATCACTCAGACAAACTATGGAGATTCATGGTTCAGGAACACCACACTCACTCCGAAACAAATCAACTACCATGGAACTAATATGAACACCAACGGAACTCAGGTAAGCATAGAGAGCTCGGGAACACGCCTGTTCTACCTTGATTATTTCGAGGTTTCGCTCAGGGCGAGAAACTCGGACAATTCCTCATATCCAGTGGATACTGTCTCATTCAAGGTAAGATTCACAAACGGAACGGAGTCGACCTACTCGACTGACGCTTCGGGAATCACTGGTTTCTATCTGGGCAACCATACCAGCATAGATGTTTTCGCTTTCTGGGAGTCGCTCTTGGTAAATTCCAGCCAAGTGGCAGTATCATCGGCATCAAATCTGTTCTTCTTCCCTACCTCTGTGTATAAGGATGCAGCCAATGTCATATTCTTTGCGGTAAACAACACAGTCGCAGACAATATCAGGAGCTTCGGAATAGAGATACAGTTCTGGAGCAACCATACAAGCCCACAGATATTAAAGTACAAGTACAACTCCGAGAGATACAACGAGCCAACTAATTTCAAGTTAAATGGAACTGCCTATATTAGCCCTGCACTCTCTTGGAACTGGAATGACGTTACAAGGATACTCTCTCTTGAGATACCATTTGCCTCAGGATACAACACATCGATTATGACTCCATACGACCCATCATGGGGAAACTCTACTATAATCATCGGACTCGACCCATCAACCCAGATGCTCTTTAGCGGAAACCTTATCGGGGCAGCACTCGCTCCATATACAGCGATGATGGGACTCTGGGTTTATCTCCTGCTCGCTGCCTTGCCAATAATAATGACATACATCAAATCAAACTCAGTGGGAATCACCTTGCTGACTATATCATTCACTTCATTCGCTTTCATATCCCTCGGAGATATGGTGTTGTTGCCTCCGATAGGAATTATAGTCGCCTATATGATACTGGCTCTTTCAGTCGCAGCCACATTCTATAGATTGCTGAAGCGTGATGACTAGGCAAACAGGATTTAGGGTCAAGCATCCATATGATGATTCATTGGAGAATATAATCAAGGGCAAGAAGAAAAAGGTAAACCAGTTCGAGAAGTCATACTTCGTGGCACTTCAAGGCAGGGAACAGATAAAAATCATGGATTTCAGGGGAATGGATGTCAAAATGAGAATAACAGGGGCTAGAAGAAAGAAAAACATCAGGTCCAGCCGTTTTGACGTGGATATTGATATCTATTAATATTCTTATATAGGAAAAACAGCACAGTCCAAACATGCAACTCAACTTAAATAATAAATTAAGTTTAGGCAGCCTCAGTGGAGTCTCAGCCCTTGCAGCCGTTTTGGTTTTCGTAACTGTCGCCATAACACTGATTATTGGATTGAGAGTTTATTCTGATGTAGAATCGACTATAAACCTGACAGGTCAGGCCAACACTAGTGCAGTTTCGGTAATAAACCAGACTTACTCTAGTTTTGAACTTGCATCGGTCATCCTTGTAGTAATTGTCGCATCAGTTATCTTAGGTGTGCTTATTGGCTTCGGTAGAGCGTAAAATTAAATTACATTCAACCGAAATCCAACATCGGAAGCCCCGAAATACAAAAGGTTAAGGGCTTCCCTCCCATTTTTCAATTAAATGATTGAAGAACTGAGATTTCTCTCGCTTTTCTCCATGCTGACTGTCGGCTCATATTTTGATTTATTCAACAAACGCCAGATTCCCGCTATAATTTTCATTCCTTCATTCATAATATCTCTGGCTTTCTTCATCGTGGAGTTCAGCATCCCTACGGTTTTCATAGTATCCCTCTGGTTCATTGCGTGTTTCTTTCTGTCTAGGTATAAACTCTGGTACGGAGCGGACACATTATCTCTCATGGCAATCGCCATGTCGTATCCTTTCCTAAGTCCATATATTTTCATGTATGGTTCACTACCATATTCAATATCATATATGATACATGGAGTGGCAAAGAACAAGTCTTTCACTGAAATAATGAGGACAAGGATGCCCTTTTTACCTGCATTATGGCTAGGGTTAGTCATAGTCTTTCTCCTTAGGTTATTATAGCAAAATGTTAATATCTGAAGAGCAGCAATTCTATGGAGCTATCATAGGATATGGATTGATTGTTATATCCATAGGTGTGCTGGGAATAGCGTACAGGCTCTGGCAGTATCTTGAGAGAATGGATTTGAGGGATTGATGAATAAATTATTTTAATGTCGAATGATTTAAAAGGAATTTAATTAATTTTTATTCATGCTTGTTGCATTGATGGACTATATATTCGTCATGATGGTTGTCAGTGCAGTGGTTTCCTATCTTCCATTAGGAAAGTATTTCTCTGAAATGGGGACGATAATGTTCAGCCTTTGGGGATTCATATCCGCATCCGTGCTGGCTCTGGGAACTTACAAGATGGATTTTGTCACGGACAATGCCACTCCATTATTCTCCGTGGAAACAGAGTATTTTCTGGCATATTATTTCGTGGGATTCGCTTTGCTCAGCCTAGTCAGGTTCATAGCGGTATCCTTGAAGATGCTTAACGGTTCTTATGTCGCCAGTTATTGAAATGTGAATATTTAAATGATTAGTAAAGATAATATTGTTTGATGTCTGAATACGAAGAGACTGCAAAGTCAGCCCTAAAGGATGAGATTTTAATGCAGGAGGGCTCTAACAATGACCCGAATTTCTCCGTGTTCGGAGAGGACTATGAACGGGTCAAATACCTTTCCGAGGGAACGGAGAGAAAGAACCCACATATCAATAACATTGAAGAGAACATATTTTCGTTGCTGACTCCTCCAGTGGCAACAACTAACCTTAACGAAACAGATATAAAAATAATGGAACTCAGGGCTGAGAATGTCATCATGAGAGGACTCATGAACGTGGGCTCTGAGGATTACACATGGGATGCGCAGTCCCATATAGAGAACAGGAAGATGGAGTTTCAGTTGAACCTCAGGAAATCCAAGGAGGGATGGAACAGGGAACTTTTCCAGACATCCACTCGACAGGTAAACATAGGGCAGCAAGCCAAAGCAGGTCGAGGATTCATCCAGCGATTGAAAGACGGAGCTTCCCGATAATGGTAGCATTTGGAGACCCATCTATAACCCTAACGCTTCTCTTCTCCACTATGTTCCTCTTGGTTATACTCATCATAGGGCTAGCCTTGATGCGTGGTCCTGCATTGGCTTTCCTCATAGCGAAACTACGCAGCCAGTCAATTATCATAACTGTGGGGCGTGACAGGATGTGCAAGGTTCAGGCAGGCTCTTATAGACAGGGTAGCGTCTATGCCTCTGGCTCTGGATACTATGGCGTGAGTGCTGGGTCAACTTATGTTGACAGGCAGGGCAGAGTTCCCATCCAGTTTGCATATGACCAATTAGCCATGACCTTAGACCCCCGAATGGTTCAGGCAATGAATGAACTGAAACGATATGAGATTCCCTACCATGTAGAGAAACAGGACAAGAAAGGAGAAACGATATACATCGAGAAGAATAAAATCGAAAATATCGGAGATTTGCAGGAATTTCTCAAATTCATGGAAGAACATAGGAACGCAATAGAATACGATAATTTGGACGAGAAATCTCAAAAGGTACATCTTGGAGAGTGCATACAATGTCAGGTAATAGAGTCAGGAGTCAGGCTTCCTTATGAGACAGTGGACCTAATGGGAATCCCCTCATGGATTAATAAGACGATTTCCCCTAGCTTTTTGGATGGAATAATAGTCAACGAGGTGAAAATGAAATTACTTCAACAACAAAAACTAGACCCTAAATGGCTGATATTATTGCCTGCGGTAATAATCGCCTCTGGGGTAGCATTGCTTATTATGGCCCAATTAGCAGCCACACCTCCTCCAATTCCTAGCGTGAATATAGCTCCATGAGCAGCAATTTTGACAGAAGCACATTCTATAAGGGCCAAGCCCCGATAGAACAGAGCCTTATCTCCACAGTCAACCGAATAGGACTCCTGAAAGAGCAAGCAAGCGTCACGGGGAACTATGACCCGTATTTCGAGGCTATCAGTTTTCTTTATGATATAATCCCTCCTGACGTGAGACGACAGATGAACGAGACAAAGGAAATGAAAGCCATGATTAAGGGCATCCCTGACGAATATGCCGAGGAACTCAATAAGATGACGAGACTCGACAGAATGAACGCACATAGAAACCTAGCCCCGAAGTTCAAGAAGAAGAACGCTGACAGGTTTTTCAGGAGGCTTATGGAGCTTCTCTATGATGCAGACCTCCTACTCAAGTCCCAGAACAGGTACACATCGGAGGTTGGATATGATTAAGATGGAAGAGGAGGGCTGGAGCAGAAAGGAAAAGCTTGCAGCGATTCTGGCGACATTGACCACTCTTGGAACGTACATTATCATAATCGAGATAGCTCTGGCTAATGGCTGGATGTAAAATGAACAATCATAAATTTTATCAAGGCAATGCCCTAGATGTTCTGAAAACATTTCCAGAAAAATCAATAGACATGGCGATAACCTCGCCTCCCTATTGGGGATTAAGGGATTATGGAATCGATGGGCAATTAGGATTAGAGCCAACATTTGATTTATACATAAAGCATCTATGCGATATATTCGAGGAAACAAAAAGGGTTCTGAAAGACGAGGCTACATTGTGGGTTAATCTTGGAGATACTTATAGTTCTAGTGGGGGTATGACTAATACTAAACATCTAAAAACAGCTAAGGTCGGAGCAACGAAAAGCGGTATTCAACTTGCCTCAAGTAAATGGAGAAAAGAGAATAAATCTAAAAACAACATTCCTGATAAATCATTGGTAGGTATCCCCTTTCGCTTTGCCATTGAAATGATTAATCGTGGTTGGATATTGAGAAACACTTTGATTTGGCATAAAAATAATTGTATGCCTAGCTCGGCAACCGATAGATTTACTGTTGACTATGAGTATATTTTCTTTTTTTCCAAGACTAAACATTATTACTTTCAACAGCAATTTGAAAAATCTTTAGACTATAAAGATGATATACGCAGAATGTCAAAAAACAACAAACAAACTAAAAATTCCCAACAAAGTCAAGAACAATGGAACGCAAAAAAAATCAATGTAGATAGAATAAAATTAGGCAGGAATAAAAGAACTGTTTGGAACGTAAATACGAAGCCATTCAAGGAAGCTCATTTCGCAGTGTTCCCAGAGGCATTAGTCGAAACGCCAATATTGGCGGGTTGCCCTCCCAAAGGAATAGTGCTGGATATGTTTTCGGGAGCTGGCACAGTTGCAGTAGTAGCCAGAAAACAAAATAAAAATACGATTAATATTGAGTTAAATCCTGAATATATTAAAATGGCTAAACGGAGACTTCAAAATGAGTGCAATCGATGACAAGTCAAAAAGGAAAGGGATACATAGGAATTTTTGGGAATGGTTTGATAATCTTGACCAGAAACTCAATGAGAAAGTAAAACAGGAACTCAAGGGAGGATTGAGGTTCGACTTTGAGAAAAAAAAGGAGCGTGAAGAAGAATGAGTTTCTATCCTGACGATTATGTCACAAATACACGCCTAATGGAGAAGACCAAGGCCGTGGACGTGACTCCCCAGTCCAATGACCCTGCATGGTTCGTAGACCAGAGAATCACCAGAGGAAACAAGAACTGGTTTGAATATGTCATATCCAAGAGATTGAAAGAGCAGCGAAACACGATGATATTCATCCTCGGAGCTCCTCGAACTGGCAAGAGCTGGACAAGCATAACGCTGGCAAATGCCATAGACCAGAACAATGATTTCGACCATAGCCATATAGTCTGGACGATTCCAGAGCTGGTCCAGTTGATTAAGAACACCAAAGAGAAATGCTGTATCATCTTCGATGAGTCGGGGGCGAATTTCAGCAACAGGAATTTTATGAGTTCTTGGAACAAGGCTCTGAATTTTATCCTCCAGACATTCGGAAGCCGTTATATCAATATTATATTTAATCTACCTCAGCTCAGTTTTACTGACAAGGCAGCGAGGGACATGGCAACATTCAGCCTCTTGATGATGCAGAGAGGGCAAGCCCGTACTTATTCGCATTGGAGTGACTTGCATTTCGGCAAGAATTTCCGCAGGTTTCTCGGCACTATAAAGATAAACAGTCCGCTTGATGCACTCAAGCAAAAGAAGCATCATTATCTCTGGACCCCTGAGCATGACCAGACCAGCAAGAACTCTCCATGTTTCGGTCTGGACGAGCATCTAAAAAAGGACTGCTATAGATTCTGGAATCCCCTGATATACGAATATGAGAACAGAAAGAGGCAGTATCAGGATGACCTATTCGAGCAGACACTCAAGCAGACCCAAGCTCTCGCAGAAAAGGAAAGTGGCAGGCAGATACTGAACCATAAGGAAATAATTGCAAACATAGTCCAAGAGCCAGACAAATACTGCATAGGGGGCAAGCTGAACGCACAGGTAGTGAGCGTAAAGATGGGGGTAGGCATATCAAAAGCAGGGGCAGCATGCAACATCCT
>TARA_R110002110_G_scaffold114251_18_pt1 | contig 12020 bp, 9 predicted proteins | sample TARA_R110002110 | Tara Oceans TARA_R110002110 (sample SAMEA4397330) | marine metagenome | biome: Polar Biome; feature: [SRF] surface water layer (ENVO:00010504); material: water (ENVO:00002006), including particulate matter (ENVO:01000060) such as... | depth 5 m
AAGAGGTGGTGCCCCGTTCGATACCTGTGCGCATGGCGAGACCCATGCCGGCCGACGGGCCTCGTACATTCTGGCGGGAAAGCGTTGCGGACAAAATCCAACGCAAGCGAAACGAAAATCCCTGCAACCCGCGGTAAAATGGAGTCAGGACATGGATATGTCTCTCACAGGCAAGAGATTTCCACGGACGAATATCGCTGCACCCGGGCTGGCGTAGGCGAAAAAATTGACGTAAAGCGGCGAAACAGACTGACAGAACGACGCCGCGCCCGCAATTGCGCCAGTATCGGAATCCCGAATGTTTACCGCCACCTTGCTGACCAACCCCACCACCCCGGTTCTTGACCGCACGACCGTTGAAAGCCTGCGCAATGCCTGGGGCGGCGGCGATGCCGTCTGGCTGAACCCTGCGATTGCCGCCGAATTTCCCGTGCAGGCGATGCCCGGAAATCGTTGGGAGGCCTGGCAAGGGCTTCAGGCCCTTGGCATTGATCTGGTGGTACAACCAACTGAAAGCAGGCGTAAAAAACTGCTGCTGGCCGATATGGACAGCACGATGATACAGCAAGAATGTATTGATGAGTTGGCCGCCGAGGCCGGTGTTGGCGCACATGTGGCGGACATTACCGCCCGCGCCATGAACAGCGAGCTGGATTTCAACGCGGCGCTGCGCGAGCGGGTCGGCCTGCTGAAAGGCTTGCCGGAAGCCGCGATCGAACGCGTGTTTGCGAACCGCATCACCCTGATGCCGGGCGGGCCGGTGCTGTTGGCCACCATGAAGGCGCACGGCGCGCGAACGGCACTTGTATCGGGCGGTTTTACCGAATTCACCGGACGCGTCGCGCAGCTGCTGGGCTTTGACGAAAACCGCGCGAACGTGTTGCACATCGAAAACGGCGTACTGACGGGAACGGTCGCCGAGCCGATTCTGGGCCGTGAGGCGAAAGTGCAGGCGCTGAAAGAACTGACCGCGCAGATGGGCATCACCCCTGCCGAAGCCATTGCGGTCGGCGATGGCGCGAATGACCTTGGCATGCTGGGGCTTGCAGGTATGGGCGTTGCGCTGCATGCAAAGCCCGCCGTAGCCGAACAGTGCGATATCCGCATCAACCACGGCGACCTGACGGCGCTGTTGTATGTGCAAGGCTATGCGGTCGAAAGCTTTCGCGCCGCAAGCTAGCGTTTTCAGACCGACCTCCGGGCGCACAACATGGCCCGGCCCGCCAGTCGGGCGAGTTTCGACCGGCCCACCCTGAGGTGTCTGGCACGGCAAAACTGTGCTATCCTCCAAGGAAGAATCGCGGCGTTCGCACCGTGACAAACCCAACCGGAAAAGGAGGAACGATGCCCGATTATATCTTCGTCTATCACGGCGGCAAAATGCCCGCGAACCCTGAAGAGGCCAAAAAATCCATGGCGGCATGGATGGCTTGGTTTGGCGGTATGGCGGCGGCGGTGGTCGATGGCGGCAACCCTGTCGGCATGTCCAGCACGGTATCCAAGGCGGGCGTGGCCGACAACGGCGGCGCCAACCCGGTTTCGGGCTATTCGATCATTCGGGCCGATGACATCGCCGGCGCGATTGCCCATGCCAAAGGCTGCCCGATCTGCGCCGAAGGCGGCTCTGTCGAAGTGGCCGAAATCATACCGATGTAGCCGAGGCCTCAGCGCCCCCAACCCGCCCCTTGCATCTCGCGCAGGCGGCTGGCGGTGCGCTCGAATTCGAAAGCTCCCGATCCTTCGATGTACAACCGCTCCGGCACATCAGCGGCGGAAACGATCAACCTGACCTGCGCCTCGTACAGCGAATCGATCAGCGTCACGAAACGCTTGGCTTCATTGTAGTTGCTGGCGGAAAGCTGCGGCACATCCTCCAGCACCAGCACCCGCACCACCTGCGCGATCGCCAGGTAGTCGGCGGGGCCAAGCGGTTTGGCGCACAATTCCCAGAACGTCGCGCGGCCCACGCCATTGGCGAAGCGCGCCAGTTCCACCTCGCGGCCGTTCACCGGCAGGCGCAACGGGTCGCCGTAGACACCGCCCGAAAGATCCGTCCAGATCGCATCGATCGCGTCTTTCGCCTTGCCCGCGGGATGGAAATACACCTGCGCCCCGGCAAGGCGGTGCTGGCGGTAATCATTCGGGCTTTCCAACGCGCATACCTGCATCCGGTCGCGCAGCAACCCGATGAAGGGCAGGAACAACTGCCGGTTCAGTCCGTCTTTGTACAGATCTTCCGGCACGCGGTTCGAGGTGGTTACCACCACCACCCCGGCGGCAAACAACTTTTCGAACAGCCGCCCGACGATCATCGCATCGGTGATGTCTGTGATCTGCATTTCGTCGAAGGCCAGCAGTCGCAGGTCACGGATGATGGCATCGGCCACCGGGGCCAGTGCATCCTCGACACCCTGCTTGCGGGCCTCGTGCATGCCACGGTGGATTTCCTGCATGAAAGCGTGGAAATGCACGCGACGCTTGGCCGGGCTGTCGGTGGCGGCAACGAACAGGTCCATCACCATGGATTTGCCGCGCCCGACGCCACCCCACAGATACAGGCCTTTCGGCGCGGGTGGGTCTTTGCGAAACAGGCCTTTCAGCAAACCCTGTTTGCGCTCTGCCACCGCTTCGGTCCAGGCGCGTATTTCCTCCAGAACCGGCAGAAGGGCGTGTTGCGCCGGGTCGACGCGCAGCGTTCCTGCCGCCACCTTCGCCTCATAGATCTGTGTCAGAGTTTCCCGCATGGCGGCGCTTTTAGCTTGGGGTTCGCGGCGTGACCAGCCCCCGGCGCACCGTGGCGCAAAACCGGCCCCCGGCCCGCGTGGCGGCGGTTGCGTACGTAACCGTCAAACCGGCAAATCGCGGTTGCTGACGATCGCCTCCATCGTGATGTAGGAGGTCACGGTTTCCAGATCGACCTTGGCAATCATCCGCTGATAGATCAGATCAAAGGCGTTCATATCCTCGGCCACGATCTTGATCATATAGTCATAATCCCCCGCGAGGCGGTAGAAATCGACGACGTTGGCGATCGTGCTGACTTCGCGCCGGAACACCTGCAACCAGTCGGCAGAATGGTGCCGCGTGCGCACCATCACGAACACCGTCAGCCCGAGGCCAAGCCGGTTCGGGTCAAGCCGCAGGGTCTGACCGGCGATCAGCCCGCTGTCGTGCAACGCCTTCAGTCGCCGCCAGCAGGCATTTTGCGACAGGCCGACCCGTTCGGCCACCTCACGCTGCGACAACGCGGCATCTTTTTGCAGGCAACGCAGGATCGCACGATCAATATTATCTATATTTTCTGGCTTCATGGGTCATTTGACCCAATAAATACATCAGACGCAATGTAAAAAGGTAAAGTTTAACCACCAAAATGCAGTTAATCTTGTGCAACGGTTCTGAACAGACAGGTGACGCCATGCAAACTCTCTCCGCCCTTCAGGAATTCGCCCGGAGCCTTGACGTGCCGGATGTGGTCGCGCAGCTTCGCGCCGGGGTGATCGGCGAAGGTGCGGCGTTCGAGGGGCCGTTCGGGCCGCAGAAGATCCTCTATGCCGATTACGTCGCCTCGGGGCGTGCGCTGCGGCAGGTCGAGGCGTTCGTGATGGAAAAGGTACTGCCCTTCTACGCCAACAGCCACACCGAAGCCTCGTATTGTGGCGGTGCCATGACCCGGATGCGGCGTGAGGCGCGGGCCATCGTTGCCCGTGCGTGCGGTGCGGACGACAATTTTGCCACTGTATTTTGCGGTTCGGGCGCGACCGCCGGGCTGAATCGGCTGGTTAATCTGTTGGGCGTGACCGAGGCCGTACAGCGCGGCGAAAACCCACTGATCATCCTCGGCCCGTATGAGCATCACTCCAACATTCTGCCGTGGCGCGAAAGCGGGGCGGAGGTGGTCGAGATGCCAGAGGCCGCGACCGGCGGCCCTGACCTGGTGGTTTTGGAAAAAACCCTTCGCGATGCCTCCGGCCGCCTGATCGTCGGGGCGTTTTCCGCCGCTTCGAACGTCACCGGAATTGTGACAGACCCTGATCCGGTGAGCCGGCTGCTCAAACGCCATGGCGCGCTGGCTGTGTGGGACTATGCCGGCGGCGGCCCCTATCTGCCGATTGACATGCGCGCCGGCAGCGATGCGGAAAAAGACGCCGTCGTGGTCTCAGCACACAAGTTTCCGGGCGGGCCGGGGGCCTCGGGCATCATGATCGTGCGCAAGGCCGCCGTCAGCACCCGCCGCATGTTCCATCCGGGCGGCGGCACCGTGCGCTTTGTCTCCTCTACCGCGCAGGATTATGCCACCGATCTTGCAACGCGCGAAGAGGCGGGCACGCCCAACATTGTCGGCGACATCCGGGCCGCACTGAGCTTTCTGGTCAAATCCGCCCTCGGCCAGGCCCGGATGGATGCCCGCCACGCCACGCTGCGCGCCCGCGCCCTGTCGGTCTGGTCGCAAAACCCGGCGATGCAGATCCTGGGAAACCCGCAGGCCCACGCCCTGCCGATCTTTTCGTTTCGCGTCCGCGACATCGCGCATGGCGGCTATCTCCACGACCAGATTTTCACCCGGCTTTTGTCTGATTTCCATGGCATACAGGCGCGCGGAGGTTGTGCCTGCGCCGGGCCTTACGCCCACCGCCTGCTGGAAATTGATGCCGCACAGTCCGCCGCGATCCGCCGCGCCATTCTGCGCGGTGATGTCGTGGAAAAACCCGGCTGGGTGCGGCTCAACTTCTCGGCGCTGATGGACGATGCCAAAGCGGATTTTGTGATTGCGGCCGTTGATGCCCTGGCCCGCTCGCCCTGGCCGATGGCCGGCACCTATGTCTGCGACGGCGCAACGGCGCGCGTCCGCCCCGCGGCCTGACCGGGCCAGAGACCGGAGGCGAGCCGCGCACCGGCATTACCCCTGATCGGGTTCTGCCAGTCGCTGAAGGCCGGCCACGTCGCACGCCATGGTGCCGCCGTCGCGCCGCACGATACCGCTGTCGCGCAACCCCTGAAAGGCGCGGTTCACTTTCGGGCGACTCGCCCCCAGAACAGCCGCAATATCGGATTGACTGATCTCTAGGCGCAGCACCGGGTTTGACGGCAGGTCATCGCCGTGGCTATGGCGCAGCGTGAACAGCAGGAACCGTGCGACGCGCGCTTCGAGATTGTAGAGCGCCAGGCCTTCCAACTGCGCCGTCGTGTCGCGCAGCATCTGGCAAAGATACGCGACGATGGCCCTGCACAGATCGGGTTCGCGCGCGGTGATGGCGTCAAAATCACGGCGCATCAGCACATAGGCGCCGGTCGCCAACAGCGCCACCGCATCGGCAGAGCGGGGCGCGCCGTCAAACAGCGCCAACTCTCCCATCACGTCGCCGGCCTCGGCATGACGCAGCACCAGCTCCCGGCCCTGCGCGGTTGATACCGCCATGCGTACCCGGCCCGAGACAAGGGCCAACAAATATTCTCCCGCGTCACCGCGCTGGAACAACACCATGCCCGCAGGCCATTCCCGCCACTGCGCCACGTCAGCAATCTGTTGCAGAATACGGTCGTCCAATCCCTCGAACAGCCGGAATGAACGCCAGAAGGCCGCGGTTCCGCCCAGTCTTTCCGGTGCCATTTCTGTAATTCCTTCGGGTCCCGCACCGAGGGTAGCCCGGCACCCCACAGGACGAAAGGGGGTTTTTCGCGATTGCCACGCCTTCCCTTTCGGCAAACGCCCGGTGATGGGGCTCCGGTCGGGTTTCCGGCAGGAATGTGTCAACAACAGGGCAAAAAAACGGCCGGAACTATACTTTAGGATAGACAGCGCACTATCCTTTAGGATAGTTTTGAGCCATAGAACGAACAAAGTATTTCAATCACCACATGCCGGATTGTCGGCAGTGCGCCCCCCTCGGATGCTACCGCCGAGGGGGGTGTTTTTTTCATGGTCCGTGGTGCCGCGTCTTGCCCCGATCAATGCGGCAGGCTCTGGCATTGGACCTTGTACCGAAACCGCAGCGCAGCGTGTCACGAAGCTTCGACCCGCACCGCCGAGAATTTGAACTCGGGGATCTTGCCGTAAGGGTCCACCGCCGGGTTCGTCAGGATGTTTGCCGCCGCTTCGACAAAGGCGAAGGGCAGAAAGACCATATCTTCGGCTACCGCCCGGTCGGCGCGCGCCATGATGGTGATCGTGCCGCGCCGGGTCGACAGTCGCACATTGCCGCCAGGGGCCACGCCCAGCCGCCGCAGAGTTGCCGGGTGGAGTGAGCAGTTTGCCTCCGGCTCGACCGCATCCAGCACTTTTGAGCGCCGCGTCATCGACCCGGTGTGCCAATGCTCCAACTGCCGCCCCGTCGTCAGAACCATCGGGTATTCGGCGTCCGGCACCTCATCCGGGGCGATCACTGACGCGGGCGTAAACTTTGCCCGCCCGTTTTCCCGCGGAAAGCCCTCGGCAAAGACAATCGACTGGCCCGGGTCCGTCTCGGACAGGCTGGGATAGGTAACGCAGCTTTCGCGTTCCAGCCGCTCCCACGAGATGTTCGCCAGCGATTTCATGTTCAGCTTCATTTCGGCGAATACCTCGGACGGGTGCGTATAGCTCCAGCCAAGACCCAGACGTTTTGCAAGGTCGGTGGTAATCGCCCAATCCTCGCGGGCCTCGCCGGGGGGCGGCACCGCCGGACGGCCCATCTGCACCTGGCGGTTGGTGTTGGTGACCGTGCCGGTTTTTTCGTAAAACGCGGCGGCGGGCAGGATGACATCGGCATAGTTTGCGGTTTCGGTCAGGAAGATATCCTGCACCACCAGATGTTCCAGCTTGGCCAGCGCCTCGCGGGCATGGGTGACATCGGGGTCAGACATCGCCGGGTTTTCACCCTGAATATACATGCCGCGAATATGGCCTTCATGCACCGCATCGAGGATCTCGGTGACGGTCAGGCCCTTTTCGGCACTGAAGTCGCCCGCCCCCCAGACCTCGGTAAAGGCGTGGCGGATGTTGTCGGACGTAACGCTTTGATAATCTGGCAGGAACATCGGGATGAGCCCCGCATCCGAGGCCCCCTGAACGTTGTTCTGTCCGCGCAACGGATGCAGGCCCGCGCCGGGGCGGCCCACCTGGCCGGTCATCAGCGCCAGCGAAATCAGACACCGGGAGTTGTCAGTGCCGTGAATGTGCTGACTGATGCCCATCCCCCAGAAAATCATGGCCGCCCTGGCCCCGGCGAACAGCCGCGCCACTTCGCGCAACGTCTGGGCTGGAACACCGCAGATGCCTTCCATCTTTTCGGGCGCGAAATTGGCAAGATGCGCCTTCTCAGCCTCCCAATTTTCGGTATAGGCGTCGATATATTGTTGATCGTAAAGCTTTTCCTCAACGATCACATGCATGATCGCATTCAGCATCGACACGTCGGAACCGGGGCGGAATTGCAGCATATGCGCCGCGTGACGCTTCATCGCCGTGCCGCGCGGGTCCATTATGATCAGCTTGCCGCCGCGCTTGGTGAACTGCTTGAAAAAGGTCGCGGCAACCGGGTGGTTCTCGGTCGGGTTCGCACCGATCACGATCGCCACATCGGCGTTTTCGATTTCGTTGAACGTCGCGGTGACCGCTCCGGAGCCGACGTTTTCCATCAGTGCCGCGACCGACGACGCATGGCACAGCCGCGTGCAATGATCGACGTTGTTATGGGCAAAGCCCTGACGGATCAGCTTCTGGAACAGATACGCCTCCTCATTGGAGCATTTGGCCGAGCCAAAGCCCGCAACCGCCCGCCCGCCGACCGTGTCGCGCAGCTTCGCCATGCCGCCCGCCGCAAAATCCAGCGCCTCGTCCCAAGTCGCTTCGCGAAAATGGGTCGCAAGGTTGCCGGGGTCGACGTTCAGGCCCTTGGGCATGCCCTCGCGCCGGATCAGCGGATTGGTCAGGCGGTGTGGATGATGAATATAGTCAAAACCAAAGCGGCCTTTGACGCAGAGGCGGCCTTCGTTGGCGGGACCGTTGATACCATCGACGAACTTCACCTTGCCGTCCTTGACCTTCAGGCTGACCTGGCAGCCGACACCGCAGAACGGGCAGATCGACTTGACTTCCGCGTCGAAATCCTTGCTGTCGCCGCGCTGTTGATCGTCAAGAACGGTCGCGGGCATCAAGGCGCCGGTCGGGCAGGCCTGCACGCATTCGCCGCAAGCCACGCAACTGCTGGCCCCCATCGGGTCGGCCATATCGAAGACCGGAAAACTGTCTTGCCCGCGCCCGGCCATGCCAATCACGTCATTCACCTGGACCTCACGGCAGGCCCGCACGCAGAGCCCGCAGGAAATGCAGGCATCGAGATTGACCCGCATCGCGACGTGGCTGTCGTCCAGCAGCGGAATCCGCGATTTTTCCAGCTTGGGCAGGCGGTTCGCGGTCGCACCGGTTGCAGCCACCATGTCGGCCAGGTGGGAAGAGGCGTCATGCGCCGCCTCGGGCTGGTCGGTGACCAGCATTTCTACCACCATCTTGCGAGCCGCTTGCGCGCGGGCGGAATTGGTGTGAACCACCATGCCCGGCTTGGGCTCGCGGATGCAGGACGCGGCCAACACGCGCTCTCCCTCGACCTCGACCACACAGGCGCGGCAGTTGCCGTCGGGGCGGTATCCGGGGGCGGGCTTGTGGCACAGGTGCGGAATGATCAGCCCGCGACCATTGGCGATCTCCCAGATCGACAAACCGGCTTCGGCGGTGACTTCGCGGCCATCAAGGGTGAAGGTGACAGACATCAGATTTCCTCCGCGAAATGTTTCATCACCAGGCGGATCGGGTTTGGCGCGGCCTGACCCAGCCCGCAGATCGAGGCGTCGACCATCACCTGGCTGATTTCTTCCAGCAGCGGCTGGTCCCATCTGTCCGCCTGCATCAGCTTGACGGCTTTTTCACAGCCGACCCGGCAGGGCGTGCATTGCCCACAGCTTTCGGATTCGAAGAACCGCAGCATGTTCAGCGCGGCCTGCTTTGCGCTGTCCAGGTGTGACAGCACGACGACAGCGGCAGAGCCGATAAAACTGCCCAGCGGCTGCAAAGTGTCAAAATCCAGCGGCACATCGCTGATCGAGGCGGGCAATAACCCCGAAGACGGCCCCCCCGGCTGATAGGCTTTGAACCTGTGCCCTTCGGCCATGCCCCCCGCCGCCGCGATGACATCAAGGATCGTCGATCCGGCGGGCAGCAGATAGACGCCAGGAGCCGTGACCCGACCCGAAACGGAATAGGAACGCAGCCCGGTGCGTCCGTTCTTCTCGATGCCCGACAGAACCCCGGGCCCTTCGCGCAGAACCCGTGCCACCCATTTCAGGGTTTCAACGTTGTGCACCAGCGTCGGGCGGCCAAAGATACCGACCTGCGCCACAAAGGGCGGGCGGTGTCGCGGCAGACCGCGCTTTCCCTCGATGCTTTCGATCATCGCGGATTCTTCGCCACAGATATAGGCACCCGCACCTCTGCGCAGATCGATATAGCCAGGGGCGACGATGCCGGCCGCTTCCAGCGCCGCGATCTCTTGTTTCAGGATGTGCAGCACCGCCGGATATTCGTCGCGCATGTAGATGAAGCAGGTTTCGGCCTCGACCGCCCAGGCGGCAATCAACATGCCTTCCAGGAACAGATGCGGGGTGCGTTCCAGATAGTGACGATCTTTGAAAGTGCCGGGTTCGCCCTCGTCGCCGTTCACGGCAAGATAACGCGGCCCGGCGTTGCCGCGCACAAAGCCCCATTTGGTGCCTGACGGAAAGCCTGCCCCGCCAAGACCGCGCAGACCCGAGGCCAGAATGGTTTCCTGCACCGCTTTCCAGTCGCCACCTTCCCGCAACTCGGCAAGTTTGGTGTAACCACCGGCGGCCTGATAGGCGGCAAAGCCCTCGTACGCCGGGATATGGGCATGGAAATTGCCCGCGTCGATCGCGGCCTGAACCTTTTCAACGGTCGCGTGGTCGATGTGATGATGGCCGATTTCCAGCACGGGTGCCGTATCACAATGGCCCATGCAGGGCGCGCGCAGCACCCGTACTTTTGCCGGGTCATGCCCCGCCAGAAGCGCCGAAAACAGCGCCTCGGAACCTGCAAGCTCGCACGAAAGCGAATCGCAGACGCGGATCGTCAGGTCTGGCGGGGCCGGGTCGCCCTCACGCCGGGGGTCGAAATGGGCGTAGAACGTTGCCACTTCCCAGACCTCCGCCATGCTCAGGCGCATTTCTTCGGCAAGGGCGCGAAGATGGGGGGCGGAAAGCTGACCATATTGGTCCTGGATCAGGTGCAGAAATTCGATCAACAGATCGCGGCGGCGCGGCCTGTCACCCAGCAACGCCCGAACCTCCGCCCAGGCGCCGTCGTCCAACTGGCGGCCCTTGGTCGCGTGACGCCCTTTGCCCTTGCCGGATTTCCAGATGCCTGCTTGTTGATCGAGTGCCATTGCAATGCCCTTTGCCTGTTCAGCCCTTCGCGGGGTCTACCGCTGTGGCAGGGTCGCGTCGATGCGGCTGTTCCGTCAATTGATAGATTATTTCTATCAAAGCGATTTGGTACAGAAAAGAATACCCGTTGCCAGAACGCTGCGCCGGATGGACAACCGGTGCTTTTTCGCCTATCGGATCAGCAATGATATGGAACGACGAAATTGACGCGACCGGGTTGCTTTGCCCTCTTCCGGTGCTGAAAGCCCGAAAGCGGCTGAAGGCGATGCAGCCGGGTGAGATTCTGCGCCTGATCGCGACCGATCCGGCAGCGGTGATTGACGTGCCGCATTTCTGCTCGGAATCCGGGCACAGCCTGATCAGCGCCGACACCGATGCCGCGCCGCAGATTTACCTGATCCGCCGGACCTGACAGCAAACGCCGCCTCCGGGGACGTCGAGCCCCCGGCGGCGGCATTGCCATGGTCGTGGCCACCCGGTCACGTTTGCCGGGCGGATCGCGGTTTTTGATCTGCGCCTCGGGAGAGGATATTTTTCCCGGAAAAAACCGGAGAGTTTCGAAAGCTGAAGTGTTTCAGAGCCCGAACCCGCTGTAGGGCAGGAAACGCACCGGATCGCCGGGGGAGATTTCGGCAGCATCGTCGGCAAGTTCGACAAGCCCTGTAGCCCAGGACAGGCCCGAAATGCGCCCGGAACCTTCTGAAGCGAAAACCTCGGCGCGGCCATCAGAGCCTTGTCTCGCCCGCAGATATTCGCGGCGACCTGCCTTCTTGCGTTTGCTGAAACCGGCGGCAAGGGTGAAAGCCGTGGGCTCAGGCCAACCGGCCCCGGCCAGCATCGACAGCGCAGGTCGGCCAAAGATCAGCGCGCAGACCAGGGCCGCGACGGGATTGCCCGGCAGGCCCAGAACCGGTACGCCGTGCCACAGGGCCAAAGCCAGGGGGCGGCCAGGTTTCATCGCGATACGCCAGGCCGAAAGCGTGCCTTCCTCGCGCAGCAAGCGCGAAACGTGGTCTTCATCGCCAGCCGACGCCCCCCCCGAGGTCAGGACGACATCGACCGATTGCGCTGCGGCGTCAAGATGCTCGCGGATCAGGCCGGCGTCGTCACGGACGTGGCCGAGATCAACCGCATGATAGCCCCAGCCCTGGACAAGCCCCAGCAACATCGGGCGATTGGCGTCGTAAATCTGGTGTGGTGCTGCATTTGCGCTGACAATCTCGTCTCCTGTCGACAGAATGCCCACCCGCAGCACCCGGAAAAGTGACAGATCGGTCAGGCCGAGTGCCGCGAGCAATGCCAGATCGGGTGCGCGCATCCGGTGGCCCGCGGGCAGCGCAAGCGCCCCCTGCGTCACATCTTCGCCAGCGCGGCGGGTATTGGCGCCGGGCCTGACCGGCCCGTCAAAGGCAATGGCCCCGGGGCCAATGGCGCAGTCTTCCTCCAGCACCACGGTATCGACACCTTCGGGCAGGGCAGCACCTGTCAGGATGCGTACCGCCATGCCCGGGGGCACCGCGCCGGCGAAAGGCAGGCCCGCCGCTGCCCGACCGCTGACCAATGGCAGGGTACAGACCCCCTCACCC
>TARA_R110002110_G_scaffold322777_2_pt1 | contig 12015 bp, 7 predicted proteins | sample TARA_R110002110 | Tara Oceans TARA_R110002110 (sample SAMEA4397330) | marine metagenome | biome: Polar Biome; feature: [SRF] surface water layer (ENVO:00010504); material: water (ENVO:00002006), including particulate matter (ENVO:01000060) such as... | depth 5 m
TCGGACGAAGACAGCGTTGATTGGAACCTTGGTATCAATGGTCTGATTGACGTTACGCGCGATACACAGATCAACGGTGGTTTAACCTATCAGCAGTTGCATGAAGATCGTGGTGATCCGAATGCCGTCGCGGCTGCTTCGGAGCCGACATCCTACTCGTTGCTCACCGGAACCGCGGGTTTGGACCAGCGCTTTAACCGGGTGACGGCGCGCGTGAGCGGGACTTATAACGAATACGATTATGACGACGTTGTTTCCACCGTCGGTGTCGTGATCGATCAGGACTATCGTGATCGTTCGGAGACTGGAGAGGCGCTGCGTCTTGGTTATGACGTCTCCCCGGACACCAATGTCTTCGTGCAGGGATCGCTCAATCAGCGCAGCTATGATCAGTCGCCGCCGGTTGTTGCCGTCAACCGCGACTCCGATGGTTATGCTGTCGTGGCCGGTTCGGATTTCCGTCTTTCGAACCTTTTGCAGGGTGAAATTTTCGCGGGCTTCCAGTCGCAGTCGTATGATGACCCGACCCTCTCTGAAGTGAGCGGTCTTGCTTATGGCGCCAGCGTCGAATGGTATGCGACACCCTTGACGACCGTTACACTTGATGCGACCTCCAGCATCGAAGAAACGACGACCGTCGGTGCTTCTGGCTTTGTGTCAAATTCAGTTGGCTTGAGAATTGACCATGAGCTGCTTCGTAATGTGTTGCTCAACGGCACTGTGTCTTACGCGACCAATGACTATGAGGGCATTGCGCGCACGGATGACACGATCCGCGCAGGACTTGGCGTTGACTACCTCTTGAACCGCAATTTCACGCTTGGTCTTGGTTACGATTATAAAGACAGGGATTCGAATACAGCGGGTAACGACTATACAGTGAATCAAGTCGGCTTTACGTTGACTGGGAAGCTCTAAAGAGACCAAATAGAATTTGGTTTTTAAACGGTACGGGGCAGGAGCGTGAAATCGTTTCCTGCCCTACGTGTATGTTAAGTGCGATTGTTGTTTTATCTTTCGCTTGTGGTTCTGAGGCAGGAATGAACATGAATGTGCCCATAAAGAGAGACGGTGTGGATGTTTCTGAGGGGGCTCATAGCGACACCCGTATGATTGATCAGACGGGCATCCTGAATTTGGATGTTCTTGGGCTTGTCCGGGCGGCGCGCAAGTGGATGCGGGTCATTCTTGGCATTGCCATTGGCCTGACAGTCCTCGTTTCTGTGGGTGTGTTCCAGATTACGCCGCGTTTTACCGCTGAGGCACAGGTCCTTCTGGATCCCCAGAAAACTCAGGTTGTTGACATGGATTCAGTCATGTCTGGCTTGGGATCAGACCTGTCGACAATCTCGAGTCAGGTGGAAATTCTCGCGTCACGATCAGTTGCCCGACGGGTTATTGAATCTGAAAATCTGATGGATGATCCTGAATTCAATGCAGCTTTGCGCCCACCGTCTCCGACGCGTTTTCTTGATCCGGGATATTGGTTGAGATCAATTTTTAACAACAATGAAACAGAGGCTGATCCGCAGATTTTGGCGGAATCGAGGATGAATTCGGTTATCGGTGCGGTGGTCGGGTCCACAGAGGTTTCACGCAAGAATATGACCTACATATTGACGGTCGATTTTTCGTCTGAAGACCGCGTGAAAGCGGCTCGCATCGCCAATGCAATTGCAAACACCTATGTCGTCGATCAGTTAGAGGCGAAGTTCAATGCGACGAAGCAAGCCAATGAATGGCTTGCTAAACGTCTTGATGACCTTCGGGCACAGGTAGAAGCATCTGAGCGCGCAGTTGAAATTTACCGCGCTGACAATGGTCTTCAGAGTGTCGGAAAAGTTGGTGTGACGATCAGCCAGCAGCAGATGTCTGAACTCAACGCTCAGCTCATTCTGGCAAAAACAAGTTTGGCCGAGAAGCAAGCAAAGTACTCACGTGCAAAACAAATTCTCTCAACGGGCGGGAGTATTGAATCTGTAGTTGATGTGCTTCAGTCCAACACAATTTCGAATTTGCGCGCCAAGGAAGCAGAACTTGCCCGACAGCAAGCTGAAATGTCTTCCAAGTATGGAGACCGTTTTCCTGCGATGCTTACCATCGCAGCGCAGCGCCGTGACGTGGAACGCCAGATCGGGGCTGAAGTCCGGCGTATCGTAGGTAGCATTCAGAATGAATCGCTTATCGCTCAGACCCGCGTTAGCTCGCTTGAAGGAAGCTTGAAAGAACTTCAGGGGTCGAGCGGATCCGACGATCAAGCGTCCATTAAACTCAATGAACTTGAGCGAGAAGCTGAAGCAAACCGGATGGTTTATGAGTCCTTTCTCAATCGCTACAAGGAGACTTCACAACAGCAGGACATTCAAACAGCAGACGCCCGTGTGATTTCGGAAGCACCAATTCCTGGTTCGGCTGCATACCCAAAACGCGGCCTCATGATTTCGGTTGCCTTTGTCATTTCACTGATGATTGGCACATTGGTCGCTTTCCTGCTTGAGCAGATGGATAGTGGCATTCGTTCCGGTGCGGATGTTGAGCAACATCTTGGGCTTGTGCATCTCGTATCCGTGCCGCTGATCCCGAAGGAAAAGGGAGCCGATGGCAAGTTGATGTCGCCGGTGGATTATGTGCTCGCTAGAAGCTTGTCGTCATATGCTGAGTCATTGCGTAGCCTGCGTAGCGCCTTGTCTCTGTCCAATGTGGATAATCCACCTAAGGTCATCTTGTTCACATCAGCATTGCCCAATGAGGGTAAAACGACAACAGCGACAAGCTTTGCGCGTGCTGCGGCGGAAGCTGGTGTCCGTACTATTCTCGTCGACTGTGACTTGCGCCACCCCTCGGTGAATAAGGCGCTTGGGCTCAAGGATGCTAAGCGCGGAATTGTTGAGGTGCTTGCAGGTATTTGCAAATTGGAGGAAGTGATTTTAGTCGATGAAGTTTCGAAACTTCATCACATTCCGGTTGCTATGGGTTCCAAGAGCCCACCTGATCTGTTGGCTTCTGCGCAGATGCGGCGGTTCGTTGAAAATTTGCGCGAGACGTATGATCTCGTCGTGATCGACTCTGCTCCGGTTTTGCCGGTGTCTGATTCACGCATTTTGTCTGCTCTTGTTGATAAGACAGTGTTTGTTGTCCGGTGGAATGAGACGCCACGCGACGCCTCACAGAACGCCATAAAGCTGTTGAGAACCTATAACGCCGACATTGCCGGCGTCGCGCTGACTGCAGTGAATACAGCTCAACAGGCCAAGTATGGCTATGGCGATGGCGGTTATTATTACAATCGCTATAGTCGGTATTATGCCGACTGATAATGCGCCGCATAGAAGCGTGAATTCTGGAGTGCGAGGCTCGGGGGTGCGAAGCAATGTGGCCGGGCCCGTCTGCGGTGTGTTGATCGGGCTGGCGCTGATCGCCTGCGCTATTCCTCGTATTCTAGCTTATAGCGCTATCGCGCCTTGGAGCGGTTTGGTGCCCGTCGCTTTGGCGGAAGGCTTGCCCATTGATGAACCGAGCCTCATTGCGGCGCGCGCATCTTATGCAACTGCATTGAAATGGCAGACGGGTTCAGCGGATATCGCGCAGTCCTATGTCTTTCTTTCCATGAGGCTGCCGGAATCCACCCGGAATGAGGCGGGTGACGCCGTTCAATTTTTGCCGGAACCTCTGAGAGTGTTGAAGCAAAGTGCAGCAGCGGCACCAGGTGCGTCACGGACGTGGGGCATGTTGGCAAAGGTCGAACAACGTGCGGCGGCGCCCGTTTCCGAATATGCAGACTATCTGCGTCTCTCTGCTTCGCTTGCGCCTTATGAGGTTTCGAGCGTCATCACGAGGGTCGATACGATGATGCGGGTGGTCAATGAGTTGCCGGATGATCTGGCCGCTTTTGCCAAGCGCGACGTGCGCACACTTTGGATGAAGCCCTATCTCCGGAAATTTCTGGTCGGCATTTATTTGGATCAGGATTTCTCCGGGCGTGCCGCGATCAGACGCCTCGCGTTTGACGATGTGCGTGACGGCAGGCATTTCGACCGGATGCTCCTTGAGGTGTTGAACATCGGCCCCAATAGCTGACCTTATTTGTTAGTCGCGTCGCCAGGACTGGCTGACGGAGACGCCCATAATAAAAGCAAAAAATATTGAAATCGCGGGCATTTGCAGACTGAAATCAACCAGTGAATGAGTGCCAACCAAAGCTGTGGCAGCAAGGCCAACGGCCGGGATTTTCCAGTCGCGTTTGCGTGTGATGACCCCTCTGAGAGCATAAAAAGCCACAAAGCCAATGGAGGCCACAAGGAACATCGCGGCCGGAATTCCAAGTTCGATTGCATTTTCAATATAGGTGTTGTGGGCCTTGTCCCAGAACACGAGTGAGATATTACTTTGATCGCGATAGGCGGGAAAGACATCTGGGAAAGTACCAAAGCCGCTGCCGGTCCAGGGCGATGAAACAACGGCAGCGATAAGACTGTCGTAAATTTCCACTCGCGGATTGTCATTGATGAAGGCGTCGTCTTCGCCGAGCCTGTCGACGAGCGTGTTGCCTGCGACTGAGAAAATAGCAACGGAGAGGCTGGCAACGACGCCGATGGTCGCGATCATGTAGCGCCACTTCATCCGTTTTCGATTGAGGTGAGAGAGAGCCAGGACGGCGAGTCCGATTAATGCGGATGCCACACCCGCACGTGAAGCACTCAGAAGAAGCGACAATGCAATTGTAAGTGTTGCGAGTGTCATGCCGATCGACTTTGAAAAAAGTGACTCCACCAGAACAATGAGGCGCGTGCGCAAGGGTGCCGCAAATTTCAGAATGCTCTGAATGTCGTTGAGCAAAACAGTCAGTGAGCAATAGAGACAAAGGCCTGCAAAGGCAGCGTAGGAATTGCGGTTGACGAATGTGCTGGAGAGCGAGTCTTTGTAGGCCCATTTCTCATAAATCAAGATGGTCTCGTTGCCTGCCAGATAGACAATTAGTCCATAGGTTGCATACAACCCGCCGATAATTGCCGCCGCCCGTATGGCGGTCCATGCTTGTTGAGTGCGGCGCGTGAGTTGGAGTGCGAGCCAGAAGATAGCTCCATAGGTTACCAGCCGCATGAACCCGCTTATCGTCTCAGTCGGATTGACGCTGAAGCGACCGTTCAGGGGTGTACCAAGTGCCTTTGATGCCGCTATCCAGGTGGGGTCTCCCCAGCCTGTTGGAAGAACGGGCAAGGCTTGCAATAAAACCCAAGTGCAAACGAGTGCGTATAGGCCAACAGGCCACGCGAGACGTCTAAGCGAAACAGCGGGCCGCTTTCCTTCGGTCAGACTCCATGCGATCAGTACAAGGCCCGTTGCCATAGCCAACAAGGCAGCGGGTAGCGGTCTGTTGCTCCCCAATGGCAAGGGCGCAATGCCGACCAGAAAAATGGTGGAATACAAAAGTGCGATAATGTTTCGATTACTGGTCCTGTCTTGGCGGTCTTGCACGTTCTGCATCTTTTCTTAAACGGGATTGCCGGGCGGGTTGTGGATACTAAAATCCTGCTTCCCTGAAAACGACTTCAATTTCTTTTGCGAGGTGACGCGAGGCCAGCGCGCTGAGGTGATGCTCGTCGCGGTTTACGATATGGCCGTCGAAATCTGCATTGCAATATTCTGCGTCGCAGAAGGCGTGCATACCACTATAGAAATAGACATTAGGATGTTTTCGCGCGATCTCGGAAAGTACGTCATCCGACGGGCCAATCAGGGCCTGATTGTAAGCTCTGGTGGAGCGGCAGATTGTGCGGTCATCGCGGCCAAGAAAACGCTGACGAATGACGCAATCGCCGCCGCCATTTGGATTGACCGAGGTCTGTCCCAGCAGAATTACTGATTTGCCCATAGATGTGAGGGCTTCCACAATCCGGTTCATATCGGTTGAAAGTTGATTGAAGGCTTCGCGGTCGGACGGGACCAAATTTTCGACCGGATCTTCGTCTTTATCGACGCTGGAAGACCAGAAGCCGGCCAGTATAACGGTCTTTATTTCCGGTTTGTCCGCGAGCATGTGTACAATATTCTTCATAAAGACTCTGCATGCTTGTTCTCTTCGGTTTGAATACCAGCTTGGGTCAGCCAGAGGCTCTGCGTTTGGATGGCAAGATGATTTGGCCCATAGCAGAGCGCCGAAGTGAAGCGAGTTCCCCACCGCGTTGATGGCTTCCGAATATGAGCCCGCGTGAGAATCCCCGACCAGAACGACACTTGCGTCTTCTTCAGTGCCATATCCAAGCAGACAGCCGTGCGACTTGGGGAAGACGGCATCTGGACCTTTGACAATGCACCCTCTCGGGCCGCGCGCAGGCAACGCTCGTTCCTGTTCTGCGGTCAGGGTTGCTGAGGAAGCGCGCTGAGGCCAGCCATGGTTGAGGTTCGTGACGATGCCGCTCAAAAAAAGAATGCCGAGGAAGCTAACGGCAACGGCAACCGACCGATATTGTGCAGGCAGGTCGCTGGATGATTTACGGAACGGGCCTTCGATGAAGCGCCAACTTACATATGAGATAAGGCCGATTGCCAAAATGGCTGTGCTGGTTTCTGCGGGTGTAAGGGCGCGGGCGAGATAGATGCGGGAAAATACGAACACGGGCCAGTGCCAGAGATAGAGAGAGTAGGACAGAAGGCCGATGAACACGATGGGCCGCAACGACAGCAAGGCGCTGACTTTCGTCGGAGCCCGGCGTCCGGCGGCGATAATCATTGCTGTGCCGAGACACGGAGGCAGCGCCGTGAGGCCTGGAAAAATAGTTACCTTGCTCACGTAAAAATGTATGGGCACTAAGATGAGGATCAGGCCGACACCGGCAATCCACTCGTTTGTCTTCGCTTTGAAGTGCGGCACAAATCCTAATGCGAGCATGCAGCCGAGAAGCAATTCCCAGGCCCGTAGGGGTGACGCATAAAACGCTGCCGGGGACAGTATTATGGCCGCATAGCTGGCAAGGGCGAAGGAAAGCGTGAAGGCTGTGATGATGAGTGCTTTGCGGTGGCGCGTAAAGAGCGGCATGGCAAGGACAAACATAATGAGTGGCCAAGCGATGTAAAATTGTTCTTCGACGGATAATGACCAAGTATGGAGAAGTGGGTTTTCTTCCGATGACGGAGCAAAATAACTGGTTTCTGACAAGAAATAGTAATTTGAATAAAACAGTGCGGTCGAAGCCAGGCGTCTACCGTAGTTAGCCATTTCGTTGGGTGGCAGGATCAGCCATGCGGCAACGGTAGTCGCTATCGCAACCAGAGCGTAGGCGGGGAGAATGCGCCGGATGCGCCGGTCATAGAAACGCCAAAGGGAAAACCGCTCCTTGGTGATGTCATTTTGAAGAATGCTGGTGATGAGGTAACCAGAAATGACAAAAAAGATATCGACGCCAACAAAGCCGCCGGAAGTGAAGGGAAACTTGGCGTGAAAGAGGATAACGGATGCAACGGCGATGCAGCGTAGCCCGTCGATATCCCGACGATATTTTAAGCCTTCCAAGGTTATGGACCCGACCTGCAACTCACTCATGTTGACTAAACTTTCCGGAAGTTGGGGCAATTGACATCGACGTCTGATTTAATCTCGTTTATGGCTTGAAATCTATGTCTGCTCAAGGCGTTAGGCCGGTTGGGTCAGTGGTGGTTTCGATGGTAACATGCGTGGATCGTCAGGGTGATGACCGTGTGGCGGGCATAGTCGAGCATGGGTTGCAGCAAGAAGGAACGCCGATTTGAGCCTTGATGAAGGTGATCTGACCGGAGATGGTCAGGCCCCGCAGCCCAGTGGCGGGAAGAATGGTGGTTCCCGCTCACTGAGCGATCGATCTGTTTCAGGATTCATTTGGGCTTTTTCGGGGGCGGGCGTTCAGGCCGTACTGAAAATGCTGGTGCTTGCTGTTTTGGCGCGACTACTGACGCCGCATGATTTTGGTGTCGTGGGGGCCGCGACGGTTGTGATCAGCTTTCTCAACGCGACGACGCAGATGGGCGTTGGCCCCGCAATCGTGCAGCGTGCAGATCTTGAGGATGTGCATATTCGTACGGGCCAGACGCTTTCGCTGACTATGGGGTTTGTCACGGGCGCTTTATTTTACTTTTCGGCCCCTTATATCGAAAGCCTCTACAGGATTGACGGCTTGGCAGGTGTTGTGCACACGCTTGCATTTGTTTTTCCGTTGAAGGGCATGGCCGTGGTGGCCGAAGGACTTTTGCAGCGAAATATGCGATTTCGCGCAATGGCGCTGGTCTCGACTGCAAGCTACACGCTTGGCTACGCGCCGGTGGCCATCGGGTTGGCGCTTCTTGGATATGGGCCCCAGGCGCTGGCGTTCGGCGTTCTGGCGCAGGCCTTTCTGACACGGGTGAGCTACCGCCTTCTCATTCGCCAGTCATTTTCGCTGGCTATCAACAAGATCGCGATGCGCCAGTTGTTGTCTTACGGCGGCGGGCACACGCTGGTAAAGCTTGGCAATTTTACCGCGTTGAATGCTGACTATTTTATCGTCGGGCGATGGCTTGGCGCGGAGGCGCTGGGTATTTATACGCGGGCCTATCAACTCATTATGCAGCCTACGAATCTGTTCGGGACGGTAGTCGATTCAGTGCTTTTTCCGACCATGTCGAAGGTGCAGGACGATAAGTTGAGGTTGGCGCGTGTTTATGAACGACTGACCGCTGTGGTGGCGCTGGTCACACTGCCATTGAGTATCGTCATGATTGTATTGGCCGAGGATATCATTCTGACTGTGCTTGGAGAGCAATGGAGCAGTGTTGTGTTGCCGTTCCAGATTTTGATTGCGATGCTCGTCTTTCGAACGGCCTATAAACTCAGCGATACGCTCTCCCGGTCACTTGGCACGGTCTATCGCAGTGCATGGCGGCAATGGGTTTATGCCAGTGCGGTATTAGCAGGGGCGGCCATTGGTCAGATGTGGGGTGTGTCGGGCGTGGCGGTCGGTGTCGGTGCTGCAATCTTGCTCAACTTCCTGTTGATGTACCAAATGTGCCACTCGCTGATCGATCTGTCCTCCGTGACCATGCTGCGTACTTTGTTGCGCTATAGCCTGATCGGGATTGTCTGGGGTGGCATTGCGCTGGTAGGCAAACTGGCATTGCTGGAGATTGGTGCGCCGAGGCCAATCATCCTTCTCGTTGTGGGCGTTTTGCTTGGAGTGGTGGCGTTGGGGGCTTTTCGATTTGCTCCATCGCTCTTTGGCGAGGAAGGACGTTGGCTCCAAGACACTTTTGTTACTAAAATAAAACAGAAGTTCCGGTACGCGACTAAACCTTGAGCCCTGCTCGTCGACATTCGTTCAAGCCATTGCCCTTTCGATCGGACGGACCGCTGGAACAGCTTGGGTATGAATGCGAATGCGGCATGACTGCCAGAGGTCCGGATTTTTCGGAGCAGGTTCGCTTGCGGATTGTCGGTCAGTTCATTTTGGCGCGGATTACCCGCTATCGGGGACGGGCGTGGCAAGCTTGGGGGCTTGCCGCAACGCGATAAAATTCTGCCTTCGGAAAATCATACCGGTATACTCTCAGGAGATAGGCTGAGCCGTTGAAGCTCGCTCTGGTATTAGGTCGGAGCGAGGTTTCACAGTGTCGCCATGTGCCGGTGGGTATGTGATGAGGGATGTTCCGTGATTGTTATGATGATCTGTCACTATGACGATACAAATTCGAGTGGCGGATTGGATAAGCAGGCACGTTTGTTGAGCCGGACTTTGCGCGCGGCTGGCGAAGACGTGGTGATGCTGGCAAGTACGCGCAAGTGGTCTCGCGCGGGCTGGGTCATGGATGAAGGCGTGCGTGTTCGCTATTTCTGGACATTCAACACGCCTCAGATAGCGGGGCGGCATCTACCTGCCGCATTGCTGTGGGCCGCGCAGCTTTTCGTCTGGATTGCGTGGAACCGTGCTGCGATTGATGTGCTTCATTGCCACCAGATTCGTATTCATGCTTTCGCCGCAGCGCTTGCCCGAAAATTGTTCACGATTCCCAGCATTTTGAAATCTGCCACCGGCGGGGCTGGAGCCGATATCATTACCATCGGTTCGCATAAATACTTTGGTGGTTCCGGACGCCGGTTTGTGATCCGCCACACAGATACATTCATCGCCACAACGCAGACGGTGATCGATGATCTTGAGACGTATGGTGTGCCTTCTGAGAAAATCGCCTTGATTCCAAATGGATTGGAGCTTGCTCCCTTGTCTGTTGGCAAAGGCTCTGAATACCGATCCGGTCGTGCGTTGTTTCTCGGTCGCTTGGGGCCTGACAAAAACACGCCAGCACTTGCGGATGCGGCCGCACAAGTGGCCGGAGAGGGGCAGCTTCAAGTTGATTTTTATGGCCGTGGACGCGAGCAGGCTTTGCTTGAAGAAACAATAGAGCGCAATGGCAACAAGGCTGTTTCCTATCGTGGCTGGACTTCCGATCCCACTCCTGTGTTGCTCGACTATGGCTACCTGTTGCTCGCCTCCAACGCCGAAGGACTTTCAAACTCGATGATAGAAGCAATGTCACAAGGTGTGGTGCCTGTGGCAACGCGGGTAAGCGGATGCGTTGATCACATTACGGAAGGCAAGACAGGCTTCTTTTTTGATGGCGTCAATCGTGAGGCGTTGGTGACGGCTCTCGAAAAAATTAAAACCATCTCTGAAAATGAATGGGCTGAACTTTCGGCAAATGTCAGCCGTTATGCGAGAGAGCGTTTTGACATCGGGATGATTTCCGCCGCGTATCGGACGCTTTATGCAAGGTTGCTGGCGGGAGCAAAGGCATGAAGGTTGTCATTGCCACTCATGGGTTCCTGCCGAATATCGGCGGGGTTTCGACCAATGTCTCGATTTTAGCAAAAGGTTTTGTGGCCGCGGGGCATGACGTATGTGTCGTGTCCTTGAGTCCCGGACCTACGGAGGGCTACGGACACAAGGTCATTCGCCGCCCCATGCCGTGGGTGCTGTTCAAGCTCTATCGCGAAGCTGACTTGCTCATTTTGTCCAATCTTGCCATCAAGCTCATTTATCCACTTTTAGTATTGCGGCGCTCATTCGCGCTTCGTCATCACTCAGAGAGCGCATTCAGACTTTCAAAGTCTCCCTTTTCGATCGATGTGATCCGTCGCGCGGTGTTGCCGCGTGCAAAGCACTTTATGACAAGTGCCTATATTGGTCGCAAAAGCGGATTTGATGATTTTTCAATCACGCATCCTTTTGCCAATCCAGAGCACATTACTTCTGATGTGATTATACCAATTGGTGCGCGCAAGAATGCGGTGTTTGTCGGCCGGCTTGAACCTGAAAAAGGTATTTTGTGGTTGCTGGATCGCTGGGAGCATATTCGCGGTATTCTCGGTGCGGATCGTCTTCGTGTGATCGGCAACGGAAGTCTGACTGACGAAATCGCGCGCCGTGTCGCGACAGGCGCGGTAAAGCATGTTGACCATGTGGGGCACATGCAGCGCGCGGAAACAGCGCGCGAAATGGGTCAGGCCATGTATTCGATTGTGCCGTCGCTATGGGAAGAGCCGTTCGGTGCGGTCGGATTGGAATCCTTGGCCGCAGGTACAGTCACGGTTCATACTGACCGGGGTGGATTGCCGGAAACGACTGGTGGTATGGGCATCAGCTTTGATCCGGATGATCAAGGCGGCGTTGATGAAGCCATGCATAAAGCGCGAGCGCTTTATGAGCAAAGAGCGTCATCACCGGAATTTGAGGCGACTTACATGGCCAATGTGGCAAACTTTACAGCCAAGTTCCGGCCAGAAGTTGTGGTGCAGAAAATAATTTCAGTGATGAGTGCTGATGGCCATATCTGAAAGCTTGCCTCGGAATGATGGCATGATGGCGCTTGCAGCTCGTCATGAGGAAATTGCTGCGCTTATGCCACGTGAGAGCAAAGTTGCGTTTCTGGATTATCCGCTCGGTAAGAATGTCGGTGATCTTCTTATCATGCTTGGAACGTTGCGTTTTTTTAAAACGCACGGGTATGAGGTGA
>TARA_R110002110_G_scaffold152752_1_pt1 | contig 12003 bp, 12 predicted proteins | sample TARA_R110002110 | Tara Oceans TARA_R110002110 (sample SAMEA4397330) | marine metagenome | biome: Polar Biome; feature: [SRF] surface water layer (ENVO:00010504); material: water (ENVO:00002006), including particulate matter (ENVO:01000060) such as... | depth 5 m
CCCGGCGTCGATGCGATGGGCCGCACCCCCGGAGGGTGCGGCCCTTTGTATGGGATCCGCTGCACCCTGCACAGAAACGGTCGGAAAATAGCCGAATTTCGCCTTATTTCGGTGCGACGCTTCAGAGGTGGTCGCCCCGCGTGCGCATGAAATGACAAGGACGCAATGAATGCAAAGATTTGTCGGCAAATTCGTGGCGGCACAAGAAGGCGCTGTCACCGTCGATTGGGTGGTGCTTTGCGCCGCCATCATCGGACTCGGCATGCTGGTTCTGACACCGATCGCGTTTTCGACCGACAGCAGCGCTTCGGCGATTGCCGACTATATCACAGGTGTGCCTGTCGGATTTGACTGAGCGCACTGACGCAGTGGGTTTTCAGGACCCGAACAAAAGGTGGTTTCAATGAGAATGGTATTCGGACTCGTGTTGATCGTTGGTCTGGCCCTCGCCGGGGCTGCGGTCTGGATGGTGCAGGGCTATGTCAGTCAGGCACAGAAAGACGTGGCCAGAGAGCGGGCTTCCAGAGTCGCCATGGGCGAATTGGTCGAAGTTTACGTCACGAAAAAAGCGCTGGAATACGGCGCGCCGCTGACCAAAGAGGATGTGGAAAAAATTCTTTTCCCGAAAAGGGCCTTGCCTGAAAACACATTCACGGATGAGGCAGTGCTGTTTCCGGAGGGCAATTCGAAGCCGCGCTATGTTTCCCGTCAACTTGAAAAGACCGAGGTGCTGCTGAGTTCCCGCATCACCGAACCAGGCGAAGACGTCGGCCTGACGGCGCGTATTTCCAAAGGGAAACGGGCGTTTGCGATCAAGGTCGACGTGGCGTCCGGGGTGTCTGGCTTCGTGCAGACCGGCGACAATGTCGATATCTACTGGACCGGCAAGTCAAACGAAGGTGGCAGCCTGACACAGCTGATTGAAACAACGGTGAAAGTGGTTGCCGTCGACCAGCTTGCCAATTCCGACCGCAGCGTCACGGCGATTATCGCGCGTACGGTAACGATCGAGGCCACGCCACAGCAGGTGGCGCGTTTGGCTCAGGCACAGGCAACCGGCAATCTGGCCTTGTCGCTGGTGGGAGCGGGGGACGAAACCATCGTCAGCGCCGTGGAAGTTGACAGCGCGGCGTTGCTGGGAATCCGGGAAGATGTGGTCAAGCGTGTCGAACCTGACCGCGTCTGCAGCATCAAAACGCGGCGCGGTTCGGAAGTGGTTGAAATTCCGATCCCTTGCACAAATTGATGCCACCCAAGCCAGGCGGACTGCCGCGCACCCAATCTTGTGACAGCGTCCGCCACCGAAACCACAGGTTGCGACAGGCAGATTGCCTGTTGCAACTTATCCACATGAGAACATTGCTTCAAGGTTTTGATTCTTGCAAAAAATGTAGGAATCCTTCAGAGTGCCTGCAACATGGGCAACAAAGACCCGGTTCGAGGCGATCAGAAAGGCAGGAAGATGGGAATGCGTACCCTTGCAAGGGCGACGGCTCTTGGGCTTGCAATGCTGGTCCCTGCCATTCAGCCTGGATTTTCGCAAAATCTTCGTGTCGTCTCGAACTCTCCTTCCAGTGCGCTGAATATTTCGATGAACGCCGCGGTGGTTGTTGAAAGCGACGTACCCTTCGCTGAACTTTCGATCGCCAATCCCGGCATCGCCGATATCTCGACGCTGTCTGACAAGACCATCTACATTCTTGGCAAGGCCCCTGGCCGGACGACGATGACGCTGCTCGGGGCGGACGGTCGGTTGATTTCGAACGTCGAAGTGCGGGTAACGCCCGACATTGCCGAATTCAAGGAACGCCTGGGGCAGATATTGCCCGGCGAAAACATCGAAGTGCGCACCGCGAATGACGGGATCGTCATGTCCGGTACGGTGTCATCGCTGGTCCGGCTGGAGCGCGCGCTTGACCTGGCGAACCGCTATGCACCCGAACGTGTTTCCAACCTGATGAGCGTGGGCGGGACCCAGCAGGTCATGCTGAAAGTGCGCTTTGCCGAAATGCAGCGGTCCGTCGCGAAAAACCTGTCAGCCTCGCTGGCCCTCAACGGGTCCGTGGCGGGCAACAAGGTGGGAACCAAGGGCGGATCCGGCGTGTTTACCAACGGGGCAAACCGCACTGGCGCATTTTCCGGCGGCGAGTACACTTCCCAGGGGGATATGAAAGGCAACTTCACGCTTGGCTTTTCCGCCGGGTCGCTGCAATTCGCCGTTCTGCTGGAGGCGCTGGAATCCAAAGGGGTCGTGCGCACCCTTGCCGAACCGAACCTGACCGCGCTCTCCGGGCAGGAAGCAAAGTTCCTGGCGGGGGGGGAATACCCGATCCCGGTTTCGTCGGACAGCAGCAAAGTTACCATTGAATACAAACCCTTCGGTGTAGAGTTGAACTTTACACCGGTCGTGGTGGATGGCGACGTCATCAACCTGACCATCAATGCCGCCGTCTCGTCGATTGACAGCACAGTCACGCTGGAGGCTGGCGGATTCACGATCAACGCCTTCAAACGCCGCGAAACCTCGACCACTGTCGAGATGCGCGATGGTGAAAGCTTCGCGATTGCCGGGCTTTTGCTGGACGATTTTCGCAACCTGAACGGCCAGGTACCGTGGCTGGGGGACATCCCGATTCTCGGCGCCTTGTTCCGCAGCGCCGAATATCAACGCGCCCAGTCCGAACTGGTGATCATCGTCACCCCGCATCTGGTGAGCCCGACACGCGGAGAAGCCCTTGCCCTGCCGACGGATCGCATACGCCTTCCGACCGAAAAAGAGCTGTTTCTTTTTGGCAAGGTCTCGGCCAAGAATAGCCCCAAAGGCGCTGCCGGCGAAGTTGCGCGTCAGGACTTCAGCGGCTCTTACGGCTATGTGATGGAGTAGGTGATGCGCGGCAATCTGCGGTTTCTGGTTCTGAGCGTCTCGCTGCTGGCCCTTGCGGGCTGTGGTGGCGAGTTCAATCGCGAGGCGGGGCAGGATACCGCGCAGGATTTCGGCAACGCCACGATGAACAACACCATGGTTCAATCCGGCGAGCGGAATTATACGGTCCAACTGGCCGGGCGCTTTGCCGCGGAAGTACCTGACACCATCAACTTTGCCTTCAACTCGGCCCGCCTCGACAGCATTGCGGTCGCGACCCTGACGCAGCAGGCCAACTGGATCAAACAATTCCCCGAAGTGCGCTTTCGCGTCTATGGCCATACCGACCTTGTCGGCAGCAACGCCTACAACAAATCTCTTGGTCTGCGCCGCGCGCAGGCTGTGGTGTCGTTCTTTTCCAGCCAGGGCATCAGCCGCTCCCGTCTTGAGGCGCTGACCTCTTTTGGCGAAACAAGACCCGTTGTCGCCACCAATCAGCCCGAACTACGCAACCGGCGCACCGTGACCGAAGTGTCGGGCTTCGTAAAACGAAACCCGACTGTGCTGAACGGCAAGTATGCCGAAGTCATCTATCGCGAGTACATTTCGCTGGGCGATCGCATCCACCCTTCGAATCAGGTCGTCCAGACCCAGACCAACCCTGCCGGCAATTAAAACCCGGCTTTACAGGCTGTTGCGCGGGCCGGGTTGCAACCGGATTTCTGTTTGACGCGCTTTGGTCAACGGTAGCGTGAAAAATCCAGGAATGACGGTTTTTTAGCCCCAATCTCGCCACCATTGTCCCCCAAATTGACTGCAACAGGAACAACTGCGTGCAAAACGTAGTGCTCGATGGTCCCGTTTCTGCGGTGGCAGGCGAAAGGTCTGACACCACGAAGATGAGGGCTTTCGGAAAAAAAGGGCGAATTGAGATGTCGAGTGCTGCAAATCTTCATCCTGAACCCGCGCCGATTGTCGCCTGCACAATCTCGCGCGATGTGCAGAATTTTGAGATCCTCATCGATGATATGGAGATCGAGCTTGGCGAGAAATGGGGCGACCTCTCGTTCGAGGATGCCCTGGTTTTTCTCGACCAGCCCGAAAGTGCGACGCTGGAATTCGTTGCGATCGCGGTGGATGCCGAGGACACAACCGATCTGAACCGGATCACCGGAATTATCACCACGGCAAAGGCGAAGGGCATCAAAGTCATCCTGATCGCGCATGACGTCAGCCCCGTTGCGCTGCATCAGTTGTTGCGGTTGGGGGCCAATGACTTCGTACCTTACCCCCTGCCCGAAGGTGCGCTGCACGAGGCGATCGAACGCGCCCGCCAGCCGGAACCTGCGGCCAACGTAGCACCGGAGGTTCGCGAGAACGACGAACAGACCCGCAAGCCCAGTTTTCAGTCCAGAGGTGACCGCGACGCGGTCATATTGCCCGTTCACGGCATGGCAGGAGGGGTTGGGTCGACCACGTTCGCCTGCAACCTCGCCTGGGAATTGGCGAATATCAGCAAGAAAGACCCGCCGCGCGTCTGCCTTCTGGATCTGGACTTCCAGTTCGGTGCGGTCTCCACCAATTTTGATCTGCCGCGCCGAGATTCGGTGTTCGAAATCCTCCAGGATACCGTCAGCGCCGACAGCGAAAGCTTCATCAAGTCGATGCAGACCTTCAACGACAAGCTGCACATCTTTACCGCGCCGCCCGATATGTTGCCGCTGGACATCGTGCAGGGTGAAGACATCGACCGGCTTCTTGACATGGCCCAGCAGGATTTTGACTTTGTCATCATCGACATGCCGACGACCATCGTCAGCTGGACCGAGACCATCCTGACGCGCGCCCATGTTTATTTCGCGCTGCTGGAACTTGATCTGCGATCCGCCCAGAACGTGCTGCGCCTTGTGCGGGCGCTGAAGGCCGAGGCGCTGCCACTGGAAAAGCTGCGTTATGTCCTGAACCGTGCGCCAAAGTTCACCGACCTTTCCGCCAAAAGCCGGGTCAGACGCATGGCCGAAAGCCTGGATATAGACATCGAAGTACAACTGCCCGATGGCGGCCCCCAGGTCACCCAGGCGAATGACCACGGTTTACCGCTGGGCGAAAGCGCCGCCAAAAACCCGATGCGCAAAGAGATCCAGAAACTGGCGAAGTCTCTCTACGACCTGAACAGAGCCGTCGAAGCCAAGCGTGGCTGAGACACAAAGAAGATTGAAGGCCCATAGATGTTTTCGCGTTACAAAAAGGCCGCCGAGACGAACGGCAAAGTTGCCCCGACGGTATCTTCAGGTCCGGGAAAACCGGTGCCGCGTGCACCCGCGAATGCCCCCGAGGCCCGAGGGGGCGTCACCATGCGCAAGGCGCCCGCCGCCATGGTGCGCCCGCCAGCCGAGGCCGTCGCGGCCGAGAAGGACAAAAAGCGCAAAGAGCGCCTTATGGAGTTGAAGGTCGAGCTTCACAAGAAGCTGCTGGAGAACCTCAATCTCGCAGCCCTGGAAACCGCGACCGAAGCGAACCTGAAAGCCGAGATCGCCGCGATCACCGCAGAGACGCTGGACGACATGTCGGTCGCCCTGAACAAGGATGACCGGACCAGCCTCAACCAGGAGCTATATGACGAAGTGATGGGCCTCGGCCCGCTGGAAACCCTGCTCAAGGACGAAAGCGTCAACGATATTCTGGTGAACGGTCCCAAGCGGATTTTTGTGGAACGCGCTGGCAAGCTGCAACTGACGGACATCACCTTCAAGGATGAACGCCATCTGCTGCGGATCATCGACAAGATCGTTTCCGCCGTGGGCCGGCGCGTTGACGAATCAAACCCGTATTGCGACGCCCGCCTTCAGGATGGCAGCCGCTTCAACTGCATGGTGCCACCGGTCGCTGTCGACGGCAGCCTGGTCTCGATCCGAAAATTCAAAAAGGACAAACTGGGCATCCAGGATCTTGTGAATTTCGGGGCCTTTACCGAGGAAATGGCGGCCTATCTCCAGGCCGCGGTTTCCACCCGCCTGAACATCATCGTCTCCGGCGGTACGGGGTCGGGGAAAACCACGACGCTGAACGCGCTGTCATCCTTCATCGACAACACCGAACGTGTGCTGACGATCGAGGACACCGCCGAACTTCAGCTTCAGCAGATTCACGTCGGGCGGATGGAAAGCCGCCCCGCGAACGTCGAAGGCAAGGGGGCCGTCACCCAGCGCGACTGTCTGCGCAACGCGCTGCGGATGCGACCCGACCGGATCATCGTCGGCGAAACCCGTGGCGAAGAGGTCATCGACATGCTTCAGGCCATGAACACCGGTCACGACGGGTCGATGACGACAATTCACGCCAACTCGGCGCGCGATGGCGTCTCGCGTCTGGAAAACATGATCGCCATGGCCGGAATTGAAATGCCGCTGAAAGCGGTGCGCAGCCAGATTTCCAGTGCCGTCAACCTGATCGTCCAGGCCAGCCGCCTTCAGGATGGCAGCCGTCGCATGACGTCGATCACCGAGATTACCGGCATGGAAGGCGAGGTGATCTCGATGCAGGAGATCTTTCGTTTTGAACGGCTCGGGCTTGCCCCCGACGGCAAGATCATCGGCCGCTTCAATGCCACAGGCGTACGCTCGCACTATTCGGAACGCTTCAAGTCCTGGGGCTACGATCTGCCCGCCTCCATCTATGAACCCATCGCATAAGGTCAGGAAACATGCAGTTATCCGCAGCTCCCCTCATCTACATCATGATCTTCGTCGCGGTTCTTGTGCTGGTCGAAGGCCTTTATCTGACGATGTTCGGCAAATCCATCAGCCTCAACAACCGCGTCAGTCGCCGCCTCGACCTGCTGCAAAAATCCGGCAACCGCGAACAGGTTCTGGAACAATTGCGCAAGGAGATGAGCCAGCACATCAAATCGCGTGGCATCCCGCTGTATTCGCTGCTGGCCAGCAAGGCACAGAAGGCAAACATCGCCTTTTCGCCGCCACAACTCCTGCTGATCATGGCGGGGCTTTCCGTGTTCTCATTTTTCGGCCTGACGATCGGAACCGAGGTCGAAGCCAGCGTGCGCGCCCTGATCGCGGTGGCGATGGGCGTGGGCGGGGTCTATGTCTGGGTCAACAACAAGGCCAGCAAACGCATGGCCCTGATGGAAGAGCAACTGCCCGACGCGGTTGAACTGATGGTGCGCTCACTGAGAGTCGGACACCCGTTTTCGGCAGCCATCGGCATCGTGGCGAAAGAAGCCTCGGACCCGCTGGGCACCGAGTTCGGCATCATCGCGGACGAGGCCGCCTATGGCCGCGATATCTCTGAAAGCCTGAAGGAATTTGCCGAGAGGATGGACAGTCAGGATCTTCGCTTTCTCGCCGTCGCCGTGACCATCCAGCAAACGTCGGGTGGCAACCTGGCCGAAATTCTCGAAGGGCTCTCGAAAGTTATCCGGGCACGGTTCAAATTGTTTCGCCGCGTCAAGGCGATCACCGCCGAAGCCAAATGGTCAGGCATGTTCCTGTCATCCTTCCCGATCGGGGCGCTGGTGATGATCAACATCCTCAAGCCCGACTACTTCGACAAGGTGAAGGAAACTCCCGAATTCATTCCTGCGGCACTGATCGTCGCGGTCTTCCTGGTGGTCAACGTCATCTTCATGAAGATGATGGTCAACATTAAAGTATAGGGTCATCCATGGAATTCCTGAGCACCATCAATGCGATGTTGATCGACAAACTTGGCCCCATGGGCCCGGTCATCGTCGTTTCGGTTCCCGCAGTCATTTTGATCCTGATCACCCTGCCCTTCATGCTGAGCAAGAAGCCCGAACCGTTCGAAAAGCTGAAAACAGAGCGCCAGGCCGGCAAAGCACCCAAATCGCAGGGCTTGCGCCACAACAATTCTGCCGCCGAGGCGAAGCTTGACAAGTTTTCAACCTTCCTCGAGCCGCAGAACGCCGAGGAGTTGTCAGCCGCCCGCCTGAAGCTGATGCGCGCGGGCTATCGCAACAAGAACGCGATCCGGATGTTCCACTTCTCGCAGTTCATTCTGGGTATCGGCGCGTTGCTGGCGGGCATCGTCTACACCCTGATCGCCCAGGCAAAAGGCGATGTGACAACCCAGATGATGATCATGTCCACACTCGGGCCAGGGGCAGTGGGCTATTACCTGCCGCAGTATTGGGTTCAGCGCCGGGTTCAGGAACGCCAGAATGAGATAATCTCGGGCTTTCCGGACGCGTTGGACATGATGCTGGTCTGTATCGAAGCGGGACAGTCGCTGGATCAATCCATCCTCCGTGTCGCCAAGGAAAGCCGGGCGGGCTATCCCGCACTGGCCGAAGAATTCGACACCGTGGCGCATGAGGTCAAGGCCGGCAAAGAGCGCGTCAACGTCTTGCGTGACATGTCGGAGCGCATCGGCATTTCGGACGTGACTTCTTTTGTCACCACCTTGGTACAATCGGCCACCTTCGGCACATCGATCGCCGATGCGCTACGAGTCTATTCGGCGGAAATGCGGGATAAACGCGTGATGCGAGCCGAGGAGAAGGCAAACACCTTGCCGACCAAGCTGACACTCGGCACAATGATGTTCACGTTGCCGCCATTGCTGATCATCCTGATCGGACCTTCGGTCTCCGGCATTTCCGCAACCCTTGGTGGGGGTTGAATTACAGGCAGTCATGACTTCTGAAACCATTGCTCTACTTCTGGGGTTCACCCTGCTGGCCGCCTGCAACAGCACAGGCGGCCTTTTGCCTGGCGATGCCGCCCGCAACACCCCGCCCGGCGCGGACGCTGGTGGAACAGGTGTCGACGGGCTGCTGGTCGGCCATCGTCTGATGGAAGCCGGCGAATATGAACTTGCGTTGCGCGCCTATCTGCGGGCCGCAAGCGAAACCGGCATCAACGCCGATGTTCTTTCCGCGCTCGGTTCCGCCAACCTCAAACTCGGACGTCTCGGACAGGCGGAACAGCTTTTGCAGCGCGCGGTCGAGGCTGACCCGAAATCGGTGCCGGCCCTGAACAATCTTGGCGTCGTGTTGATGGAGCGCGGCAAACCGGGCGAGGCCCGCGCGATCTTTCAGCAAGCCTATGGGCTGGATAGTGGCAGTTCCGACTCTATTCGCAAAAATCTACTGCTCGCTATCGCGCGAAGCGAGGCCGCCGTATATGATGTTCCTACAGAAGATCAGAATTTTTCATTGATGCGGCGGGAAAAAGGGCAGTATGTCTTGCTTTCGCAGCTTTGAAGACAGGTTGACCGAGCAGTAAAAAAGGACGCAAAATGCGCCACCCAGTCTTTCTTGCGCTGTGCCTCGCCGGCACTGTCGCCCTTGGGGCCTGTCAGAAGACTGTTGGTTCTGACGTGAGCCGCGCCTTGAAATCGGTCAACGTGATTGATGAGAGCAACCTCAACGACATCATGCTGACGGTCGGTGCCCCGGCAGAGGCGGTCGCCTATTTTCGCCGGACCTCGACTGAAAACCCCGACCGGATCGACCTGAAACGCGGCCTCGCCAAATCGCTGATCCGCGATCAGAAACCGACCGAAGCCTCTGGCGTCTGGGCCGAAGTCGTTGCCAGCCCCGAGGCGACGCTGGAGGACCGGGTCAACTATGCCGAGTCCCTGATCCGCTCGAACGAGTGGAAGAAAGCGGAGACGGAACTGAACAAGGTTCCGCCGACCTACGAAACCTATCAGCGCTACCGGCTTGAGGCGATGATTGCCGACAGCAACAAGGACTGGAAGAAAGCCGACAGTTTCTACGAGATCGCAGCCGGGCTGACGACCCAACCTGCGGCTGTCTACAACAACTGGGGTTTTTCAAAACTGACGCGCGGCGATTTCAAGGGGGCGGAAAAGCTGTTCATCGACGCCCTCACTTATGACCCCGACAAATTCACGACCAAGAACAACCTGGTACTGGCGCGTGGTGCGCAGCGCAACTACAGCCTGCCCGTTATCACCATGACCCAGACAGAACGTGCGCAACTGCTGCACACCCTGGCGCTGACGGCGATCAAGGCGGGCGACGTGCGCACCGGAAAGGGCCTGCTGCAAGAGGCGATCGATACGCATCCGCAGTATTTTGACGCCGCCGTCCGCGCGCTTCAGGCGCTCGACAACAATGTGACGAACTGATGCTGACCATTGCTCCCGCAACCCTGCTGTGGTTCCTGCCGTTTACGTTACCGGTTTCGGTCTGGGCGGCCTGGTCGGACATGAAATTCATGAAGATCCCGAACAAGGCCGTGCTTGTGATGACGCTGATCTATCTGCTGGTCGGCCTCTTTGTCTTTCCCTTGCATGTCTGGGCCTGGGGCTGGGCCCTTCTTGTGGTAGTGCTGGTCACTGGCTTTGTGCTGAACGCCCTTCACCTGATCGGTGCCGGAGACGTCAAATTCGCGGCCGCGATGTCCCCGTTCTTTGTCGGCGCAGATCTGCGTCTGGTCCTCGCGCTGTTTGCCGCCTGTCTTCTGGGGGCCTTCTTCAGCCACCGCCTGATGAAGCACATCCCCGGTTTCCGACGCGCCACGCCTGATTGGGCCAGTTGGACAAATCCGAAATTCCCGATGGGTCTGGCCCTGGCGGGCGTGATGATATTCTATCCGTTCCTCGGTTTCTGGCAGGGTTGAAACCAGATTCACCAAATCGAAAGGCCCATGCGGGCAGACTGCGAAAATTCTGAATCAAGGTGCATGCAGATGAATGTCCTGACCCCGGCACAGAATGTTCTGGCCCCTCCCTCACCGAAATCGCTGGCCGAAGTCGGAATTTCCATGGTGATGATGCGGGATATTCTGCTGAAAACCATGTTCCGCACCAATCTTGACCAGATTTCCTCGCTCTCTCGTGCGGTCAGCCTGTCTCCGACGCTGACGCAGGAACTGATCGACCTGGCCCGCGGCCAACGCCTGATCGAAGCAACCGGCACCTTGCACGCCACCTCCGGCAACGAGATGGGTTATCAGCTGACAGATGGCGGCAAGGCCCGTGCGCTCGATGCCCTCGCCCAATCTGAATATTACGGTGCGATGCCGGTCCCGCTGGGCGAATACCATACCCAGGTGAAGCGCCAGTCCGTGCGCGATATCCGCCTGACCCGCGAACAGCTTCAGGGCGCAATGGGCCACCTGATCCTGCCACCTGATCTGCTTGGCAATCTTGGCCCGGCCGTCACTTCGGGAAGATCGATCCTTATGTATGGCCCGCCCGGAAACGGAAAGTCCGCCATCTCCAATGGCATACGCGACGCGATGGGCGACAGGATCTATGTACCTCGCGCCCTCGAATACGCCGGCCAGGTCATCACCGTCTATGATCCGATCATTCATTCCGCCGCCGAAGAAACACGCGATGACCCGACCTCATTGCGCCGCACCTCCGCCCGGGTCGACCCGCGCTATGTCTATTGCGACCGCCCCACCGTCATCACGGGTGGCGAGCTTTCACTCGATATGCTGGACCTGACCTATAACCCGACCGCCCGCACCTACCAGGCTCCGCTTCAACTGAAATCCACCGGCGGCATCTTTATCATCGATGACCTCGGGCGCCAGGCCGAGTCGCCACAAAAACTCGTCAACCGCTGGATCGTCCCTCTCGAAGAATCCAAAGACATCCTTTCCCTGCAATCAGGCGAGAAATTCACCGTCCCGTTCGACACCCTCGTGATCTTCTCAACCAACTTCCATCCCAATGAAATCTTTGACGGTGCCGCCCTGCGCCGGATATTCTTCAAGATCAGGATTGACGGCCCCGATCAGGAGGGTTTCCTGAAAATCTTCGCGATGGTGGCGCGGGCCAAAAAGGTCCCGCTGGACGAACGCGCCCTTGTCCATCTGATGAAGGTAAGGTTTCCGACCATTGACAATCTCTATGCCAATTACATGCCCCGGTTTTTGATAGAGCAGATGATGGCCGTCTGCGAATTCGAGAATATTCCCTACCAGATGTCGCCCGACCTGATCGACCGCGCCTGGAGCAACATGTTCGTCAAAGACGAGATCATCGCCAGATAACCGCCCCCGGGTTTCTTTTCGGTCCGGGTATTTCTGCCAGAGGCTGCCGCCCCACACGAGAACCGGCGCCTGTCAAACCAGACCGCGCGGGCCGATCCATGGCAATGCCGCAGGCGGGGGTTCGAT
>TARA_R110002110_G_scaffold12206_18_pt1 | contig 12000 bp, 9 predicted proteins | sample TARA_R110002110 | Tara Oceans TARA_R110002110 (sample SAMEA4397330) | marine metagenome | biome: Polar Biome; feature: [SRF] surface water layer (ENVO:00010504); material: water (ENVO:00002006), including particulate matter (ENVO:01000060) such as... | depth 5 m
TGCATCAGGGCCTTGCCAATTCCCCGGCCAGTGGCGTCATGCGCTACATAGACAGCATTTTCGACAGTATAACGATAGGCCGGACGGACGTGATAGGGCGTAGTGTAAGCATAGCCATGAACGCCGACATTATCTGCAGCAACCAGCCATATATTGCCGCCGTCTGTCACCTTGCGCCATCTCCCCAGCATTTCCTGAACCGAAGGCGGCGTTTCTTCAAAGCTGGCCGTTCCATGACGAACATGGTGCGCATAAATCGCAGTGATTTCGGCAAAATCACTTTCCCGGGCGAGGCGGATATCAAGCCCCGGCATCACGCGGCTGCCGCTGTCATCGACTGTCCAAAACTGGCGAGTTGGCCGGCCAGCCCACTCATTACGCCCTTTATCAGATTGAAATCCGGATGCTTGGTCAGGCGACGCTCATTCATGTAGAGGTCCCGGCTGATCTCAATCTGCAAACAATGGATGTTTTCCTGTGGCCGACCATAGGTTCTGGTTATGAAACCGCCAGCATAGGGAGTATTCCTGCCAACAGTCAGGCCGGTTCCGATCAGATACTTTTCGGCCAGGTCAGTGATGCCAGACTGGCAGGCACTGCCATAACAATCGCCCAGGACCACATCCAGCTTCGGCTTGATACTGCGGAGCGACGGCATGGAATGGCAATCAATCAGCAGACAGAGCCCAAACCGCGCCTGCGTCTCCTCAATCAGTCGGGAGAGCGCGCTGTGATAGGGGCGGTAGCAGTTCTGTAACCGGTTTTCCGCATCGGCAAAGGAGAGCTTCCTGTCGCCGTAGATTTCTGACCCGCTGGCAACGATCCGTGCAACGGTACCAAGCCCGGCAGATATCCGTGGTGATCGTGTTGTCACATATGGCGGCAGGGGGGCGTCAAACATCTCCGGATCGAGTTCATACTCCTCCCGGTTGACGTCAATATAAGCCCGGGGAAACAGCGCCCTGATCAGCGGTGCGCCATAGTCAGGCGCATTCGAAAAGAGATCGTCGACATAACAATCCTCAGAAAGGCGCAGCGCGTGAGGATCCAGACAACTGTCGGCAATAAAACTTGCCGGATAGCAATTGCCTGAATGCGGCGACGAAAAGACGACCGGCGCAGTCTGACGTGCAGGCACCAGAATTTCGAGCGGCCGATCTGGTTGAATATCCTGACGCACGTGAAAATTCATCTCTCCGATTTAAGGGATCGAAGCGGTCCTGTCGACATCAATGGTGCATTGCGGCATCGGATTACACCTGTTCGTGCAGCTAACCTGCGGACATATCATTCCAGACAGCATCAACCAGACCGGTTTCCGGCCGGGCTTCCGTGGTCAGGCGAGCTGCCGAAGGTGTCTCATTAAACGCGTTCCGGTAAGCCCGTGAAAAATGCGATGAATCGGCAAAGCCACATTCTGCTGCGATGTCAGTGACGGGCCGGTTCGTCCGGAGCAGGAGCCACTGACCATAATTCAGACGAAGTTCCAGAGCGACCTCATGAGGGCTTTTTCCGATTTCCTGCCGGAATATCCGCTCCAGCTGGCGTTTTGAAATATTCACCCGGCGGGCAATCTGCTCGACCGACAGGGGGTCTCCCAGATGCTGCTCCATCAGCAGCATGGCCCGGCGGACACGCTCATTCCGGGTGGCCTTCATTGAAGGCGGCTGGGGTTGTGAGCTGTTTGGTGCCCGCGCCCTGTCTATGACCAGAATACGCAGGCTTTTCTGTGCCCAGGCACGTCCACAATGACGTTCAATCAGCCAGGCAGCCAGATCCACGGCCCCGGCACCACCCGCACAGGTGATCCTGTTGCCATCGGTTACAAACAGCTGGTCGGCAATCGGCTCGACATCCGGAAACTCATCCACCAGGTCCTGATAATGATACCAGCTGACACAGCAGCGCTTACCCTTCATCAGACCGGCCCGGATCAGCAGAAAGACCCCGGTGCAAAGGCCGATAAGGCGAACATTCGCCGATGCAGTACGCTTCAGGTAAGTTGTCATTTCTGGCGGGGTGTCAGGTCCGGCATGTAATAACCCGCCAACAACCACGACATAATCAAATTTGGCCGGGTCCGGGAACAGCTCCCACGGCGTGACATCAACGCCACAACTTGACCGGACAGGCGTCAGGTCCGGGCCAATGATGGTCCACTGACAGTTGATCTGGCGGCTGCCATCCCCGTCATCTGCGGCCAGGCGCAGGGCCTCGACAAAGCCGGCAAAAGCCATCAGCGTAAAGTTCGGCAGCAGCAAAATACCGACTGACAGCCGGGCCTTGATCTGGATATCCGTGGTCTGCATGAGGGTTGCTCATCAATGGCACTATTGTTCCAATCAATGTCGCAAATATACATAGGGTGCGTCGGTGAAAGGATATCTTCTGCGACATAAACCTGTTAGTAAAACGACATCCCAACAGCCGGGCCGGTCATGACCAGATTTTCGATTTTCTCCCTTCTTCGCAATGCCATGAACTGGCATCAGGACTGGCCGCGTCAATGGCGCAGCCCACAGCCAAAACCATCATATGATGTGGTTATCATTGGCGGTGGCGGGCATGGGCTGGCAACCGCCTATTATCTTGCCAAACAGCATGGTATCCGGAATGTCGCCGTGCTGGAAAAGGGCTGGATTGGCGGTGGGAATACCGGTCGCAATACCACAATCGTTCGTTCCAATTATCTCTGGGACGAAAGTGCTGCGATGTACGAGCATTCGCTGAAACTATGGGAAGGCCTGTCGAAAGACCTGAATTACAATGTCATGTTCAGTCAGCGCGGTGTGATGAACCTTGCGCACAACCTGCATGATGTCCGTGAGAGCATACGTCGGGTGAATGCCAATCGGCTGAACGGGGTTGATGCGGTCTGGCTGGATGCAGCCGGGGTGAAAGAATTTTGCCCGATCATCAATATTTCACCGGATGTACGGTATCCTGTGCTGGGCGCCACCCTGCAAAAACGGGCGGGCGTTGCCCGTCATGATGCGGTTGCCTGGGGCTATGCCCGGGGCGCTGATGCGCACGGGGTTGATATCATCCAGAACTGTGAAGTGACCGGCTTTGATATCAGCGACGGCGTTGTCACCGCTGTCCAGACGACCCGCGGACGGATTGGTGCCAATAAAGTTGGCGTGGTTGCCGCCGGCCATTCCTCCGTGCTGGCCAATATGGCCGGTTTCAGGCTGCCGCTGGAAAGCCACCCGCTACAGGCGCTGGTCTCCGAGCCACTCAAGCCGATCATGCCGACTGTGGTGATGTCGAACGCTGTGCACGTTTATGTCAGCCAGTCCGACAAGGGTGAACTGGTTATGGGGGCCGGGATCGACAGTCATAATTCTTACAGTCAGCGCGGATCGCTTTCGGTGATTGAGGAACAGCTTGGTGCCTGTATGGAACTGTTCCCGATTTTCAGCCGGGTGCGGATGCTACGGTCCTGGGGCGGTATCGTCGATACCTGTCCTGACGCTTCACCCATTATCTCAAAGACACCGGTCAAGAATTTGTTTTTCAACTGTGGTTGGGGAACCGGTGGATTCAAGGCAACGCCGGGATCAGGGCATGTTTTTGCCCATACCGTTGCAACGGGAGAGCCGCACCCGATCAACGCACCCTTTGCGCTGGACCGTTTCATCTCAGGCGCCCTGATTGCCGAACACGGCGCCGCTGCTGTCGCGCATTAGGAGGATCAGACATGTTTGTTATCCATTGTCCCTGGTGTGGCGATCGCCCGGAAACCGAATTTCACTATGGTGGCGAGGCGCATATCGCACGCCCCGAAAAACCTGAAGACCTCACGGATCAGGAATGGGCTGACTTTCTGTTCATGAGGAGCAATCCGAAGGGCTGGCACCGCGAGCGCTGGAGCCACAGTTCCAGTTGCCGTCGCTGGTTCAATGTAATGCGCAATACTCACACCAACGAGATTGCCGGAAGCTACAAAATCGGTGAAATGCCGGACCTGCCGGATGAAGCTGGGAAACCCGGCGTTACCGGGGGAGCCAAGACATGAGCCAGTCTTTCCGGCTTTCCGAAGGTGGTCGCATCGACCGCAGTCGCACACTGAGTTTTACCTTCAACGGTCAGCACTATCAGGGGCATCCCGGCGATACACTGGCATCGGCGCTGTTTGCCAATGGTGTCCGGCTGGTCGGTCGTTCTTTCAAATATCATCGCCCCCGCGGCATCATGAGCGCCGGTTCAGAAGAACCCAGCGGACTGGTTCAACTGGAGACCGGTGCCCATACGGAACCTAATCTGAGAGCCACACAGATTGAGCTGTATGACGGGCTTTCTGCGACCAGTATCAATGCCTGGCCCTCTGTTGATTTTGATATCGGTGAAATCAATTCGCTGCTGTCGCGCATCTTTGTTGCCGGTTTCTACTACAAGACCTTCATGGGGCCGGCCGGATTCTGGAACAGAATTTATGAACCGGTGATTCGCCGTGCTGCCGGTCTTGGCCGGGCACCGGAACATCCGGATCCGGACATCTACGATCATCAGTATATTCATGCTGATGTTCTGATTGCCGGTGCGGGACCTGCGGGTATCGCCGCCGCACTTGCTGCCGCCCGAACCGGTGCCCGTGTTGTGCTCGCCGATGAACAATCAGAATTCGGCGGCAGTCTGCTGCATTCCGGGGAAACTGTTGATGGTCTGCCGGGAAGTGACTGGATTGCGACCGCCCTCGATGAACTGAGCCAGCATGAAGATGTGACATTGCTGCCGAGAACCACAGTCTTCGGCTATTACGACAATAACTACATCGCCATGGTGGAACGACGGACCGATCACCTCGGCCCCCTGCGGCCGAAAATCGTTTCCCGGCACCGGGCATGGCATGTCCGGGCAAAGCAGGTCGTTATTGCAACTGGTGCACATGAGCGGCCGATGGTGTTCGGCGATAATGACCGGCCGGGTGTTTTGCTGGCAGAGGCAGGGCGGGTCTATACCAACCGCTATGGCACCAAACCCGGTAAGCGCGCCGTATTGTTCACCAACAATGATAATGCCTACCGCTCTGCCACAGACATGCATCTGAATGGCATGCAAGTGGCCAGAATTATCGATATTCGGGCTGAAGCGGGTGAGGATGCTCTGGCCCTGGCGAGCTATGCGGGTATCGAGGTTGTGCAGGGTTCCACCATTATCGGCACGGCAGGGCGCAAATCAGTCACCGGTGTCGATGTCATGGCGACAACACCTGACGGCATCGGCATTTCGGGTAATCCCCACCGGATTGACTGCGATACGGTGCTGATGTCCGGTGGCTGGACGCCTGCGATCCATCTGTTCTCCCAGTCCGGCGGCAAGCTGCGTTACGATACGGAACAGACATGCTTTCTGCCTGAGCAATATACGCAGGCCTGTCGTGTTGTCGGATCAGCCAACGGCACCCGGGTTTCCGCGGAATGTCTCGCCGAGGGCGCAGAGGCAGGGCATGTAGCAGCAAGAGAAGCCGGGTTCCGGGCACGGGCCAGAAAGGCACCAAAGGGCGAGATGATCGACCCCGGTGGTCTGCAACCGTTCTGGGTGGCTCCCAGCGATCATCCGACAGGCAAGGGGCCACGAAAGCATTTCGTCGACTTTCAGAACGACGTGACAGCCGGAGACCTGATGCTGGCTGCCCGTGAAGGGTTTCATTCGGTCGAGCATCTGAAGCGCTATACCACAACCGGTATGGGGACCGATCAGGGCAAGACATCCAACATCAATGCACTGGCCATTCTGGCGCGTGAAGTGAACAACGAAATACCGAAGGTCGGCACAACAACCTTCCGGCCGCCCTATACGCCCGTATCCTATGGCTCGCTTGCAGGCCGGAATGTCGGTCATCTTTCTGACCCCATCCGCAAGACGCCCATGCATGACTGGCATGAAGGGCAGGGGGCAGCGTTTGAAGTTGTCGGCCAGTGGCTCCGCCCCTGGTACTACCCGCAGGCGGGTGAAACGATGCAGCAGGCGGTGAACCGGGAATGTCTGGCCGTCCGCAATGATGTCGGGCTGCTGGATGCAACGACGCTGGGGAAAATTGATATTCAGGGTCCGGATGCGGCAGATTTTCTCAACCGGATCTATACCAATGCCTGGAAAAAACTGGGTATAGGGCGCTGTCGATACGGGCTGATGTGTCACGAAGACGGGATGATTTTCGATGATGGTGTGACTACCCGGCTGGGTGAAAACCATTTCATCATGACGACCACATCTGGCAATGCGGCACAGGTACTGGACTGGCTGGAAGAATATCTCCAGACCGAATGGCCAGACCTGAAGGTCTATTGCACATCGGTCACAGAACAGTTTGCAACGATCTCGATCGCTGGCCCGAAATCGCGCGAAGTGCTGCAGAATCTTTCCGGCGACATTGATCTGTCCGCCGATGCTTTCCCGTTCATGTCGATGCAGACCGGGGAAATCGCCGGTGCCCCCGCCCGGATATTCCGGATCAGCTTCACCGGGGAACTGTCCTATGAAATCAATGTCCCCGCATTCTATGGCCGGGCCGTCTGGCAGGCTGTGATGGACGCTGGGAAAGACTGCAACATTACGCCTTACGGTACCGAGACAATGCATGTTCTGCGGGCAGAGAAGGGCTTCATCATTGTTGGTCAGGAAACCGATGGCACGGTGATCCCGCAGGATCTCGGGATGGACTGGATCGTCTCAAAGCAAAAGCCTGACTTCATCGGCAAACGTTCCTACAGCCGAGCGGATACCGCCCGCAGCGATCGTAAACAGCTGGTTGGTCTGCTGACCGTGGCTGATGGCCACGAAGTGCTGCCGGAAGGGGCGCAAATTACTGAGGTCGCCAAGGGTGTGCCGCCCGTGCGGATGCTGGGACATGTCACCTCCAGCTATTACAGCCCGACGCTGGGGCACAGTATTGCCCTGGCGCTGATAAAGAATGGCCGGGCCCGGATCGGCGAAGAACTTTATGCACCACTGGAATCGCGGGCAATCAAAATGCGGGTGGTCGAGCCGGTGTTTTATGATCCGAAGGGAGAACGCGCAAATGGTTGATCTCACATTGCGCCGAAGTCCGCTTTCGGGCTGGGAACAGAAACTGGCCGTGGCATCGGTCGAAGGCGCTGTCTCGTTGCGTGAAATTCCCTTCCTCGGCATGGTCAATCTGCGGGTCGATCTGTCAGCACGCGGGGTTCGCAGGGAAATTGAGGATGCCATCGGTTTCGCCTTGCCGAAACAACCGAATACGGTGACCACTCGTCTGACAACCCATGCACTCTGGCTTGGGCCTGATGAATGGCTGATTGTCGCACCTGACGGTGAACAGCAGGCAATTATCGGCAAGCTTGAACTGCAACTGGCCGACCGCCATGCATCAATCACAGATGTCAGCGCCAACCGGACAACACTGGAAATTCAGGGCCCGAAATCCCGGGAAGTCCTGCAAAAAGGGTGTCTGCTTGATCTGCATCCGTCAAAGTTTCAGGCCGGACATTGTGCCGGGACAAATCTGGCCCGAAATCAAGTCATTCTGGAAAAAACTGACAATCCTGCCACATGGCGGATTTATCCTCGCTGGTCGTTTGCAAATTACGTGGCGGACTGGCTCATTGACGCGATGATGGAATACCGAGCCCCCCTCTGACATCACGTCAGTAGCAAAACTGGACCTGGATATGCATATCAGCGTTTTTGACCTGTTCAAGATCGGCATTGGTCCTTCCAGTTCACACACCGTCGGCCCCATGAATGCGGCGGGCGATTATCTGCTGGAACTGGAAACACGCGGCCTGCTGGATCAGGTCGCACAATTGCAGGTCGATCTGTACGGCTCGCTGGCGCTGACCGGAATGGGCCATGCCACGGATATCGCCATTATCCTCGGACTGGCGGGAGAGCGGCCGCATACAGTCGAATCAGATCGCATTCCCGAGATCATTCAGGACATAAAGGCCCGGCGGTCCATCGAATTGCTGGGACGACACCGCATTCCCTTCCTGCACGACCAGCATCTGCGCTTCAATATGGATGAATTTCTCGAACAGCATTCCAACGGGATGACCTTCACTGCGTTCGGTTCGTCCGGCGAGTCGCTGTTCAAGGATACCTACTTCTCGGTCGGCGGCGGGTTTGTCATGAACCTCGAAGCATTTGAGGCGGGCGAAGCCGCACGGGGCGTCAACGTTCAGGTACCCTATGATTTCGCCACGGCAAAAGAGCTGCTGAAAATGGGTCAGGAGAGCGGCCTCAGCATTGCGCAGATGATGCTGGAGAATGAACGGGCACTCCGGTCTGATGAAGAGATCAACCAGAAGCTTGGTCGTATCTGGGATACCATGACCGCATCCATTGAGCGGGGATGCCGGGAGGAAGGCTCTCTTCCCGGCGGCCTGAACGTCAAACGCCGGGCAACCACCATGCAGCGCGATCTGCTGCGTCGCCCGGAAGCGATGATGAAGGACCCGCTGACGATCCTCGACTGGGTTAATCTCTGGGCTCTCGCGGTGAATGAGGAAAACGCAGCAGGTGGACGGGTCGTCACGGCACCGACAAATGGTGCCGCAGGCGTGATCCCGGCAGTGCTGATGTATTATGACCGCTTTGCGGCTAACTCGACGCCTCAGGGTATCCGTGATTTTCTACTGACGGCTGCCGCTATCGGCGCCCTGTACAAGAAGAATGCCTCGATTTCAGCCGCTGAAGTCGGCTGTCAGGGAGAGGTCGGTGCTGCCTGCTCAATGGCCGCTGGTGCTCTGACCGCCGTCATGGGCGGCTCCAATGAGCAGATCGAGAATGCAGCGGAAATAGGCATGGAACATAATCTCGGCCTGACCTGTGATCCGATCGGCGGACTGGTTCAGGTGCCCTGCATCGAACGCAATACAATGGGTGCGGCAAAGGCCATCAATGCCTCGCGGCTGGCCCTGCGAGGTGACGGCAAACATTTCGTTCCGCTGGATGATGTCATTGAAACCATGCGCCAGACCGGCGCCGACATGCAGTCGAAATATAAGGAAACATCTCAGGGCGGGCTGGCAGTCAATGTCGTCGCCTGCTGATTTCTGGCCTTCCCAACGATGACACCGTGAGTTTACCTTCGGGCTGATTTAAACTTCGGCCCGTCGCTGAAATGCGTCGTGATTCATTGATCTTATCCCGGAGAAATTAACATGGATGGACTTCTGGCGCTGGCAGTCGACCCTGCAGCCTGGATTGCCCTGGCGACGCTGGTCGCAATGGAAGTTGTCCTTGGCATCGACAATCTGGTCTTCATTTCAATCCTGACCAACAAGCTCCCGCCGGAGTTTCGCGAAAAAGCCCGGCGCATCGGGATCGGCCTGGCCCTGATAATGCGGCTTTTACTTCTGGGAACCATTGCCTGGATTATCCAGCTAACGGAGCCGGTTCTCGAACTGCTTGGCAACGCGTTCTCCTGGAAAGACATGATTCTGATTGCTGGTGGCCTGTTCCTCGTCTGGAAAGCGACGAAGGAAGTACATCATAATGTCACCCCCGAAGATGAAGACGACATGTTCACAGGGTCTGCCGTCACACTGGGGTTTACTGCAGCAATCACTCAAATTCTGGTGCTGGATATTGTTTTCTCGATTGATAGCATCATCACCGCTGTCGGCATGACACCACATCTCCCAATCATGGTGATTGCCGTTGTTGTCGCCGTTACCGTCATGCTGTTCGCAGCAGGACCTCTGGCAAGATTCATTGAGAACAACCCGACAATTGTCATGCTTGCCCTCGGATTCCTGATGATGATCGGCATGACCCTGATCGCTGAGGGTTTTGGTGTTCATGTGCCTAAAGGCTACATCTACGCGGCTATGGCCTTTTCCGGATTCGTCGAGGCGCTGAATATCTTTTCGCGTAACAAGCGTTTGCGAAAACAGGCGGCAGAAGCGGCGGCTCAGAAGTAACGACAATTCTGGCATTTCCGGCGGGTCAGCCGCCCATTGCAGCAACCTGCCTCCGTCGGAAAGCTAGGGGTGAGCTTCCGGTATGTCGCGAGAAATATCGTGAGAAGTAGCAGGGGTCAGAGAATCCAAGCTCGAAAGCGACCGCCTGTACCGGCTTGGCGGAAAACACCAGATAACGCTTTGCCTGTTGAATAACGCGGCGCGCAATCAGACCACTGACAGGCAAACCGTAAGCCTGATGCGTCAGGCGGTTGAGATGAGTTGATGAGAGCCCGGTTTCAGCGGCATAGAAGGCAGCAGGCCGATGCTCACGATAATGCCGGTTAATGAGGTCATTCAGACTGAGCAGACGATTATCAAGATTTTCTGTCAGCGACGCCCCTCCATCACTGGTTTCATGATGAATTCTGTAAATCTGTAACAGAATCATTCGCAACTGAAGTTCGAGAGAGAGTGACCGTGCGATCCGGCGGTCTTCATATTCTCCGGCAAACCGCTGCAATGCGATGTTCAGGTCGTCCAGATCACTTTCAGTCTCACTCGATTCAACAAGGTGGTGATGGTTGAACCAGCGGGCGATACGCTGATGGTCGGGAAACAGTCGGTCCGCGCTGTCAGAAACGATTGTCAGTACATGACCATCAACATCGGCAGAGAACTTGTAACCATGCGAAACACCGGCCGGCACAACCACGATACCGCCAGATCCAAACCACCTTTTGCTTCCATCTATCCAGCTCTCGCAGCGCCCCTGAGAAACGTGCAGAATTTGCAGAAAGCGGGCATGTTTATGGGGTTTGATACGCCATTGATGTTTCTCGCTTCGGGATGCGATGGTTTCACAATGGATAAAGAACTCAGCTTCATCTGACCGATTTTCACCATATAGCGCATAGGTTGGTATGAAATTCATGCCGCCCCTGAAACAGTTTCAATGTTCGAAAAGTGCAATAAATTGCCTTCCAAGTCCATTGCTATCGAAAAGCTCATCCCGCATCTATTTAAAGTTCAGGGAGAAAGATATGCGCACACAGGTTGCCATCATTGGCTCCGGGCCATCCGGGTTGCTGCTGGGACAGTTGCTGACAAATGCGGGAATCGACAATGTGATTCTCGACCGGGTCAGTGAATCACATATTCTGAGCCGGGTGCGGGCAGGGGTTCTCGAACCCGGAACAGTCACAATGCTGGAACAGGCTGGTGTTGCAGACCGCCTGCACACTGAGGGGCTCCCACATGACGGCATTGATATTGTCGTCAATGGCGGCCAGCACCGGATTGACCTCAAACGTCTGACCGGTGGCAGGCAGGTGACTGTCTATGGTCAGACAGAAGTCACTCTGGATCTGATGAATGCCCGGAGAGCCGGTGGTGCCACAGGTATTTACGAAGCCGGAAATGTCGAAATTTCAGACTATGCAGGCGATACCCCCTATGTAACCTATGATAAGGATGGTGCCACACACCGCATTGATTGCGATATCATCGCCGGATGCGACGGCTTCCATGGTGTCAGCCGTAAATCGGTACCAGAGGGTGCCATAAAAACCTTCGAGCGGGTTTACCCCTTCGGCTGGCTGGGCATTCTGGCGGATGTCCCACCGGTGAACGACGAACTGATCTATGTGAACCATAGTAATGGTTTCGCGCTTTGCTCCATGCGCTCCCATACGCGCAGCCGCTACTACCTGCAATGTTCGCTTGAGGACAAGGTGGAGCAATGGAGTGATGACCAGTTCTGGGACGAACTGCGACGGCGTTTACCCGACGCAACCGCAGACCAGCTTGTAACGGGGCCTTCTTTTGAAAAATCAATCGCACCGCTGCGCTCATTTGTCGCTGAACCGATGCGGTTTGGCCGGTTGTTCCTCTGCGGGGATGCCGCCCATATTGTTCCGCCAACCGGTGCAAAAGGGCTTAATCTGGCAATTAGTGACGTCCATTACCTGTTCAACGGGTTGCGGGAATATTACGCAGAACACTCATCTGCCGGACTTGATGCCTATTCCGGAAAGGCACTTTCCCGGGTCTGGAAGGCTGTCAGATTTTCCTGGTGGATGACCCAGATGCTGCACCGCTTTCCTGATGATGG
>TARA_R110002110_G_scaffold75207_5_pt1 | contig 11999 bp, 12 predicted proteins | sample TARA_R110002110 | Tara Oceans TARA_R110002110 (sample SAMEA4397330) | marine metagenome | biome: Polar Biome; feature: [SRF] surface water layer (ENVO:00010504); material: water (ENVO:00002006), including particulate matter (ENVO:01000060) such as... | depth 5 m
CGCAAAGCTCGCGAAAGACATGAAAGCTGTAGATCAACTAAATCTGGTTAAAAAAATACAAAAAGAGTGGTCTGATAACGCGGTCTCCTGTACCGTTTACTACAAGAAAGAAGAGCTTCAAGAGATAAAAGAATGGCTCCGAAAAAACTACAAGAACAATATTAAAAGCGTATCCTTCCTCCTCCATCAAGACCACGGATTCGATCAGGCCCCCTACGAAGAGATTGACACAGAAACGTATAAAAAACTTTCATTAGCTGTTAAAAAAATCTCCGCCACGAAAGTGGGGAATGGACACGTCCTACAAGACCTTGAATGCGAAGGCGGAGCATGCCCAATAAGATAATCGACTACTCAAAAATAAATATCTTCTATCCCGTCATTGGCTACACGGGGATGGTGCATTCTGACTACATGATGAGTACCATCAACCTGCTTTTGCTTTGTCGTCAGAAGAATATCAAACTAGGCATGAGATCCATCTGGTTTGAGAGCCTGATAAGCCGCGCACGGAACGCGTCTGTCGCCTTCATGCTGGCTAAAGAATATACTCATCTACTTTTTGTAGACACTGATGTAAGTTTCGACGCTCATGATGTTTTGAAGTTGGTAGATCAGGAGAAGGAAGTTGTGGTTGGGGTTTATCCCAAAAAATATTGGAGTCACCAAAAAATGAGGGCGTTAGGGTCGACTGGGAATTTCCCGGAACAATGGAAACACTTAGCAACCGATTTCTCAACAGAGCTTCCCGCGGAATCATACACCAAAAGCAAAAGCGGAGAGCCCGTAGAGGCAGATTACGCCGCTACCGGCTTCATGCTTATCAGTCGCGCCTGTATTGAGAAGATTATTGAAGCCAGACCTGAAATAAAATACACCAATGATATCGATGGCTATATGGATGCCGAAGACAATTTTTACGATATCTTTCAGTGTAAAGTAAACCCCGACACCAAAAAATACGAAAGCGAAGACTACGGTTTCTGTAAAATGTGGAAGTCCTTAGGGGGAGAGATCACTGTTGTTCCAGACATCTCCTTGGGTCACCGAGGATTCAATACTTTTTACGGAAATCTCAAATTTCAGGCTAATTATTTCAATCTTTAATTAAAAATTCCCTATGTAGACTTCTTTAATGTAATAAGCTTTAGACGCACATGTCAGACCTCCCTTATAGTGAAGAATCCTATATGTTAAAACAGGCCGTATGCAAACTCATGGAAGTCTCTCTAGACCTTGGAAACAATCGAGGAAATGTTCTTAACGGAGAATTTAAAAAAATGGATGATCTCTTAGGTCTAATCAGCAGAGTTAAAAATAATATGGAGAGAAAAAATGAACATATCAGAATTTGAACGGAGAAAACCTCGAAAAACCCGCCGGGCCATAACCAGCTTAATTGAAAAATACAAAAAAATAATACTGGAGAGGCCCCTGATGGACGACGAAGATGCTATAAGAGTAGAGATGGCCGCTGATTTCGCCAAAGATCTCGAGAACCTAAAAAAAATTTTTGAAAAAGGAGAATAATTTCCTACGATAATTATGTATGTCTAACTATCTTAAAATAATGTTGGAATCCTCACGCCGCTGTGCGGCCGCTACCCAAGACGCAGCTAACGACGCCAGAAACGCCGCTGAAGAAGCTTGTTCTCAGGCCAAAGAAATAGACTCTATGGCCACAGAAGCCGCTAATCGCGCCGTTGAAGCCAACGAAAGGGTTAAGGTTATTGAAGCTAAAGTGACGGCAGCTATTGTCGACCCCGCTTAAATTGAATAACAAAAACGCAAGGGACAATTCTCTTTTACTAGCCGAAGTAAGAGAATACCTTGCGAAGGGAGCCAGTCTCTACCGTTCCCTCATAAACAAAGGGGTTTCTCCTGAAATTGCCCAATGCATAGTACCATTGGCTAACGTAGGGCACGAAAACGATCCTGTTACGGAGGTGGCCTCCCTTACCGAAGCGCTACTTGACACAAGCAATGAGTGAAAAAACCATAATTACTTGCTTGTGTAACCTCGAAATAGAAAATGCTAACGAATACGAAGCTCTCACCATAGCCGACGAAATGCTAAAAAGGGAATACCCCCTTTCAGAAAAAGTAATTTTAATCATAAACGAAACTTTAAACACTTCCGCAGATGGATGCGGGGTCACATACAAGGAAAAAAATGGGAATGTTCGACGAGATAATGGTGCCCAAGGGATATCTTCGGAGTCTTCTGAACAAAGAAGACGAGAAGCTGTTGGATAAAAACCACCTCTTCCAAACCAAGGACTTAGACAACCTCATGGACCTGTATAAGGTCTACCGCCAATATCTTTACAAAAAAGATAGAAGCGCGTACCCATTCGAAGAGTGGGAGAAGGTGAAGAAGGATGTCACCATTCGTTTTTACGACTATCTAAAAAACAAAAAAGGAGACGAATACGAACTCGCGTGCGAATTCACTTTCAAAAACGGAAGGGTAGACAAAAAAGAGTTAATCCAATTCGAGTTACGAATGAAACGTGACGAAAGAGAAAGGGTGGATAAAATGTGGGATACAGAACAAAAAATACTGGACGCCTACAGAACCACCTCTATTAAATATAAATTTTACCTATGGCTAGAAGGCCGTTTCCAGAGAATTACTAACTGGGCGAGGAAAAAGCATCACATCCCTCTGAAAATCCGCGAGGAAGCGTACAAGAAATCCGGGAGACTTAAAAGAGACCCCGATTGTTTAAAGTTATACGCTGACACATAAAAGTGTAATCATTAACGATGAAACACTTTTTAATTTTCTTGCTTTTGATAGTACCTCTTTATGGGGTTGATAACCCGTACTCACCCATAACGGAGCGGAACGCTTTTGAATTAACCAGTAAAAAGCCCGCACCTATACTACCACCAATCGAAAATATTTTAGCTCCCAGCGTCTTTCTTACGGGAATCACAAGATGGAAAGGGACTAATAAGGTCCATCTTGTACTTAGGAAAGCCGGGGAGTCCGATAAATTTGTCTCCCTCGGAGTTAACGAAAAACAATATAACATTGAACTTAAGAAGGTACTTAAAGATTCTGTTCTTATAGAAACTAACGGTAACAATAAACTCCTAAGCTTCGAAACTAACGGTCTTCCGACTATTGTGACAAAAGCTCCGGCCGCTAAAAAGACCTCTTCCTCAAGCCGTTACGCGCGTGATAAAAAAGAAGTTAAAAAAGAAGAAAAGAAAAGCGCCCCTTCTGTTAAAGCGCGAGTCGTAACCGTTCCCTCCCGCAGAGCCCAAGTAGACCCAAGAATCATAGAAAAGGGACTAGAATACTTGAGCAGGATGGAAGAGGGAGAAAAAAGGGATTACCTTTTGAAAAGAATGGAGTCGCTTCAGTCAGGACAACACCAAATTAAATCGGATATTGACCAGAACGAACGCCGAAGACAATACGACGAATGGAAAAAGAGAAGGGAAAGATAAAACACGACCTCTTTGTTACTGATTTGTGGGAATTTGACTTCCCCTATCATCAACAATTTAAGCCCCAAATTCTTGATTTTTTAAAAACCCCCAAAGCCCAAAAACACCTTAGTAAACCACCGAAAAACCCCTCTCTGACATCCTACGGAGGAGACGAACTCAACTTTAAAGAAGACAAAAGTCTTTTCTCCTTTTTCGAAACACAAACATTAAAACTTCTTAAAACGGTAGAAAAAAGCCATGATTGGGAAGAGGGAGAGTGGGAAAATATAGATCCGTGGATAAACATAAACACACAAGGAAGCTTTAACCCTCCCCATATCCATCCCGGCAATGATTATTCTGGGTGTTATTATATCAGTTTCCCGGAAAACTCGGGATTTATTCACTTTTTGGACCCACGACCTCAACATCGTTTCAGTTCTCCCAACCCAGCCCACCAACAGGGCACAAACTGGTACGCTTCACAAAATGCTCACGACAGCAGTATCTTTACCTACCAGATAAAAGAAGGAAAAGTTATTATGTTTCCCTCGTGGCTGATGCACTACACAGACCCCAACCTTACGCAAAGTTTAAGAATATCCATTCCCTTCAATGCTAAATACGCGCAATATGAAAATTGAAAAAGAAAATTTAATTCAATTTGTAAATTTAGTTAACGAGTGTTGTGCCGTGATGGATGACGACTATGTTGCGGAATGGCTTACCGCCCCTAATTCTGATCTCAACATGGAACCTCCCCTAGAATTAGTCGGTGACGAAGCGGGAAGGCAAAAGATTTATCGTCTTTTGTATTTCATTGATATCGGAGAAGCCGATCTTTAGCCCTTGGGAACAGAGCTTACGATGGAAGTAGTCCCATCGGGAAATTTTGTTTTTGTTACCAAGTAAACAACCCCATTTATAGTCTCTTCGATGACATACTGAGAAGTTCCGCTCGACGTACCGGGCTCTTCATCTTCACGCAAAGTATTAAATTGGACAGCGGTAGTATCTAGCAGGACTTCAAAATTAGGAAGTGTCTCATTAGTTCCTCCGGAAAGAATTATATCAGCAAAACCTCTTACCTCTACCCCCTCTTGAGGAACCTCCACAGTCATGCTCGTGCTTGAATTCAAGGTATAATCAGCCTCCAAGTAAGGCCCATTATGCACCTTGAAATAAACTCCCGTAACCGGATCCAACCCTGCCCCCGTAAGCTCCACATTTGACCCCGTAATGCCTCGCACAGGCCCGTACCCAGTCACGTCCACCCGGGTTCCCGATATTATATAATCATAAGGAAAAATTTGATTCGTATTATACCTCTGCGCCGTGGTACCATCCAGATTCCGATGGAGAAGTTCTTCGCCTACCGACCCAATAAAGTTAGCTTTTATATCCCCAGAAAAATCTTCCCATGGATTTACAAGGAAAAATTGCCCGGTACCAATAAAGCCGCTATCCAATTGAAATTCTAATCCATTATAAAAAGCGTTAGAATCCGCCGAGTTCAAACCAGTCTCGTAACCAGAAACTCCATAGAAATAAATCTGAGCTTCGGAATTTTTGTTTCCCGTTCCCGTAATACCGACAACCAAGCCCCCCTCTACCTCATCATAATAAGAATTATAACCAGTTATCTTGAAGATGTCTCCGGTAAGCGAATTTTCAGACGTAAAAGAAGTAGGGTTCGGAGTCATCCAATTAATTTTCGGCAAAGGGCTACAGTCAACACCTTCATTCAATAGGTTAGAGTTGATCACAACACCACTAATAAGATCATAATACTGAACAGCAAAAGAGTCATAAGTTATTCCGGTGGGCAGCATGTAGGTATACTTAGCAAAATCCCCAAAAACAGACGCCCCGTGAACGGTTGCTAACGCAGGGTCTCCTCCTGATATTGTGGGAAAAGCCAGACGAGTTGCAGGCGTATTCCACCCACTTAAAGATACGTCCTGACCGGGCATAACATAATCAGTGACGCCCGAAAGAATAGAAAAGCTTATTCCCGTCTCGACTGTCGAAAACCTCTTTGGAAACCCCGACCTTTTCAATTGACGAGAGGAGTCTTTCCTCCCAACATAATCTACCACCTGAAATATTCCACTTCCCGTGTTAATGCCCTCTGGAAGGTTAAACTGTAAACGAGTAGAGTCTTTCCTAGTGAACCTATTTATAGAAAAAGAATCATTACTCCCCGAGAACTCAATGCCTGTTACAAGGTTCATCCTAGCGCCGCTAACATTAACAAAACTTCCGGGACCCAAGTAGCGCTGCTTTGCCCAGTCTGTATCGCTTCCTGTGTTAAACGGGGCGCTACCTGTCCCATACCAAAACCCACTCACTTCCGGAGCCCTAGGATAAACCCCTAAAATCCCAGAAGTAGAAGTCACTCCGCCATCAGTGAAAATAGAAATAACATCACTTTGAGTACCCGGCGGAATATTTAGTCTATAAAACGGAGTTACCTGTCCTGAATTAAGAAACCCCGGATAATCCATGCCTATAGCGGATAGAGCCCATGCATCAATACCAGTAATTTCACCTATAGAAGATTGGGTAAATACAGGTCCCGCGTTTGGGCCAGACAGAAAATGAACCCCAGTCTTTTGGGCAAATTCCCCACTTATAGCAATAAGCATCCCCGGAGTTCCACTTAAAGGAAAATCAGCATAATTGAACGCTCCCCCAGAATACATCTTCGTCGTAGGATTAACCCTGAAACCACTTATAACCGGCTTAGGGATTACGTTTAATTCCCAATTATTATAACTCGGGTTTCCCGTAGCTAGAGAATACCTATTACGAGCCGTTATCTTGTAATTAACACCCGTATTAAAAGAGTCGGGATAAGTATATTGCAAGGAGGTCCACGCGGGACCTGTCCCATAACCGCTAGTGGGGAGCGCCATTATAAAATTATCATCTTCGAAATCAGTGTCGTACAACAACACCTCTGTCCCTGAATAAAAATTGCGCCCTTTAAGTCTACCGGTTTCTCCGGGACCTATGTTTTCATTAGGGAGAATACCCTTACTTTCTCCAGCTGTAAACAAAGTATTATCAATTCGCGGAGCACCCAAATTATAAAAACTACTAATACCCGTATACTCCCCAAAACGACCCGAATATATAACATTGTAAAACTCTCCCCACCCCCCATAAAGACCCGTAACATTCGGAACAGTAAGAGTAATACTCCTTCCATCCGTAGCTTCCGATACTCCCGATAAGACAGCGTCCCCTACTCCCAAGTTCCCTTGGCTGGCTGGGTGAAAAAACACTCCCGTTATACCATAAAAATTTTCCCCAAAGACAGTTAAAGTATCTCCGCTTATCCCTTGAGCTGTACCGCTGCTAAAAGCACTTGGGGTGTTATCCCATGGCAACGTGCTTAAATTTTGGGAATAAGAAGAAACGCTAGGAGAATCAACCGCGGGAGGAAATTTAACATCCGCATTATAAGACTCGGGATAATTATTGGAATAAACGTCGATATCCAAATAACCCAATGTGGGATAAGACTCTCCTGTTATCGTGATAGGGATCCCAGAAGGAACAAAACCACTAATTTTCTCAGGGGAAATAATAGAAAAGACTCCCGTTTCTCCCCCGATTCCAACCAAGTAGCCCCCACCTGTCTCATACAGCAAATCACTAGAAAAGTTCCCTCCCGATATTATACAAGCGTTTCCTGTAGCTATCCCAGTAAGATTTCCGGCGGTCGACCCTATTCCAACAGCTCCCGGCCCAGCCACAATAGTTCCGTCCTGCCTTGCCACCCGCGACACAGTAACCTGAGGAGTGAAAGAATAGAGAGGGTCCACATCATAATACTGACCACTCTTCATCAACAAACGCGGAGCCCCTCTTGTGTTCCCCGTGGGAACAGTTACGTCTATTTGAGTGGAGCTTACCGTAGCGAAAGAGGTAGCAGGAAGGGTATTCATTGTAACCCCCGTTACTCCCGATAAAGAACTTCCCAAAATACTTAAAACTTCCCCTGAAACAAGGGTACCCGAACTTAAACCGGTGACAGAAGGAATAGGAACAAACTCGTTTACTGTGAGACCACTTACCACACTCGTATCCCCATCAACCCCAGTATTTAAAGAGTTAAAAACCGTGATGCCTCCGTAATCAGCGTCTTCGGGAATGATTACCTGAATTTCATCCTCGTCCAAGATCCTGAAGTCAGTACACTCGGTCTCCCCAAACTTAATATCAGTAATGTTGTAAAAATTTTCCCCGGTAAGAGTCATCATGTCTCCAGCGCTTCCACTTACCACACCAGCATCCAATTCCCCCACCTTAACCTGATTTCCAGCGAGCCAAATCACTCTCCCCGAACCAAGGTTTATATTTTCCATAGCAGTATTTACCAGAACGTAGTCGGTAGATACCATTTCGGTCGGAACGATACCCGATATCCCTGTATTATCTATGAAGTCAAGATCACGCACCTCGATCTCCCCAAAAAGAATGGAGTCGACAAAATCCGTGTTTTGACCGCTCACCATAAAACCACTTTGAGGAAAAAATGTAGGCATAATTTTAAGAAGACCCTATTCCAACACAGCCTTGACTGTCCACTATAGCCTTAATTACAGTATCTTTCACGGCATCATTTTGAACAATATTAATTACTTGTTTGGTATAACCCCCCACCGCCGCCCCCACGTTGCGCTGCTGTACGACCCCAGAACAAATAAACCCATCCTTGACAACATTACTTTCGTTTCTCAACCTTACGAAAACGAGAGCCTTTGACCCGGACACAGGAAGCTCCCCCGTGGGACCATCTATCTCGAAAGAAGTATTGATAGTTTTAACCCCATAATTTACCCTACTAGGAACAACCTCTCCCATCAAATAAACAGGCTTAACATCACAGGAATAGTTAAAACTACCGCCTATAAAATTGTCTATTGGCTGTTCTGTGGCGACTGGGTTATCTACTACAGTTGCATTTTCAAAATTTAAGATCTCAGCCACCTGAATTGAAGGCTCTTCGGTGTTTCCGGTATAAATCCCTTCCAAGTCTGAAAAAAATGAAACATTAGCATTGGCTACAACGGGAGAATTCGGGGAAAAGCCCACGCTGTAAGAAGTTAAATACCCACTCTCAAACCAGAGACCCCCAAAATTCCCCGACATAGTCATGCTCCCGGTGAAAGGGACCTCCCCTTGACCTGTTATGAATTGCTTGAAATAGTCGTCACCAGTATAATAATAAGAGAAACTCAACTTTCCATCTATCCCTTTGCTGGGGGTATGAGTGGAGGTATTTCTTTGGTTTAAATTGTAATTCGGAGATAGGCTAGTAGATAAAGAAAGTTGGGCCTGAGAGGCAACTATCTCGTTACCGTTTATCTTAAGTTTTGCATTGGAAGCAGAGTAAAGCACATCAGTATGCAGCGTTTATTGTTTTCTGCGATCTCACTATGTCATCAAGTCCCGCAGAAGCGGAGGTCGATATTTGCTTTCCGCCAACTATCCCCACCTCCATGAATTCGGTTCCTGCCTCACCTGCCGCGTTAAAGCTTTTCAGTTTAAGTTTGTAATCAGCAGCTAACTCATTAAATTTCAGATCGTTATTAAAAATGTCCTCTGTAACATTTACTGATTCTGCCGCGGTAGTATAGAAAGATGTGAGAGGAAACTCCTGCCCGACCTTATAAACAGGATTATGATTCAAAGAGAGAGAATAGTCAGCTGCAAAAATCTCGCCTTGATCTGTCGGGGCTGTTATGGACGTTTTCAAAGGTGATATATCAGAATACCTGCCATGAGCAACTCCGGTCGCCAAGGAGGCGGTTGTGCCCGCTCCCACTGGGCTATTCACCGGGTTGTTAAAAAGAAACCCAGTCACCGGCGTTGCGCTCCCTGAACCATACAAAGTAAAAGCAGCGCTCGAAGTAGAGATGGTATTACTAGCCACGTTAAAACTATAAGAGTTCAGGTAGCCGTAACCAGTTATTCCAGCGCATTTAATCTCAACTCCCGAGCATTGAGAATTTAACGAGCGTTTCACACCACTGGCCAAATAGTTAATCAAATTGCCCCGATACCCTTGGTACGCCCCTGTTATACTAGTAATAAAATTAAAAGAAATGTCGCCTACTCTTGCCGCGCTAGGAAATTGACCCAATGTTCCCTTACTTCCAATCGCATAAAGCGGCTGCTGAGAACTAGATAAATTTATCGTGCAATCACTAGCCAAAATATTCTCGTTCATTCCGTTAAACGAAACATTTACCAAAGCCTTATCATAAAATACCGTAGCCATAACCTTTTATTTGTATATATTACACATTTTTTACCTCAAAATGAACGACCTTAAGTTAAAATTAACACCGGCATTCCCTTCTGCGCTAGCCTGAAAGGATTCTGAGGTCAAAAGCATATTATCAAAAGAATACTCTAATAACTTAGTATTAGAATTGTTTTTATTCAAAGTTATTTTTGTATTTCGAAAAATGGTTTCTTCAGGAACCATCCTCATATTTTTAATTTCATAGTCATCCACCTCCAACACAAAATTGACATTCACCTCTATAGGGGTGCCTGCAATTACTCCAGTTGGACGATCCAACCCCACTATATAAACAGGAACACGAGGAGTAGCGACATCTATACTGAACGAAGAAACGCGATTTGTGATAAATTCGTCAAGATTTATCTCCATTGAATTGTAACTGGGAATAGCCAATTGCGGAGCTACTGGCAGCGAAGTGACCCCTGCACCTACATAGTTGCCAGTTCCAAAATCCCCATAAATTACCGAGGTAGTAGACGTTTTGGGAACCTCCCCTATCCCACAAGACACAGAATAGGACTCAAGATAGGCTTGATTAAATTTAAGCTGTTTTTTTCCATAGTCAATTATTCCGCTAAAAGCAATGTCACCGGTAAAATTCTGCATGACATCCCTAGACCCGCCATAGTTACTTGGAAGTTGGTGAGTTAGGAGGGTATTCACGTTTAAAGTAGCTGTTTGGGGCCCTTGAGGGGCGTATTGGATAGTATTTATCCCCAAATTGGACAAGGGGGAGGCACCCACAGAATCATAGTTAGCCGAAATAGATTCTATTCCCTGTATTCCGCTGCCATTAACCGTAAGCTTTTCAGCCTCTCTCCTGATTCTTCCTAACATTACCTTATCTTTATTTTACACTACTTTTTGTGTGTAATATAATAAATAAAGGTTTAAGGTAAAATGGCATTTAATACGATATACAATGTTAGCCGTTGGAGGTCGGCACTAACATATAGCAAAAACGATATTGTCCTAAAAGCTACGGACATTGAGGGAGGAGCCATCCCGAAGGAAATAAAATATTTTTACAGCCTTCAGGACTCGAACAAAAACCACCAACCCACTCCTTCGCTAAATGATGCCTACTGGGGAGGGTTCACTAAGGCCGTAGGAAAGAGGAGAGTCCCTAATTTTTTATGGGTTCCCTCTTATAACGCTTCGATAAACCATGCCCCTCGCGTCTCCCGTGTAAGCTTTGGAAACGGCTACGAACAACGCACTCAAGACGGAATATTTAGCAGTTTTATCAACTTGTCGGTATCATTTGATATGAGAGAAGAAAAAGAAGCCGCCGCCATACTGCACTTCTTAAGAACCCGTAAAGGTGTAGAAAGTTTTGCAATGCCTTACCTTCCCCCTATCTACAGGAACGTTGGGGCAGCCGGAACAGGAGGAGATCAAGCCCAAACTAAACTATTTGTTTGCCCTAGTTTCAACACTGTCATGAATTTTCATAACAATTATACAATTAAAGCAAATTTTAACCAAACCAACCATTAAGAGATGGCTAACGAAGCTCAAGTTAAAAGTAGTATAAAATCGGTAAATTTTGAACTTACCAACTTAACCCCCGGCTCTCTTGTTACTTTTTTTGAGATAGATTTGAGTAGCTTGCTAGAGGACAAAGGGATCACTTTGGCTGGACAAGCGGCAGAAATAGGGCTTGGGAGAAGCCTAAAAGACGGAGTAATGAGATTTCATAATAATATAAAAATTTTTAACTCTTATATAAAGTGGAACAAGAACACCTATTACCCAGCCCCTATTAACGCCGAAGGTTTCGAGTCTACCTCGACGGGAACGCTCCCCACCCCTACGTTATCGATAGCAAGCCAGTCTGAAACAGGATCAGACCAACTAGCTTTATTAAGGCACGAAATAGCAAAATTTGGAGACATTATAGGAGCCAAAGTCACGCGAAGAAGAACGTTTGCTAAATATATAGACGCCGCTAATTTTAGCGTCAAAGGGGCCAGCAAGCTAAAACAAGGCGAACGAGCTTTCCAAATTCCCGACGGATATGAACCCGACCCTTACGCGGAACTACCCAAGGAAATCTATTACATAGAAAGAAAAGAAGTCGAAAATAAAAGTATAATAAAATACACTCTTTCCTCCATTTTAGATCTAGAGGGAATTAAACTTCCGAAACGAACCATAATATCTGACAAATGTGTTTGGCAATACCGAGGAATTGGTTGCTGGTACCAACACGCAACAAAAAACGAAA
>TARA_R110002110_G_scaffold96296_1_pt1 | contig 11989 bp, 7 predicted proteins | sample TARA_R110002110 | Tara Oceans TARA_R110002110 (sample SAMEA4397330) | marine metagenome | biome: Polar Biome; feature: [SRF] surface water layer (ENVO:00010504); material: water (ENVO:00002006), including particulate matter (ENVO:01000060) such as... | depth 5 m
ATGCACAGGCTCAAGCAGATGCAGATGCACAGGCTCAAGCAGATGCACAGGCTAAAGCAGATGCACAGGCTAAAGCAGATGCACAGGCTCAAGCAGATGCAGATGCTGTAGAAGATCAGACAACAGAATTAGTTAATCCTTTAACAGCAGGATCAAAGTTAGGCAATGAAGTAAGTAATAATAATAAAAGTTTGTATAAAGTTGATGGCGATCCTAATTCAGGATATTTAATGCAAATCTACTGGGTAGATGCAGATGGGCAAATTAATCAAACAAATGAAGGATGGAGTAGAGTTCCTAAAAAAAATAGAAAAAGAATTTTTAGAACTCAAAGTGACGCAGTATCTTTTATTAAAGATATTGATAACTACAAAGCAGATTTAGCTAATCAAAGATCAGGGAAAACGCAAGAAGAAATAGATGCTGCAGGTGGTTTTGGTGGGGCTGCAACAGCTACCCCAGAAAGAAGAGACAGAATTGAAAGGACAGCTACCGGTATTGAAAAAGCCAGAGAAGGTGTTACAGTTGACAAAGATGGAAAGGTAGTAGATTTAAGTCTACCTGATGCAGTTAAAGCAGGAGGATATCAACTAGATGCTGATGGTAATCCTATATTAGATAATGAGGGTAACCCCGTTCTTGCAGTAGCAGATCAAGACGCTAGTGCAGGTGCTATTGCAGAAACTGATATGCCCGATGATGTAGTAGCAACTACAGCAGGAGGTTTTGTAAAAGATAACGCAGGTAATTTAGAACTTGATGGTGATGGTGATCCTATTCCTGTTATTAAAGAAGAAACAGTATCGGGAGGAGTATCTACACGAGTAGGTGGTTTTGAAGAAGATTCTAAAGGAAATGTAATTAAAGATGCTGATGGTAATCCTATTCCTGTTATTAAAGAAGTAACTGCATCGACATTTGATTCAACTCAAGTTGATCAGTTTGTTAAAGATATAAATGGAAATTTAATTAAGAACGCTCAAGGAAATCCAATTAAAGTTGCTGAGGTAATTCCTGCAGTAGGGGCAATAGCAACAGACTCAAAAGCTATTGCAGTAATGCAAACTCAAGCATTGACTAAAGCTGCAACAGGTGTTACTATTGATGATGATGAGGCTATTTTAGTTTTACAACAAAGAGTAATAGGTACAATAGATTCTGAAACAACAGCAGCAGCAGTTTTAGTAGGAGGTACAACACTACCTAAAATATTAAGAGCAAAAAAACAATTAAGAAAAGCAGGTTTATCCGAAGAAACAATTACTTCGTTGGGTAATGACGTTGAAGCTTTAGAAGAACAGTTAATGAATCTTTCTGAAAAAGAAAGAGGAATGATCGAAGGTCTTCCTGAAGAAGCTATGGTAGATGTTCAATTAAATGCTTTATTAAAAGGAATGGAAGAAGGTAAGATTCCTGCTTTTGCTAAACCGGCAGTTGCAGCAGTAAATGCAATAATGGCAGAGCGAGGATTAGATGCTTCCACAGTAGGTAGAGATGCTTTATACAATGCTATAATTACATCAGCTATTCCTATAGCTCAATCTAATGCACAGTCTATTAAAGAAAGTGTGTTTAGTCAAAGAGGTATTGAGGCTGCAGCAGCACAACAAGATGCTCAAGCAGCTCAACAATCTGCTTTAAATGCTTCTGATAAAATATTTAATTTAAACATGGCACAGTTTAGTGCGGATCAAAATCAAAAAATAGCTGACAGTAAATTTTTACAAACTGTTACTTTAACTGAAGCAAGTAACTCTCAACAAGCAGTTATGCAAGAAGCTGTTTCTATGGCACAATTAGATTTAGCAACACTTGACAGTAACACAAAACTTTCTTCTCAGAATGCTCAGGCTTTTTTACAAATGGATTTAACAAATTTATCTAATCAACAACAAGCTTCAGTTTTAAATTCTCAACAAGAACAACAAAGACTTTTAAGTAATCAAGCAGCAGACAATGCATCAAAACAATTTAATGCAGCTAGTGAAAATCAAGTTAATCAATTTATGGCTAACTTAAAAACATCTGTAGATTTAAACAATGCTCAGCGAGGCGATGCTATGGCACAGTTTAATGCGACTCAAAATAATGCAGCAGAGGCTAGACGTACTGCAAGAGAAACAGATGTTGCTAAATTTAATGCACAACTTGTTACACAAACTGAACAGTACAATAATCAACAAGACTTTGCAAGAGTACAATGGAATGCAAGTAATGCTGCTACTGTTGAAGCTTCAAATACACAATGGAGAAGACAAACAAATTTAGCAAACACAGCAGCTACTAATCAAATTAATGCACAGAACGCACAGAATTCTTTTAATTTATCTACTCAAGCTCAATCATTTTTATGGCAAGAATTAAGAGATCAAGCAGACTTTGATTTTAGAGCAGTAGAGAATGAAGAGAATAGAAAAGTACAAATAGTTTCAACAGCAATAGCTAATGAAGGAAAAGCAGGACATGAAACGTATGGTCCTTATTTACGAACATTAGTAGGCACATTATCAGATTCATATACAGGTGGATTTGGAGGAGATTAATTATGGGATGGTTAAGAAAAAATTTTAAAAAAGTAAAGAAAAAACTTAAAAAGTTTTTTAAATCAGATGCAGGAAAAGTAATAGGTACAATTGCATTAGTAGTTGCAGGTTTTTATATGTTTGGTCCGGCAGCAGCAGGAGCAGGAGGAGCAGGAGCAACAGCAACAGAAACAGCAGCAGCAGCAGAAGCAACAGCAGCAGCAAAAGCAGCAGCAGCAGCAAAAGCAGCAGCAGCAGCAAAAGCAGCAGCAGGAGGAGCAGGAGCAACAGCAACAGAAACAGCAGCAGCAACAGCAGCAGCAGACGCAGCAGCAGCAGACGCAGCAGCATTAGCATTAGCAGAAGCAGAAGCTGCAAAAATAGGTGTAGCAACTAAAGTATCTACAACAGTACCGGTAATAAATACTGTAGATGCTCTTACTCAAGGAGCAGGTGATGTATTTACTAGGGGTTCAGGAATTGCTGACGCAGGAAATATAGCAGGAACAACACAAGAGTTTGGAAAGAGTGAACTAGCAAGTAACATTATTGATACAGCAAATGTTAATGCAAGTAATGGAAATCATATAATTAGTAATAATTTAACTGACGCTACAGAAGAAACTATAAATTTATTTAAACAACAAACTGCTGTGCAAAAAGAATATATTAATAGAAATCTTGGTAATCTTGCTGAGAATATGCAGCCTTCTATTGATGCAACTTCTAAAATTATGGATAGCACTATTAAACCTATTGAAGCTTCAGGACCAAATTTATTAGACCCTAATTTTGAAACAAATTTAATAAATGACAAATCTTTAGCATCTATGAAATTTGATAGTGCAGCTTACAGACCTGAATTTAGTAGTCCTACAGGACCAGAACAAGGATATTATTTGGGTAAAAATCTAGGTTTATCAGACGACAATTTATTACAGGCTTCTAAAACTAAAATAGGAGAAGCCTTTACGTCTGACTATGCAACAGGAACTGCACAAGGAGTCAGTACTGGAATTCTTACTAATGTTATAATGGGACAAGGTGAAGAAAGTGGAGGCGGTGGTCAACTTGTATCTTATGATAAAAGTATTGGCAACGCACGAAATTATGTTGCTGATATTTCTCAACAATATCAAAATAAAACAGGACAAGTTTTACCTTTTAATATGTTTACTAATACTACAATGCCTTTGTACGGACCATCAAGTCCTCAAAATATAATACGAAATCCTTATATAACTTAAAAAAATAAAAACATGCAGCCTATAAATCAAGAACAAGTAGATTTTTTATCTCATCAAGTAACTACTGGTAAATCTATTCCGGGACAGTCTTTAACTAACTCTCCTGAAACTCCTTACAACTGGGAAAAACCTCCCGAGTTTACTGATTATAAAGAAGCTTCTTATGAAGTTTTTAATACAGTCTTTAATCCAGAAGTTGCTAGTAATTTATTATTATCTATAAATAATGGAGTAGGTGTTATAGATTTAGCAAGTATGATTTTATATACAGGCTTTTTAGAAGGTAAATGGAATCCTGATTTAATGATGTTATTATCTGAACCTACTATGTATATGGTTATAGCTTTATGTGAAAAAGCTGACTTAGAATATAAACTAGAATCAGGAGATGATGACTCTACTTATGAGTTAGAACCAGAAGAACAAGTTAATAAATTAAATCAAGGCACAACTTATCTTGATAATTTAAGAAAAAAAGCATCTGCGGGAATTACTTCTAATTCTATTCCTGAACCTTTACAAGAAGAAATTAAAGAACAACAATTACCTGCAAGTTTGTTAAGTAAAAAAGAAGAAGAAGAAGAAGTTACATCAAGTAATAGTTTACTATCTAAAGGACAATAAAATGACAGAGTATAAAAATAATAGTTTATTAATGGGAAGAACAACTGGACAATTATTAGCTGAGTTTCAAGCTTCTAAAAATGACAGTAATAAAAAAGAAAGACGAAGACAAAATATTGCTATGGGATTATCAGTTTTAATAGGCGGGGCAGATGCTACATTACAAAATAGAAGTAATAATACATTAAAAAAATTAGACGAAAGTAAAGTTACAGACATTGCTAAAAGTTCTAAACAATATGATGATGCACTAAAACTACAAAATGTTCAAGATGCTATTGATCAATATGGTGGAGGAATAGGTGGAGCACAAATACACTACAATGCAATAGCAGAAGATGCTTTTAATGCACAACACGAAAATGTAAAACATTTATTTGAAGGTGCAAGTGAAACGCAAGCAAATAGAGATATGAAAAAGAAATGGAAAAATTCTTTTATTGAAGATAATTTATATAAAACACATAAAGCAAAGTATAAAGGAATAGACGCAGCTAGAATTGCTTCTGAGTCTAAAGAAGAATTTAATAAACCTGTACAAGATTACTATTCAGATTCTATTCGTCTTGCAAATGATCCTTCAAATAGAAGTATTATTCATAAGAGTATAAATAAAGGTGCAGAAATATTAGGTATGGGCACTAAAAGAGACAAGATGTTTGATGAAGTACGAGAGTCAGAAATTAATTTAAATAAAAGAAACGAAACTATTGATAAATATAGAAATGTATATACTCAAAAGTCTTTTACAATTCCTGATGTCTACACTAAAGATACTATTATGGCAGAAAAGATGACAGAAAATGAATTCTTTAAAGCTTTTGGAGATGAGAATCAAGCAGAATATGCTTATCAAGATTTTGTAAAAGGCGGTATGACTTATGCATCTTTTGAAAAATTAAAAGTAGGTTATCTTGCTGAAAAATCAATGAAGGATAATAATAGGTTAATGGAGCAAGCCATTCAAAAAAGAATGTTAGACCCCAGTTATAGCGATTTAAGCGAAGAAGATCAAAAGATGGCTAAAAGAATAGTTAGTGTAGAAGCTATGGGTGGAGATGCTAGTCTTATTAGATCACAATATAAGGTTCGACAAAGTATTAGTCAGTTGATCGATAGTGGGGCTAAAGGATACCAACAACGTGAGGATGATCCTTTAACTCTTAATATTAATGAAGCAGACAGAACTACACCTGAGTATTTACAAGCTAAAGCTTGGGCAGGAGCACAGCTTGAAGCTATACGAAAATTGACAGGTGACGTTAATTGGAATACAGTACGTACTAATTGGGTAACAACTGCACAAGCAGGTCTTTATAATGATATACGTGATAAGACAACCGAAGTTGATAGTGCAATTAAAAACATAAGAATTCCTCTTGGAACAGGTCCTGATTCTGAACTGTATGGTCAAATATATTTAGAAAATCAAGTAAAGGAGCAATATCCCGATAAAAAAACAAGAGACAAAATACTAGATCAGTTTGCAAAATCTAATTATAATTTAAATGCAACTAACGGAAGAGAAGACTCTAGCCCATTAGTAGATGGTCAACCTGCTTATGACTTAATGATGGCAGCACAACAAAAATATTTTGTACACAAAGAATCTCAAAACATGGTTCAACAAAGTTTTATATATGTTGAGGAATTAAAAGCAGAAGCTGAAAGAGTGGGTTACTAAAACATGCCTTCAAAATTAGAACAACTTCGTCAAGCCGACAGGTCTACTTCTCGTCTTACTGATCAAGAAGTATTATTTAACGAATATGAGAAGACAGATAAAAATGCATCTTTTACAGAGTTTGTAGATGATTATACTAGAGGCGAAGAACAGACAACTAAAATTAGGTCAAGTCTTATTAATGTTGATTGGTATAATCCTGAAGCAAAAGAAACTGGTTCGCCAGATAGATTTGTTGGCGGTCTTGAAGGTATGCCTTATCAGGAAGAAAGAAAAGAAGAAGGTGCAAGCATAGGTCAAAAAATAATACAAACTTTACCAAAAGAACCACGAAGAATGGTTGCAGGATTTGCAGATACTCTTATTAGTGGTACTGCTAGTTTAACTTCTGATGTTGCACAAGCTTTAAATCCAACCAACATAGAACTTCCTGAAAGATTTAAAAAGTTTTCTGAACAAAATTATCAACAAGCTTTAGGCTCAACATTTGGTTATGATTTAATTGAAGTTACTCAAGACAAAGAAGGTGAGTATTATTATGATTTAGAAAAACCTCAAACAACTGTAGGTAGTCTAGCAACTAATGTAGGTGCTTTTTTTGCTGCAATGAGTAAAGCTAAAAATCCTATAAAAACTTTAACAACTCCTAAACGTAAACAAGGCGGTCAGTCTAAAAAAACACAAAGAAAATTTAAAGCAATTAGTACTGCTCAAACTATAGCGTCTGCTGAACTAGCAGCACAAATTGTTATAAGCCCTGAAGAAGGTAGACTAGGTTATCAAATAGGACAATGGGCAGGTACAAGTGATTCAATACCTGCTTCTATTTTAAATCCTGTATTTGAATACTTAGACTTAGAAGACCCTGCCGAGTTATCCGCTATGGAAAATCGTTTAGGAATGCTAGGTGAAAGTTTAATTTTAGGTGGTGTTATTGTAGGTACTGCTAAAACTTTTGTTCAAACTTTAAAAGGAGTAGTAGCAGGTGGTAGAGTTGCTGTAAAACAATTTAAAAAGACTGTTGATTCAGGACAAAAAAGCGATAGAGCTTTTAAAGTTAAAGAAGATTTTAAAGGGGAAGCAGACAATATTTCTCAACCTGTTAAATTATTTAATATTATAGAGAATAGTCCATTAAGAGGAGTTACTCAATACACTTTAGATAAAGCAAAAGAATTAGCGAAAAGGGGATTTACATCTAAAGGTATACAATCAGAAAAAATGTTTTCTATTATTAATCAAGCAGAAAATTCAAAAATAGCATTGTCTGAAGAAGCTTTAAATACAGTTGCAAGAGTTGAAAATTCTCTTAATAATGCAGTTAAAGAAATATCTACTAATCGTTTAAATTTAAAAGAAACTGGTAGAAATTATAAAAAAATAGACGCACAATTTAGAGCTTATTTAATTGGTAAAGTACAACTTAAAGACTTACCTAAAAATCTACAACCTATTGCACAAGAAATTCAATTAGAAATTAAACAACTTAGTAGGTTAATGTTAAATACTAATCAAGTTCCTGACAAAATGAAAAAAGAAATAGCTGATAGTATGGGTAGTTATTTAAGACAAACCTATGAATTATTTGAAAATGCTAAATGGTCACCCTCTAATGTTATTAAAACAAACGCAATTAATTATATAGCTAAAAGTTTAAGACGCACAAAAGGTTATCGAGAAGTTAAAGATGGTGTCGATGATGCTGCTCGTTTTAAAGAAGCAACCAAAAGAGTAGATGAAATAATATTTAACGCAAAAGAAGGAAGTGCAGGAGTTTCATCTAGTGTTGCTAAACATATTAATCAAATGTATGGCACACAAACAGCCGAAAAAGTTTTTGCAAATAGAAAAGTTATAGCTCCTGAAATTAAAGCTTTACTAGGAATAACAGAAAGTTCTCCTACTTCTGTATTTAGAACTCTTACAACAGTTTCACATTATTTAACAGAAATTAAAATGTACGATGATTTACTTTCTGTAGGACAAGGTAAATATTTTTTTGATGATGGTATTAAAAGAGCAGGATACGTTAAAATTGAAGGTAAACAATTTCATGCACTAGATGGACAATACACAACACCTGCACTTGCTAACATGTTTAACAAACAAAATAAAACTATTGGTCCTATTGCACAAGCATGGAATACTATGTTACTACTTAAAGGAATGGGTCAAGCTTCTGCAACAGTACTAAATAATATTACTCATTTAAGAAATACAATAGGTCAAACAATTATAATGGCAGAGAATGGGTTAAATCCTTTCGGAGCAGAAACTGCACAATCTTTAAAAGTGTTACAGAATACTTTTAAAGATTCAAAAAATAAAAATAAAGCACTTTTAGATTTGTATAACAAATATCAAAAACTTGGACTGGTTAATCAAAATGTTAAAGTAAACGAATTTAAAAGACTTTTAAACGATGCATCTTTTGGGCAAGGTAAAATTAGTGGAATGGTAGGGCAAAGTTTAGCAAAACGAGGTGTTAATACACCAATGACTTTTGTTAAAGCAGGCTATAAAAAAGCAGAAAAACTATACGTTGCAGAAGATGATATATATAGGATAGCTGCTTACGAAAAAGAACTTCAAGTTTTAAAGCAAGCTAATAAATCTTTAACCACTAAGATGTCAATTAAACAATTAGAAGGAAAAGCTGCAGAAATTATTAGAAATACAATGCCTACGTATGATTTAATACCTGAAGGAGCTAAAGCACTTCGTAAAATGCCCTTTGGTAATTTCTTTGCGTTTTCTGCAGAAAGATTTAGAAATACGTATCACACTTTAAAAAGAAGTAGAGATGAAATTAATTCTGGTAATAAAGTATTAGAAGAAAGAGGGTTTAACAGACTTGCAGGAAAAATAGGAATTGGTTTAACTGGTTCGTATGCTGTTCAAGAAAGTAGTAAATTAATATATGGTGTGACTGAAGACCTACATCAAGCTTACAAAGATTTAGCTCTTCCAGACTGGTCTAAAAATAGTGCTATTGCTTATTTAAGAAATGACAAAGGTGAATTATTATATTTTGATATGTCTTATACTGATCCTGATGCTCCAGTTTTAGATGTTATTCGTGCTAGTTTAAATGAGTTTACAAAAAAGGATGATCCGACTCGTTCAGGCAGTAAAATAGTACGAGATGCTGTAACAAAAGGCATGGTGAAATTTTTTGAACCTTACGTATCTGAAGCTTTATTATCACAAGCTGTATTAGATAATGTGTTTGGCAAGGGATTAACAGAAACAGGTTCAAGAATTCCCGGATGGGATGAAGCAGACCCCGGATTATTTGACAATAAAATGGCAGCTTTCTGGCACACACTAAACACTCTTATACCTGCAGCTTACAAAAACTTAGCTCCTGAAGTTAAATTAAAAGGATTTAATATTGGAGGTAAAAAAGGAAGTTTAGGTGAACAGGTGTATAGAGACTTAACAAATCAACCCGAGTATAGACGATTTGACGGAACTGCAAAAGATATGGATATGGATTTATTAGCTAATACAACTGGACTACGACTATATAAACTTGATGAAAAATCTATGCAAACTGCTTTAAGTTTTAAAGTAAGAAAGTTTAAAAATAAAAGAGATGTTTATATAGGAGATTTAAATGATGTAACAACTTATAATAATCCAATAGAAGATGTGTTAGAACAATATGTTGCTATTAATACTAAATATTATTATCAACAAGCTTCTTTAAACAAAGCAATAAGAGGAGCAAAAAAACTTAATTTAAATGTATTAAAAGAATTTAAATATTTAAAGGGTGCTAGTAATAAAGAAAAAAATAATTTAATAAGCGGTACTGCTTATTTCACTCCTTTACGATTGACAGATAAACAATTAAATGATGCTATTACAAAAACATCACAACAAACTATGGGATTTAATGAGTTTAGAACAAGGCTTGCAAGACTTGAACAACAGTTTATGAGCTTGCCTTTATTAGATTTAGAAGAATCATACCGAAAAGAAAGTTATTCAGAAGAGTTTCCAGAACGAGAACAGAAGGTTGAGGGTGGTTTAATTAAAAGTGAAGAAGTTCCTTTTACTCAAGAAAAACCTGAAGAAAGAATTAACCCTTTTACTGGCGAGCCTTATGTTGCTATTTATAAAAGAGATAGGTTAGGTTTTGCAGAAGGTAAAAATGTAGCATTAGAAAACTGGTATAATATATCACAAGAACAAAAAGCTTTAGATTCAGACAGGAACGCTAATCAATATGTACAAGCTCAAATTAATAGACTAGCTAACACACTTGGAGTAGAATATAGTGATGAAGCTTTTGAAAATTTAAAAAAAATGCAACGTATTTTTAGTACAGCCGAATCAGATAATAGACAAACTACTCAAAATAAATATGAACAGTATGAAGGAGCAAGTAAAGATGCTTTAAAAAACTTATTAGCTAACGCTGATAAAAATCAAATTGATAAAGAATGGTTGCAAAGTATTGATCCAACAAAGCCTGAAACTTGGGATGATGGACAAGCTGATACAATGATGCTTGGGTATATTCTTAGTCAAAAAGGAACAGATAAACAAGTATCTCAAATATTACAAGGAAATTTTGGAACAAACGAAGAAGGACCGGTTAGAAATTTATACCAAGATAATTGGGTTAGAGCTAAATTAACTGGAGAATATGAAACTATAAATCCAGATTCTGATGCTGAAGGTAATTTTAAACGCTCAATGGACTTAAATCTGTGAACTATAAACATTTTTTAGAACACCTTGAACTTAGAGAAGGTAACGTAGAGTACGTTTATCTTGACAGTCTAGGCAAGCTTACATGTGGTGTAGGACATCTTTTAACTCAAGACGAATGTAGTTTATATTATATAGACCAAGTTATTGATAAAGAAATAAGAAATCAATGGTTAAAAGAAGACGCAAAAAAGGCATGGAATGCTGCTGCTCAACAGATGCAAGACCTTGATATAGAAGACACAGACTTTATAATTGCACTAGGCTCAGTAAACTTTCAACTAGGCACACGATGGATGAATAAATTTCCGTCAGCTTATAAAGCCCTGTCTAGTAAAGACTACGATGAAGCAATTCGTCAAGTATCTACAGGCTCTGGTAAAGACGGACAATCTAAATGGAAAGAACAAACACCAGTTAGAGTAGAAGATTTCGTAGGTGCTATTAAAAATTTAACTTGACAAAATTACACAGGAGAGTATAATGATATTATATCTAGAAGATCAATTAGAAGGATGTTACAGGCAATACTGTTTACATCAAGTAAGACAAGACATGCCCTTTATGACCTTAGATGATTTTAGAGATATGTTTGAAGACTTAATGGCAGTAATATATAAGGACGAAGAAGTATGAAACTAGGTGGAATATTAACAAGTGTTATAGGTGCTGTTGCTCCTACGTTAGGTACTGCTTTAGGCGGTCCAATGGGCGGTATGGCAGCTAAAATGATTTCAGAAGTGTTGGGTGTTCCTAATAATCCTAAAGCTATTGAAAAAGCTATGGCTGAAGCAACACCAGAACAAATGCTTGAGCTTAAAAAAGTTGAACAAGACTTTGAAGTTAAAATGAAAGAGCTTGAAGTAGATGTGTTTGCGTTAGAAACAGCAGACATACAAGATGCTAGAGGAAAGTTTAGTAAAGACTGGACTGCTAGGATAATTGGTGTGGTTGTAGTAGGTGGATTCATGGGTTACATATTTCTTGTAACTTTACAACCACCTGAGCAAAACAGCGAAGCTTTAATAAACCTAGTACTTGGTTACTTAGGTGGATTAGCTAGTGCTATTATAAGTTTCTATTTTGGGGCATCAAATAAACAAGACTAATGAAAAAGGAAAAAACATTAAAAGACATAATCACAAACGGAAGATGGAATTGGTACGGAGTAGAAGAAGAACAAGAAGAAG
>TARA_R110002110_G_scaffold166309_1_pt1 | contig 11982 bp, 19 predicted proteins | sample TARA_R110002110 | Tara Oceans TARA_R110002110 (sample SAMEA4397330) | marine metagenome | biome: Polar Biome; feature: [SRF] surface water layer (ENVO:00010504); material: water (ENVO:00002006), including particulate matter (ENVO:01000060) such as... | depth 5 m
TGTTTAAAATAAATAAAGTTTTATTTGTACACAACTAGCAAAATAAAGGCACTACTAATTAATAGGAATCTTTTGACTACTCTTAAAAATACATTAGAGTTCTTAAGAAAAGAGCCTAGAGTAGAGATTCATATACTTGATCAAGAATCTACCTATCCTCCATTGTTAGAATTTTATAAAACAATCACTGAAGAAATTCACTACGCAAAGAATGAAGGTCCTCAATCAGCATGGGCTTCTAAGTATAAACATTTACGTAAAGGTTATTTTATTGTAGCGGATACAGATTGTATATATGATAATGTTCCTGACGACTGGTTAGATGTAATGTTACATGCTATAAACCAACCAGGTTCCCCTAAAATAGGGTTCTCATTAGAAATAGAAGACTTACCCAATACAGATATAGGTAAACAATCATATGCACATGAGGCTAAATACTGGGAGAATAAAATTGATTTGGGATGGGATGCTCATGTAGATACTACATTTGCATTATATAGAGCTAATGTGCTATTTTCTTATGATGCAATAAGATTAGACAGACCTTATTGTATACAGCACAGACCTTGGTATATAGATGATTGTTGTATACCTGAAGAGTGGAAGTATTATTTAGAACATGCGTCTAACGTATCAACTTGGAAAAGAAGATTATTAAAAAATGGTATATGAGTATGAGTCCAGAAAACCCAAAAGATGAAATGTTAAGATTGTCTGTGTGCATGTTACTGTTACTTATTACGTATGTAATATGGAACAGTCTTTACAAGTTCATGTTTTGTATGTGATATTACTTACAACCTGACTTACACTTACGTGTCTTGCTACCTTTCTTAGCAAACCCTATCTTATTACGAACAGCTTTAGGAAGAGATCTCATTCCCTTTCCTTTTGAACCTGCTGGTGCCTTTTTAAGAGTAGAACCAGATTTAGCCTTCATTTTAGATTTAGGAGGAGTCATAGAAGCAGCTTTGCCACCGTACCCCATCTTTTTAGCTTTTGTTCCAGACTTGGCTTTCTTAGCTCCGCCTGATTTGTATTTACGCATCATAATTATATAATTTGAGTTTTAACATTTCCATCTTCTTCTAGCTTGTCTTATTCTAGAATTAGGATCATTTTTAGTCTTTGCAGAACTTTTCTTTAACTGTCCCAAGCTTCTTGCACAATAAGACTTACGTCTTTTTGCTGACTTGCTTCCCTTTTTAACTTTTCCTGTTACTGCAGTCTTGAGTTTACTGCCAGGATTAGCTTTCCTGTATGCCTTGACTCCTTTTTTAGTCATACCAGCACCAGACTTAGTCTTTCTATAGTTACCACCTTTACCAGTGGTCTTACGAATTGCTTTTGTTTTCTTTCGAGCCATAATTATTTCTTGCGACCTTTAGCCATTTTTTTAAATGTCTTTGCAAGAGCTTTAGCTCTACCAGTACAACCTTTCTTAGTGATTGGTGTGCATTTTCCTTTAGTCCCTCTTTTCTTGATAGACTTATTTACACCTTGTATCCAGTTTTTACTCTTAGTGCCTTTTTTAGCTTTTTTTAATGTGGGCATGCTCAACGGTGTTTACTTGTAGGTGAGAACCATCACAGTAACCATTGGGATCTTGACTTTGTCCACATGAACATTGTGAGGCTGTTGTAGTACAATAATTATTATCTTTCATAATTTATTTTCTCTTACCCCTCTTACCCTTAGCTTTAATCTTTTTTTCTTGCTTTAACATAGCTTTAGTGGGCTTTTTACCACTACCTTTATTCGCACGGATGTTATCCCATAGCCCTCTTTTGCTATAGGATCCATCCTTACGTTTAATCATTTTCTTCCCTCCCTTAGCTTTTTTTACAGGCATAAGTTCTTAAGTTTTGATTGTTTTTTACTTTACTGCTTCCAATGTAGGAGCAGGTACTGGTGTTTCTTCTTCTAGTGCTTCTATAATTACACCTTCGTTAACACCGTCTTTCATAATGCTTTCAATAACATCATTAGTTTGTTGCATTAACATGAATTTACCAGCCTCTTCTGTTCCCAGGTAAGATCTGACCATGTTCAATATTAAACCGAACTGTTGCCCAGTTATTTGAAATTTGTCTTCAGGTTTCCAAGTGTACCTGCTGTTAGGATTGTAATCTGCCATTTTATTTGGTTTTAAAAGTTATTATAGCTACAAATGTACATTATTTTTAATCTTCAAGCAAATTTATTCTGAAAACTATTGTCCCTGAAGACTTAATGCTTTTAGATAAATCTAGTCTAATTTTAAAGATGTTATGCAGCTTTAATATTTCTTTTAATAAAGACTCTCCGTACTTAGGAACACTAGGTGCTAGCCTAAATATGTATGAGTCATTGCTCTTAGTAATTTGCATACTAGAGTATTCGTCAATTGAATCAATCACACCTTCTAGATGAGCGAAATATACTTTTTCATTCTCAAGCAGAATTGCTGGAAAGAACTTTCTTTGTATCTCCATTGTGTGATATATACATAACTCAAGGACCTTAATTAGATCCTTGAGATATATAGGTTAATTTAGTTTATGCACATAAATTTGTTGCTGTAACAACTCCATCTACGCCAATCACTGCATTCCAGTCTTGACCATCTGGACCTGCGACTCTGTGATATGTTGCACTTCCATCGAAAGGATTTAATCCAGCTGCATCATTGTATACAATACTTCCAACTGCTACTACGTTAACTGTAGCTAGTTTTAAGTACACGACTGTATCTAACGTTAATGCACACGCATCAGCTGCATCTGAGGCAGACGATACCTGACCTGCAGGATATGATATTACTGTTGTTGTGGTAGTGGGATTACAACATTCGTATGCTGTTATTTCCTGCCAGTTTCCTACTTTTGGTATTTTCCTACGTAAGATTAAGCTACCTGCTACTACTCTGCCAGATCCATCGAATCTAACAAAAGCTTTTAATGGACGTTTGTCTATGCTTCCCATTTGTTTATATTTAAAGGGTTAGTAAATTAGGTTATATTTAATTTTTAATTCATTCAATTTTTTAGCATAGTAACCAGTACAATGCTTCATACTTTTTTCGTTGTTTAACACAACATCTAAGTGAGGATCAGTCATAGGATTAGTCCCTGAGTGATATTTACCTTTATAAAAACAAGGATATCCACCTTGCTCTGTGGCTACAATACCAGCATTGTGGTATATAGGATGTGTCTCCAACTTAGTTACTGGATCTGGGCCCCAAGCAAATCCCATTTCTGGTATTACTTTAGTTTCTTGATCTTTTACCCAAAGATTCCATAATACAGACCACATATCTGCACACCAACTTTGATAACCAGCATTTTCATCTTTAAAGAATTCTCTATTTATTTTTTGAAGGTAGGTCCTGATTAATATACAATCATTCATAACCTTACTCCAAAAAGAAACATCTACATTTTTAAGAAGATACTGAGCACCTCCTGAGTTTTCATTATTATCTTCAGCAAGTTGTCTACTTATGCCTATTACACTTCCTATTTCAGAAAGCACATCTCTAGCTTTATACTCTTCTAACTTTTCAGGTAAAACCTGATGCACTTTACTATCAAAATACTGAGCGTTTATGTAACTATTAGTATCTGAAAGATAACATACATCATCTTGTATGTATTCATCAATATTAAATTTATCTGTCCAAAGTATATCAGAATCACAGTAAAATACAGCATGTTCTGACATTTCTGGACGGTCTGACCAGTATTTCCAAAGTAACCAAGGTCTTAGTACAGGTATATAAATACCAATAAGATTAGATAGATCACCTTGTTCATCTTTATAGAAATTAAACTCAGCTTCTGGATACAGTTTTGTTATCTGATCCCATTTATCATTAAAGAGTCTTTTTTGTGGTGTATAGACTAATACGATTGCATTGTGTATTTGTCCTATTTCTTTTAAGCTCTCTAACCACATGTGAACTTGCCATGTATAGTAAGTATCGTCCGGTTGAGCACAGATAAATTTTAAATCTTTCATTATGTAGTTGTTGGTTTATGTTTACTATTACGGTGCTGCTGTTGTTGTAGTGGTGGTGGTGTTTTGTGCACCAGTCACCTGAATCAATCGCTCTAATTGCTTTGAAATATTCCAAAGAAGAACTTCTACTTGTCCCCAGCCTTGCTGTCTTGGTGGTATTGCCATGATATATGTTTTTATAATACAAAAATATGAATATTCCCAGACTTATCTAAGTATCGTTATAAATTAAAATAATTAAGTAGGTTAAAACAGTTCTAACTTTTTTTGTTAGAATATTTTATATTGAAATACAAAACCGTAACCTCCTGGATTTTCAGGTTGGACAAACACTCTTGCTCCTAATGTAAACTTACCTATATCTACAGTTGTTTGAATATATAGTATAGGATTCATTAAAGATGCTTGAAACGTTTGAATACCCACATGACCGTCTAGAGTTATTGGCTTCTTTGCATTTATTATATCTTCCTGAACTGCTATGTAATCTTCTTGCGTTGATATTATTGCATCTTTTGAATACAATAAGTTAGTCAACTCACTACTTTTTTTTAAAAGTATAGCTATTCTATTGTTTGACTCAGTAAAAGATTGTTTTAAAAAGTCATAATGTACAAGATCTTTAACTACTCTTCTAGCTTGATCCTCACTTAATGTTACAACAGAGTCATTCTTTTGGATACTTATCTGTGAAAAACTGCTGAAGCTTACTAACAGGCAAGCTATCAACCACTTTAATTTGTACATATTCTTTTTGTTTGATGGTTTTTATCTTTGTAATCACTTCTTGATCTACATTAGATAGACTATCAATTTTTAGTTGTATTTCAACACCTTTAGTTTTATGTTTATCTATCTTTTGTCTAAGTTCTTTAATCTGTTCTTTGTGTGAGATTAATTCTTCTTGAGACTTATACTGTATAAGAATTAGAACAAGTATAATAAGTACACTGAACCATTGCTTTTTAAAAAATCGTATTATATTAAGTAGTACTATCACTTTTTAAATTGTTCTATTATATCTTTATACTCCTCTGCCACTACAAAGCTTGGACATGCTTTGTTTGAAAATTCATTATGTCCATGTAAGGTTGCTCCCTCATAAGAGCACATTAGCATCTTAATAAGGATTTCAAGAGAAACTTCTTGTTCTGTTGTTCTAGTGTCTTCAGGTAGAAAACCTTCTTTATCCATACCTCCAATGTAACAAATTCCAACACTGTTTTTATTTTCTCCACGAACGTGAGCACCTTGTACATTTAATTCTCTACCCTTGTGTATACTTCCATCGATATAAATTAAGTAGTGGTAACCAATGTCTTTCCAACCCCTACCTTCAACATGCCATCTTCTAATTTCCTCAACATCAAAGTGTTTACCTTTACGTGTTGCTGAACAATGTACAATAATTTTATCAATTTTTCGCACTATTTCTTTAATTTAAATAACCTTTCAACAATGTCACTAACCCCTTGAATTGATATGTATGCCGTAGCAACTATCACCCAATCAGTAGAAGTTAATACACCTGAGAACAGTGCAGAAGAAGCTACAACAAAAACCGTAAGCTTTCTACTAATCCATTTTTTTAAGATATTATCTAGTTTTTCTTTAGTACTCATGTTATTTTATTTTAGAATAGAAGTTTATAACGTATTGAGCTATAAAAGCGAAAGCAGTAATTATTCCAACAGTCCAAGAAAATTTCTTTTTAAACTCTTCTTGAGCGATTAGTTGCTCTTCTAATATTTTAATTTTATCTTTAAGTTCTTCAATGTCACTAACAAACCCACCAGCTTTGGTTAATGAGTTTCCTAATATTGCATCCACAACTTGAGATAGTTTTGTGTCGATAGAGGTCATCTTGTCCTCTAGATCGGATAATCTTTGATCCATGCTGTGTAATTCGGTTTTAACTTGTTGTTGAAAAGTTGTTGTAGACATTTATTATTTGTATTAGGTTAACATACAAATCTTCTGAGGGGAATAAGAAGTTTATGCAGAGTAGCATTGTGTAATATACAAATATAAGAACTCTTTCTAACATAGGAAAATATATGACAGAAACATCATGCATAATATAGCATAAAGTAAAATTTATTTTTATATATTTGTTATTAAAATCAAATAGTATGCCATATAGCTTTGAGTTTTTTAAGAATGATGTTACTAACTGGGTAAAAGATAACATTCCAACACACAAAAGAGTACTTGATGTAGGTCCTGGAGTTGGAACTTACTCAAACTTACTTCGTGAATCTGGCTATCACATAGATGCTGTAGAAATATATGAACCGTATATAGGTAAGTATGACCTTCTTGAGAAGTATGATAACGTATATGTAGAAGACATATTAAACTTTAGTATAAAAGATTATGACTTTATTATTCTAGGAGATGTTTTAGAACACATACCTGAGAAAGAAGCAGTGGATCTAATTGAAAAAATAATTGATTTAGGAAAAGAATGTTTAGTAGCTGTTCCTTATAAAATGGAACAAGGTGAGCATGAAGGTAACATTTATGAAACACATCACCAAGTTGACTTAACTCCTGAGGTAATGAAAAGTCGATACCCTAAACTTGTTTCTATATACTCTAATCAATACTATGGATACTATATTTATAAAAAGGAGAAGATGGAAAAGGCATATGTTTTATATGCAAATAGTTCATATTATCATACTGTATCTGCTGCAGTTAAGTCTATAAATCAAGTTAGTAAACTTCCTGTTATAGTATATCTATTAAATGATAATCGAGACGTAGAAGGTGCTACAATTACACATAAATGGACCTATACAGGATCCACTATTAAACAAACTGACTACATCGATCGTAACGATAGTAGAGTGTACAAGTTACTTATTCAAAGGCCGTCTATTGTTAAACATGCTTTAAATAATTATGCTGACACTATTGCGTACATTGACTCAGATACAGTAGTCACCCCTTATATAGATTCAATATTTAGCTATTTTCCTAATACATCCAGTAACCCATATTTTGTAAAAGGTATATATGATTATCTATTTATTAATAGAAGAGGAGGGGTAGAAACAAAAGAAGAGTTACATAAAAGTTTAGAGCATCCAGCATGTGAGTTATTTGGTATAGATCAATCTAATCGATCATCTTACCATCAAACAGGCTATTTCGTAGCATCAAACCTTTGTATGGATTTCTTAGATGAATGGGAGTGGATGTGCAATCACCCCAAAGTGTTAAAGAACCCTCAATACTATGCACCATATCATGAAGAAACCTTAGCTAATATATTACTTTGGCATCATGGAATTACTGAAGGTTTACCTTATATGTACATGAACTATAGCAAATTTGTAGATACACATGATTTACCTTTTACTGGAGAGACTCAATACTTAGATGAGTGGGTAAGGTTACCTGCTAAAAAAGAAGAACTATTAGCATTACATGGAGAAAAGCGTCCAAAGTTTATGGAAGCAACAATGAATCAATTTAAACGTAGGATTTTATTTTTAGCACCTCATCTTTCTACTGGTGGCATGCCTGCATTTCTTTTAAAGAGAATAGAAGCACTCAAATATGAATACGAGATCTTTGTAGTAGAACATAAAAATTATAGCAATGACTATGTTGTACAAAAGAATAAAATAAAAGATATTGTTTCAAACTTCTTTACCTTAGGAGAGGGAGAATCAGACTTACAAAAAATTATAAAGGACAATCGTATAGATCTAGTACATATAGATGAAATGTCTGAATGTTTAGATGATAAAAAATTAGTAGACTCTTTGTATTGTAACTGTAGATCTTATAAGATAGTTGAAACCTGTCATAATGTATCATTTAAACCAGACGTAGAAAAGGTGTATCATCCTGATGGTTATGCTTTCTGTACTCCTTATCATTTAACTACTTTTTCCAATTCAAAATCTTTAAAGAAAGTAATAGAGTATCCCATAGATCCAAAAATATTTGATTGGCAATCTAAGTTAAATGCTAAATTTGAATTAGACTTAGATGTAAATAAGCAACATGTTTTAAATGTTGGATTATGGACAAAAGGTAAGAATCAAGGAGAGGGAATATCTCTAGCAAGAAAACTTCCAAATGTAGAATTTCATTTTGTAGGTAACCAAGCTGGTAACTTTCAAGACTATTGGGGCCCATTGATGGTAGACTTACCTAACAATGTAACTGTTTGGGGAGAAAGAGATGATGTTGACAAATTTATGTTAGCTGCAGATGTGTTTATGTTTAATTCTACTTGGGAATGCAACCCTTTAGTACTTAGAGAAGCAATTAGCTGGCATTTACCAATCCTTGCAAGAAATCTACCTCAATATGAAAATATGTTTACTCCCTATATCACTGACATAGACAGTGTCAATATAAAAAGTCAACTAGAAACAATACTAAACAACTCTCGTGCTGTAACGAGTGTAAGTAAAGATAGTGGTATTTCAAACTTTACTAAAAATCATGTTGATTTCTATACAAAAGTTTTAGAGACTAAGAAGATTAAACATTCTAAAGTATTAAACTATAATATATATCGTGACTTTGCATTAGGTCCATACATAGATATAAAAGGAACTACTGAAAGTAAGTTTAAGATAGAGATGTATAATGGTGCTGAGTTAGTTTATGATAATGTTATAGGTGTAAACAATTGGGTAAAATTAGATAGATCCTATTACGTTGATTGGCGGACAGTAATATATAAAGACAACTTACTTATATTAGATGAGAAGTTAAACTTAGAAGGAAAGAAGGTATATATTTCCTTTGATAGTTCATCTCTAGGTGATTCTATTGCATGGATTCCTTATGTTTTAGAGTTTCAGCAGAAACACAAATGTACGGTGACTGTCAGTACATTTAAAAACTTTTTATTCGAAGATGTGTATCCAAGTTTAGAGTTTGTTAAGCCAGGATCAGACGTAGCTGATGTCTACGCTATGTACAAGATAGGTTGGTTCTATGATAATAATAAAGAACCTCAATTACCAAACACAATTCCATTACAACAAACAGCTACAAATATATTAGGTTTAGAATATAAAGAACTCACTCCTAAAATTAAATCTAACTTTAATAATGTTATAGAAGGTCAGGAGTATGTCACTATAGCTACTAATTCTACATCAGGTTGTAAGTTTTGGACCAGAGAAGGTTGGCAAGATGTAATAAACTTTTTACACAAAGAAGGTTACAAAATAATTAACACTTCTATAGAAGATAACCCTTTTGATAATTGTGAAAAAATATCAGATACGTCTATTGAGTATACAATTGATTGTATAAGACAGAGTGAGTTCTTTATAGGATTATCTAGTGGACTAAGTTGGTTAGCTTGGGCCCTTGAAAAACAAGTAATAATGATATCTAACTTTACCTCAGAAGATCATGAATTTAAATGTCACAGAATAACAAATCCAGCAGTGTGCAACGGATGTTGGAACAAAGCTGAATTTAAATTTGATAAAGGTGATTGGAACTGGTGCCCTTTACATAAGGGTACAGAAAGACAGTTCGAATGTCATACTCAAATTAAATCTTCTGATGTTATTAAAGAAGTCAATAAACTAATTACTCTCCGATTGTACGAACAATACTAGTTGGAGTTATAATAGCTGCTATTTCTTTTTCTAAACTAAGTTCAAGAGCAGCCACTTGTTCTTCACCTATAGCAGCTTTGGTCCATTCAACAACTGTTTCGTTAGTTAGATCTTCAAATGGTATAAATGTACTACTTTTATTTAAAGATAAAATCTGTGTTCCTATACTGCTAGCTGTATAAGGCATTCCTCCAGAATCAGGTTTTTGTTGAGTTGAACTAGCTGTTAATATCCAGTGTACATTATACACTACATCTGCTTCATCTTCTTCTTGAAGGTAAACATCTACTGTTTTGCAATTCCATTTGTATGTAACCATAATTTTTGTTTTAATTTATTAAGTCATTATTTCTAAATATATTGAATAAGATCCCATAGTAGCGCCATAATTACCTCTCCACCAATTTATTTGGGATCCCAATTGGGAAATAGATACTTGAGGGCTCCTAAGCCAGAAACGTTTAGAAGGATAACCTGCTGAGGAAGTTTCAGCATAATAATAAGTGCTATCACCTCCTGTATATGGTGGTGGTACTAACCCAGTATTACCCGAGGGAGTTCCTGTACCGCTTCTTTTATTCCATCTTAATCCTGTTGTTCCTGTTAAGATGTCATAAAAAGTTGCAGTATCGTAATCAGCTGTATCAACTCTAGTTGTCTGCCATGCTGTCCCAGTATAAGTATCTAAATCAAAAGTTGTTCCACCTAAAGTTACATTTCCACCAATCTGGAAATCTCCAGTATATGAACTTCCACTTGTATATCTCCAAACAACTCTAACATCACGACCATAATATAAAGAAGAAAGAGTGGTGTTTGGATTGCTCCACGAGGTGGAATTACCTGGAGTAGTGGTGCTAATAAGTATAAGTTTACCAACCCAAAGGCCACCATAATTTCTAAAATTAGATAACCTATCTTTAGATCCTTCGTAATTAGGATCAAAATTACTAGAATTAGCACGAGAAAAACAGTCAACCAAGTCATCAGGTGGATTTTTCGGAAATTGATTACATACATCTTGTAGTGAAAACGTGTTAGTATCTGGAACAGCCATTATAGTCCAGCTTTTTCTAACCTTGCTTCTAACTCAGCAATTTTAGTTATTAATAAATCTATATATGCTACAGACTTTAATCCATCGTCTGCTGTTCTTACGAACTCAGGGTGTTTAATTTCTAGCTCTTGAGCTATAACACCTGCTCTTTTAATTCCAGGCTCAGATTTTAATTCAAAGTTTTTCCAGTCGACATCTACATGTTTAGTGTCTATTTCTTTTATGTTATCTTTTAGCGTTTCGTCAGAAGATAGTATGAAGTTTGTAGCTGTAGCTGTTGAGGCTAAAGTTAATTGGCCAACACCACTAATACTAGCTACGTTACCTCCAGTACTATTTACAGTACCAGCTTTCCATATCCAACCTCTAGTAGCAGTTCCACTCATTGTCATATATGTAGCCCAGTCTCCGCTTACACCTCCATAAGTACCTAGATCTACCGTTTGTGCAAACAACAGTCCATATTGTGGATATAACACAGGACCTGCGTATAAAGATATACCTCTACCAAGTGTTCCACTCGTGTTATCAACCCCAAGTCCAGCCATTGCACTAACGTAAGTACGAGAATGTATTTCTCCATCTACATCAAGTTTAAACCCACTCCCAATAGAAGTTGTGCCAATACCAACTTGACCTGATTGGTTAATACGCATTCTGGGTTGAGGTGAATTTCCAGAACCATTATTTGATGTTTTAAAGTCTAAAATACCACCACCTGAATTGCCTGTGCCAGCATTTGCAAATATAGATCCTTCTATTACAGCTGAGGTATATCCTAATGAATTGGCGCCAGTATCGGCTTTTATGGCAAATTGAATAGTTCCTGTTGAATCACCAGCAGTAGCTGTACTGTCACTGTTAGCTAAAGTTATAACTGCTGCACCAGCAGAGGTAGCACCTGCAGTACCTATCGCAAGCGAAGCGTTAAAACCATAAGATGAAACTAAACTAGAACAATTAATCATTGTACCGTAGTTTTCTATTGTAACTATCTTAGCACCGTTGTCATCAAATATACTAGTAGTAAAGCCTTCACCATCCCAATCACCTAACTTCAAGTTACCTAAGCTTTCTTCTGCCCAAGGCTTTCCATTTATTCTATATCCATCCCCTCCACTAGCGTCTATTTCGCCACCAACTTGTAATTTATAGTCTGGACTAGTTGTCCCTATACCAACGTTGCCATTGCTTATAATACGCATTTTTTCACTGCCAGCTGTACTTAAAACTAAAAAGCCCCCATCTAAGGTCAAAGTAGAGGAAAAAGAGGTAGTAGACCCATAGTGTAATTTAAGATAACTTATAGATGGG
>TARA_R110002110_G_scaffold139397_3_pt1 | contig 11980 bp, 11 predicted proteins | sample TARA_R110002110 | Tara Oceans TARA_R110002110 (sample SAMEA4397330) | marine metagenome | biome: Polar Biome; feature: [SRF] surface water layer (ENVO:00010504); material: water (ENVO:00002006), including particulate matter (ENVO:01000060) such as... | depth 5 m
AAGTTTTAAAAGTATCCCTTTAGATTTTTCATTCTGAGGGTTAATGTTCGCCTCTAAGCTGTGTAGGTTGAAGTCGTTAAAACCAAAGGAAAAGAGTCGACACATCACCTCTGTCATATAACCTTTTCCCCAATAGTTTGGTTCTAGGGTATAACCAATTTCGGCTCTATGATGTTTTGAGTCTATTTTAAAAAAAGAAAAATCACCAATAGTTTTGCCGCTGGTTTTATCTTCGAGCATCCAGTAGATTACTTTTTTATTCGCATATGCCTCCAGGTTGAATGATATGAAATCTTTCGAGACCTGCAGAGTGTCATGGTAAAAGGTATCCATATACTCCATCACCTCACGGTTGGTTCTAACTTGTTGGAGGGCAATTGCGTCTTCCAGTGTCGCAGCTCTTAATACTAGTCGTTCAGTTTCTAACCGTGGAAAAGTAGTAAAAAAACTTTCGTTGATCATTTTAGCATTTCTTTTTTAGCAAACCTGAGTACAGTATAGAATACCTTGTCAATTCGAGTTATCTGACGAACGATGGTTGTATTGATAATAATGCTTATGTTGAAAGCATATTATTTCGATAATAATCTTTTTGAAACCCTGTAAGTAGCTGAATACTGGAGGTCTAATTCAGTTTTTTTAAATTCAATAAAGGCGTTTTTAAACCATCTAGGATCAGTTGCTTTTTTACGGTAGGTTTCGTGTTCTTTAACGGCATACGCCCTTCCTTCGTGCAAGGATTCAATTTTATAGATTCCTATCCCAAAATGTTCTGCACGCGCCAATACCTTTGCAAAATCTTCTTCCGAAAAATAGTGCGCTCCCTCAGTATCCGATTCTTCATTTAAATTCTGTAGACCGTTAAAAATATGTTTCTCTAAAAACTCCGTTTTTTCCATGTGGCGAAGGTAGCAAAACTTAACATATTTCTATAAGTGTTGATAGCGCAGTTTATTCTGGTCTATTATAACTAAAGATAGCTAAATAATTGGCTTAAATGTAAAAAGGTTAACGATTTGGAGCCTTTTTAAGGGATGGTTTTTGATAATATTTGGGTATACGCTAAGAAGTCGTATCTTTGGAAAAATGAATCAGATAACATCTCTTCCAGAACTTATTGAAACTTTAAATGAGTGCGATCCACAGGATTATGTGAAAATAGCGGCAAACATGAATCTTCCTAAAGATGAGTTTGAGGACTACGCTTTTTGGAATGACGACTGTTATGCGAGGAATTGTATTGAGAGAACAGATGTTTTCGAGCTAATATTGATTTGTTGGAAACCCGGTGATGAAACGCCTGTTCATGGACACGATGAACAGAAATGTTGGATTTACCAAGTCGATGGAAACATGTATGAAGAGAGGTTTCAAGAGGAGGATGGGGAATTAGTTTCTTGTAATCAAATGGTATTAAGCCCTGGAAGATTAAGTTATATGGAAGATGATATGGGCTATCATTCTCTAGAGAATAAGTCTAGTGATAATTCTATGACTCTGCATTTGTATATTTCTCCAATAGATTGTTGTCAGGTTTTTGATCCTTCTGAAGAGGAATTCTGCGAAAAAGAATTAAAATACGACAGCTTTAAAGGTGTTTTGACCGAAGATCTAGTGTCTTAAAAATAGCTACAACACCAACAAACCTTTTTCTTTCAATTGCTGCATCGGTTTAGAGAACCAAAATAGTTCAAAATTTTCAAACTGACTTTCGAAATCTGTTTTCAGGGCCGACAAGCTTAGAGATTTCGTTTGGAACGGACTCAATTGCGGAATCATCTTTAGGAGCCATTCACCTTCGTTTTTATCTAAAGAGACGGTAAAAGTTTCGGTTTTATCGTGAAACGTACATTGCAGTAATTTCCAACTATTTCCTCTTTTGGTTTTTGTAATTTCTGTAGTAATTGGGATGGTTCCTAACCATATAATTTTTGCGCTAGGTTTTATATTGAAGTCAGGCTCAGTTAATAGGCATTGCGAAATAAAATCAGGTTTTATCTGTGTCTTCGGAATTTTAAATTCGAACCAGTCTTTTAAAGGAAGTTCAAATCCAATCCCGTGCATATAATTAAAAAGTGATTTCCGTAATCCGAAGCTAAATTTTGAATGATCAATACCCGTCGAATCAACAAAGTCTATATCATTGTTTGCGAAGCTAATGTTCTGGTAAGTCGGAGTGATACCGTATTCTGAAGGGTTTAATCCTATAGGGCTATGGGCTGTCAAAGCAAACTGATGCCAAAAGCCTGACTGCATAACGCCCATTTCAAAAAGCTGTCGAGTCATTTCCAAACTATCTATGGTTTCCTGAATCGTTTGTGTTGGATACCCGTACATCAAATACGAATGCACCATTATTCCAGCATTTGTGAAATTTCTTGTGATCTGGGCTACTTGAGTTATTGTGACCCCTTTGTCTATAAGTTTCAGTAATCGGTCTGAAGCAACTTCCAAACCTCCCGAAACTGCAATACACCCGGATTCTTTCAGTAAAAGACAGAGATCTTTAGTGAAATTCTTCTCAAAGCGAATATTCGTCCACCAGGTAACTGTTAGTTTACGTTTTAAAATCTCTAGTGATAGAGCCTTCATAAGAGCGGGAGGCGCTGCTTCATCGACGAAGTGAAATCCAGTTTCTCCAGTTTGTTGTATAAGAAGCTCCATTCTGTCTACCAGTATTATGGCAGCGACAGGTTCATAGAGTCTAATATAGTCCAGAGAAATGTCACAGAAAGTACATTTTCCCCAATAACAGCCATGAGCCATGGTAAGTTTCAGCCAACGACCGTCACTCCAAAGACTGTGCATCGGATTGGCAATCTCAATTACCGAAATATATTCTTTTAGTAATAAGTCTGAATAGTCGGGCGTACCAACATCTACTTGTTTATAATCGTTTCTGCCTGACCGATTATTATAAGCTACTTCTCCATCTTGTATTAAAAAGGTACGTTTCAGAAGGCTATAATCAGGATTAGCCGAAGAGGGATTTAAAACGTTAGACGCTAGTAATTCAATAGGAAGTTCGCCGTCATCTAGGGTGATATAATCGAAGAATTCGAACACCCTCGAGTCGGAAATGGAACGCAATTCAGTATTAGGGAAACCACCTCCCATTGCGATTTTAATAGATGGATACTGCTTCTTTATGTGTTTGGCGCAGCGAAAAGCACTGTATAAATTTCCGGGAAAAGGAACAGAAAAGCAAACCAATTTTGGCTGTGTCTCGACTAATTGAGCCTCTAGAATTTGAAGACTTATAGTGTCAATATAGGTGGGTTCTTGCTGAAGCTGCTTATAAAGCTCGTCAAATGAGTTTGCGCTTTGTCCAAGTCGTTCGGCATATCTACTGAACCCAAAATTATCATCGATACATTCAATAATGAAATCTGACAAATCTTCTAGATATAATGTAGCTAAGTGCTTGGCTTTGTCTTGCATGCCCATGGCGCCAAAAGCCCACTCAAGATCATCGATTTGATCGAAACGGGAAGCTCGCGGCAAGAAGGAAGGCATACAAATTTGTCGTGCAAAAGTTTCATTTTTCCCCTGCAGAAAGAGAATCACCTCGTCCAGCGGTTGGAGGTAAGCTTCTTTTAGAGCATATATACGTTGGCCATTTTCCGAAATAATGCGGTCATTCTCAAAAGCAATGGTGAATAATTCCTGAAATGTTTTCTTTGAAAAAAGCTTCAGAATTACCTCTATTCCCAAATCCATTTGAAAGGCACTTATCCCTTTTGTATTCAGAAATCCCTTTAAATAAGCCGTTGCAGGGTATGGCGTATTTAGTTGGGTAAAAGGAGGTGTAATAATTAAAAGGTCTTTCAAAATAATGCTTTAAAATCAATGTTGTAAAGATAGCTGAAATTTGGAGTAGGTTTTGTTTCATTATTGGTTATTAAAATTTTGAAACTCCGCTGCGGTTTCACTGTGATACGATCCAACAGACAAGGGTTCGTTGTGTTATTCGTAAATAATGAAAGAAAATTAAAATTCATATTACTTTAATGTCAGCCTTACTTCAATACAATCGGAACTGTTTGTTTTGAAATTCTGCTTTTTTCAGCCATAAATCCCATGATATGACTTTCGATAGAAGCATCGATGGTCGATGTTAATAGACTTGCATCCTGATTTTTCACTGCTCTTACCCAATCGGTAGCTAAGGCCCAGTCACCGCCACCATGTCCGCTATTTTTGTAGTCTCTTGCATCATTAACCGTGATGTCCCATTTTGTTTGTTTCATAGTTAAAAAGTCGGTGTGTACAAACTCTGTCATGTCTCCTGTAATGTCTCCTAGTGATCCCATAACACGAGTTCTTCGTCCGTGGTAGGAAGTAAATGCTTCCATTGAAAAACTGGCGGTAATCCCATCTTCAAATTCCATAGAGGTCACATAGTGGTCTGGTTGGTCATTGTCCATTTTATAGACACAACGCCCGTAATTGGTTGTTCTTAACTGTTCCAAAATGAATTCACTGTGTGTAGCTTTATCTTCTGGAAAATCAAAGACATACGTATAATCACGGTCCCTATGATAGATTTTTAAAGCAGAATAAGGACAACTGGATTCTACAGCACAACCGTCGGTGCAGCGATTTGTGCTACCTTCCGGGGCATTGGCAGCTGTGAACCACTTTAAATTTCCAAAAGCCGAGATGTTTTTACATTCTTTTCCTATCATCCATCGCAGAATATCGAGATCGTGACAGGATTTTGCCAGAATAATGGGTGTTGTCTTTTTCGAATTATGCCAGTTTCCTCTAACATAAGAGTGGGACATATGAATATGCTGAATGGGTTCCATGTGTTGAATGCTTATTAAGTCGCCAATTACACCCGAGTCAATCATGGCCTTTAGTTTAATAAAGTATGGTGCATAGCGTAAGACATGACAAACGCCTACAATTCTACCTGTCTTTTTTGCAAGGGCAAGGATGTCCCTGCATTCTTTTTCGGTAGGGGCAATGGGTTTTTCGAGCAATACATCATATCCCATTTCAAGAGCCTTCATACAGGGGCCGTAATGCAGATTGTCTGGGGTCGTAATGATAATGGCATCCGCAAATTTTGGACGATTAAAAACATGTTCCCAAGTCGAAAAACGGTTTTGCTCGGGAATGTTGTGTTTTTCGGTATAGCGTTCATTTCGAATTTCAATGGGTTCTGCCACACCAATAATGTTTAGCTCATTTGGAAATGCAACGCCATAATTTCCGTAAACATTGCCTCGAGAGCCAGCTCCAAGAGTTATGGCAGTGATGGGGTTATCTATGTCTTTGTTTCCATAGGGTTTAATAGGGATGGGTTTCCCTTCTTCGGAAGTGTTAAAACCCGATAATGAAGTAATAAGTGGAATGCCACCTAATCCTGCTACCATTTTTTTAATGGCTGTTCTCCGACTTTCATTTTTTTTCATGGCTACCCTTTTATAAGAGTAACCAAGATAGTAAAAATTGGAATGATAGTTTTGTATTATTAAAAAGAGGAGTGAAGAGTAAAAAGTAGGTGGTTAAATTAGATGCCATCTTTGGACAGAAATGTCGCTGGGTGGTTAAAAAAATAAATTTCAAATTTTGGAATCCACTATTTGTAAATTAAAGAACTACTCCTGGCATCTACATCATCTTTTTTAGCCAATGCAAAGATCTAGTAAATCCGTGGATAAAAGAGTCACATAAAACAGCATAAAAAAAGCCACCCAACAAAGTGGATGGCTTCTAAGCTATTATGTTTTTTAGTTAGTTGTGAATGATTGGATCTGGATTCCCATCAGGATCACCATTAACAGTTCCATCGGTTGTAGGGTTTCCTAAAAGTAATACTCCGGCGGCATGCGGCGCAGCCATTGAGGTCCCACTAATAGTGTTGTATCCTCCGCTTTTCCAAGTTGAAAAAATGCTTACTCCAGGTGCACAGTAATCTACAGGAGTGCCAAAATTAGAAAATGATGCCCAGTTATCGCTGTTATTCATTGCAGAAATAGTATAAATATTAGGTCCATTAGCTCTGGCGGGTGAATGGTTGTTTGCGTCATCAGATTCGTTACCGGCGGCAAGTACAAATTTCACTCCTGTCGCTGCGGCTGCAATCACTGCATTATCCAATGCACTAGAAACGCCTCCACCTAGACTCATATTCGCTACGTCACCGTTATTAGCATATGCAGCGACATAGTCTACACCAGAAATTACCCCTGAGTTAGAACCACTACCGCGTCTATCTAAAACTCGTACGGCAACAACGTTGCTTCCTGGGGCTACACCAAGTGAACCAATATTGTTGTCAATCGCAGCAATAGTTCCGGCAACATGTGTTCCATGGCCATTCTGGTCGTCTGGATTCTGGTTTGAAGGAGAGCCTGTTAAGAAAGAAATACTTCTTGTCGTATCTACATTTAAATCTGGATGATCTAAATCAATTCCAGTGTCTATAACCCATGCAGTGTTAGAAGACGTTGTTGTGCCGCCACCCACTCTTGTGGTTCCGTAAGAAGTTTCTTGTGGAGGGGTCGTTCCGCCACCGCCTCCGCCCGGACCTCCATTTCCGTTTCCAGGAGCGAGGATAATCGACATGTCTTCTTCAATACTTAGTATTCTTGGGTCATTTTTTAATAGTTCAACCTGCGCTTCCGTAAGAATGGCGCTGAATCCTGTGATAGAGTGACCATACGTAGCCTTTATGTTTTTCTCGGTTAAAGCAATAGATTTAAACTCCTCTAAAAATGTTGTTTTTAAAGATCTCATTTGAGTGCTATATTCTGAAGCTGATTTAACTTTAGTTAGGGCTTTAATTTTACCAGACGAATTATTGTATTGAACGATATAACTGTTCTTAATCTCTCGTGACATTTCAAAAGAAATGTTGGAGGTTTCGGAATGTGTTTCTTCAACCGAATCCGATTGACAACCGACAAAAATAAACGCAATACTTAGTAATGAAACTTGAATAATTGATTTTCTCATTTTTCTAATAGGTTAAGTGAATGATTGTTAGTAATATGCTCAAATTACCATAAAATATCGGTATCCCTAACGATATTGATGTTTTTTCGATGAAGTGACAAATAGAAATATCTTATATTGACGTTCATTTTGGAGTTTTTACGATTTAATATACTGATTATCAATAATATGTAAAAAAAATTTCCAACATTGCTATGGTAGGTTTTGGTCTATAAAAGTTGATTGTTGAACATAGAATGGTCGTCAATAAGATCAAAATTCATTTTAATGGATAAAACTAAAATTTTTTGTAGAAGATGCTTTTTGTTAGGGCTAACTTCAATTATCCCAACTATTACAAAGCGGAAGCATCTAAACTGGGTAATTCTAAAAGTATATTCGTTGGAGTGAATAGCTTTTTTTTCTAGGTAAAGCGGTACTTTTGTGATCCAGCTGAACAACTGTTAGTTATGAAAAAGAACGATGCCACATTAGAACTTTCAAAAGAAGCAATGAAAGTTTATGGTTATGAAGTTGTGGACGCGATTGTGGAGCATTTTGCCACTCAAAATGAGAAATTACCTGTGGTTGTTGGATCAAGAGCTGAGATGGATAAACTTTTCTTGGAACAAGCACCTGAAAACCCAACAGAGGCTCATAAAGTATTGAATTTTGTTGTGGAAGAAGTACTGTCAAAAAGTGCTGTCGTTTCACATCCAAAATCATTCTCATTTGTACCTGGACCAAGCAACTATATTAGTGCCATGGCAGATACTTTAGCTACCGGCTTTAATATCTTTTCAGGAGGATGGTCTGCTTCTCCAGCTGCGGCAGAATTGGAAATTGTTACGATGGGTTGGCTTTTAAAAATCTTTGGATTTCCTGTAAAACAAGGAGGTGGTATTTTTACAAGCGGTGGCTCTATGGCAAACCTCACAGCAATAGCTGCCGCGAGAACTGTTAAATGCGGAGATGATTTTTCAAATGCTGTAATTTATCTTTCAGATCAGGCGCATTCTTCCAATATAAAGGCCATTCGGATTTTGGGTTTCAGAAAGCATCAAATACGTATCATTCCAACAGATGATGAGTTTAAATTCTCATTGAATAAATTGAAAAATGCTATTGCAAAGGATCGATTAGAAGGACTGCAACCGTTTTGTTTAATCGCAACAGCAGGAACTACAAATACGGGGACAGTTGATCCTCTTACTGCAATTGCAAAAATTTGTAAAACTGAAGATATTTGGTTCCATATTGATGGTGCCTATGGCGGTGCTGCTATTCTTGCCAAGGATGGAAAAAAACTACTAAAAGGAATAAATAAAGCTGATTCATTAACCGTAGATCCTCACAAGTGGTTCTTTCAACCTTACGAGATGGGATGCCTCTTGGTGAGAAATCACAAATGGTTGAGTGGTGCGTTTACTGAAAGACCAGAGTATTTAAGAGATATTGAAGGGAATACTTCAGAAATTAATTTTTACGATCACGGAGTTCAATTAAGCCGAAGATTCCGTGCATTAAAATTCTATATGTCGATAAAGACATTCGGGTTAAAAGAATTTAGAAAAGCAATAACCTATAATATCGAACTGGCAGAAGCTGTTGAGGGTATCCTGCGCAAAAGTCATCATTGGGAGGTGATTTCACCTGCAACCCTTGCTGTAATTAATTTTAGATTCAATCCCATCGGGAGAAATCTCAAGGAGAAGGAGTTGGATAAAATCAATCAGCACATCTCACAACAAGTTATGGCCTCTCAGAAAGCCTTGCTAGTAACTACTATTTTAAATAAACAAGTTGTGTTGAGAATGTGCTTAATCAATCCTCGTACAACGTTAACAGATGTAGAGGAAACACTGGCGCTTTGTGAAGAGTTTATCGATTTAAGACAAGCGATTTGATAGAAGCAGATATTATTATAATTGGAGGAGGGGCAGCTGGTTTTTTTACAGCGATAAATGCTGCTGAAAGAAACCCGAAGCTTCGAGTCGTTCTATTAGAGAGAGGGAAGGAAGTCTTAACCAAAGTAAAAATTTCTGGAGGTGGACGATGTAATGTTACACACGCAGAGTTTGTGCCCAAAGAATTATCTCGAAATTATCCGCGAGGAGAAAAGGAACTTCTAGGGCCTTTTCATAGTTTTATGACCGGAGATACCATTGACTGGTTTGAAAAAAGAGGCATCCCTTTGAAGATAGAAGAGGACGGCAGAATGTTTCCTGTTTCTGACTCATCTCAAACAATCATTGATTTGTTTATTTCTGAAACACAGCGACTTGGTGTCGATATAAGTAGAGGTCATTCAGTTAAAAGTATTTTACGGAAGGACGATCTTTGGGTGGTAGGTACATCTGAAGGGGATTTTCAAGCAGAGAAGATCGTAGTAGCTACTGGAAGTAATCCCAAGATATGGAAGTTATTAGAGGGTTTGGGGCACGAAGTCATTCCCGCAGTGCCATCACTTTTTACTTTTAACATAAAGGATGGACGAATTTTGGACCTTCCTGGGATTGCCACCGAGGCTTCAGTAAAAGTAGTCGATAGTAAAGGGAAAGTACAACTTGAGAGTGAAGGTCCTTTACTTATTACTCACTGGGGAATGAGTGGTCCTGCAATTTTAAAATTATCTGCTTGGGGAGCTAGGGTATTGGAACCGACAAATTATCATTTCAGCATTAAAGTGAATTGGCTCTTAGATGTTTCCGAAGAAGAGGTCTTAGAAAACCTTCTCATATTCAAAATAAATAATGCCAAACAGACTATTTTTAAATATACTCAGTTCGATTTGCCTAAGCGACTATGGCAAAGTTTGGTGAAGGCTGCCGGAATTGAAGCAACTGAAACCTGGGCAGATATCTCAAAAAAGAAGTTGCAGAATCTTGCGAATCAAATTGTGAGTTCTCATTTCGACGTAAAAGGAAAGAGTACTTTTAAAGAAGAATTTGTAACTGCAGGGGGAGTAGATTTGAAGGAAGTTAATTTTAAAACATTTGAAAGTAAGATTCAGAAAAACCTCTATTTTGCTGGGGAAGTTTTAAATATCGATGCTATTACCGGTGGATTTAATTTTCAGAATGCTTGGACTGGAGGTTATTTGGTAGCTCAAGCACTTGTAAATTAAATATACTTTATACACATAAAGTATTTATAAACATGGCGACTAAGAAGAAATTGATTGAAATAGATGAAAAAGCGCTTGAAATTCTTGAAGAGCAAGCGAAACTTCAAAAACGTTCAAAAAAACTTATCTCGAATATTTTATTGAAGAAAAGGCACTTTACTTGTCTGAACCCTCAGATGAATATAAAAAGATAATGGATGAAAGGCTAGATGCCATAGAAAAAGGAACAGCCAAAACTATTTCAATGGAAGAGATTAGACATCAATATGGGGTGCCAAGTAAAGCTACTTTGAGGCTTGGAATAAAAAAAATGAATTTTTAGTGGATTTCAATCATCAAATAGAGCGTATTGAAGAGAATCCACACTTATTTCAAGTTAGATATCGGAATAATAAAATTCGAGCATTTTTCATATTCTGTACATTACACAATAATGAATCAAGAAGTTATTATAATTGCAATTCTTGGACAAAATCAATCTTATTAGAACAATACATGTATCGCGTTCATTCGTGGAGTCAATTTTGGTGGGCATAAAAAAATATTGTAGGCCTTGTTTGAATCTCTGGGGCTTAAGGAAATACAGACCTATATTCAAAGCGGAAAGGTCGTTTTTAAAACAATGGAAGAAACTAATTTAGCAGAAGCAATAGAAGCTAAATATGGCTTTATTGTGCCGATTTTGGTTAAAAAAAGTCTAGAATTGAGTGAAATTCTTTCAAAATGCCCATTTTCCGATGAAAACCGGGAAAAGAGTTACATCATGCTTTTGAAGGAAACCCCGTCCCATGAGGATATGGAATTAACAGCCGGATTTTCACATCCAAATAAAGAATTTCAGATCGTAGGAAACTGTGTTTATATTTATTATTCAGAAGGTGCTGGAAAGGCTAAAATGGAGCCTAATTTCTTTGAGAAGAAACTATAAGTAGAAGCTACCACTCGAAATTTCCGAACGATGGCTAAGCTCCCAGTAATGGCTGATCTTAGCTAATTTTATCTTCTGCATCCTATGAGAATCAAGAGTTGAATTAATTTACACTGCAACACTTAATTAATGGTTCAGACTATTTCTGATTTGGTTATATTTGTACTTCAATTATTTGTTCATGAAGGAATCCAGTTTTATCCCGAATAACTATACCAGAATACTTGATAGCGGGCAAATTTCTTGGCAGGCACCGAGTAATATTGCGTTGGTGAAATATTGGGGGAAATACGGCGAACAACTACCTAAAAACGCCTCAGTTAGTTTTACTCTTAGTAACTGCAATACAAAAACGACTTTATCTTTTGATGCTAAACGTGTCCGACCGGAAGGTGGTACTTCGAAAGGCTTTGAATTTGAGGTGTATCTCGACGGAAAAAGAGAAACAGGTTTTGAGCCTAAAATCTTAAAATTTTTCGAAAGAGTTGAGGTGTATTTGCCTTTTCTCAAGGACTATAGGTTTAAAGTTGAAACTTCCAACAGTTTTCCGCATAGCAGTGGGATTGCGTCTTCCGCTAGTGGATTGAGTGCCTTGGCTTTGTGCTTAATGTCTATAGAAAAGTCTTTAAGTGAGAGCGAAATGACCGACGATTACTTCAGTCAAAAAGCTTCGTTTTTAGCCCGTTTAGGGTCGGGAAGCGCATGTAGGAGTATCGAAGGTGATCTTGTGGTTTGGGGAGAACACGTAGGTATTGAAGGCAGTTCTAACTTGTTTGGTACAAAGTATCCTAATGCTGTTCATGAAAATTTTAAAAATTATCAGGATACCATTCTGCTAGTCGACAAAGGAGAAAAGCAAGTAAGTAGTACAATCGGACACGATTTAATGCACAATCATCCGTTCGCAAAGGAACGTTTCAAGCAAGCCGAAGAGAATCTTTCGAAATTAATTCCAATTTTTGAAAGTGGTGATCTCT
>TARA_R110002110_G_scaffold200058_2_pt1 | contig 11963 bp, 1 predicted proteins | sample TARA_R110002110 | Tara Oceans TARA_R110002110 (sample SAMEA4397330) | marine metagenome | biome: Polar Biome; feature: [SRF] surface water layer (ENVO:00010504); material: water (ENVO:00002006), including particulate matter (ENVO:01000060) such as... | depth 5 m
GAATCATTTAAATATGATTCGTGAATTATCAAAGATGGTGAAGCCAGAATACCAAGATCAGTATGTAGCGGAAGAAATGCTGGAATTTAAAAGGATAATCGACCAAAAGGATGAGCTAACATTACTTGCAGGACGATCACTGCTCGGTCAATAGCAAAGGTATAACTTATGCCTCAATGGAAAAAGCTGCCAAATGGTCAGTGGGTAGTAGTTCCTTCGGTTAGTACATATTTTGATCGGCTTAACAAGGGGCGAGACCAGTCATTTAATCTTCCAGACCATGACAGCGAAAACTTTTTATTAAAACAAGCTGAGCGATTACGTCAGCTAACTCCTGGTCAACGTGGGTTTTCTGCTAAGCAGCGTAAGACTATACCAGGTTCTATCAGAGAAGCCCTGAAAGCAATCCCAGGTGGTGTTGCGGATCTGGGTCTATCTGGTGCCGAAGCGACCATCGGATTACTTACTCCATTTGCAGATCTTCCGATAGAGAAACGCTTAAGAAAAATCTCTCAAGATCGTGCCGCAAAAAGAGATCCTTTGTATCGTGATTCACTTGCTGTTGGGGTAGGACAAGGTCTTGGTCAAGTAACAGGTCTGACTGCTCTTACCAGAATTCCTGGTGTAGGTAAGGCACTAGGATTTGCATCAAGTATTGCCTTGGGTATTAGCGATCAAACGCGTCGTATAGCAGAATACGAAGAACGTACTGGTGAAAATATACCCTGGTATAAAGAAACAATGGCACACCTACTTGGTGGTGCTGTTGGTCTTTCTGAAATAATACTTCCGTATAAGCTTGCAAAAATAGGTTCTGCAAACAGAATTCAGAAAATGCTTAGCCGTACAGTTCCTATTGATCCAGGAACTACAAGCGGAATGATACGTAGCGCTCTTGAGTCTACAGCTACTGAAGGTATCCAGGAAGGCTTGGCACAAGGACTTCAGTCAATGACAGCGAAAGGATTATATGATCCTAATGCTCTTGAAGACTTGGGAGCCTCTATGATGGAGGACCTTAAGGTTGGAGGTATAGTTGGTGGTATAGCTGATGTAGCTGCCAATATGCTATTGGGTCCGCATAATAGGAACAGGGGTCCGCAATCAACTGAACAACTACAGTCAGAGCGAAACGAAGCGCTTCTGCGCAAGCACCGATGGCAAGATGAAGAGTGGGGATCAGAGACCTTAGATGCAATCAATCCTGGATTTGTAAAAGATAAATTGAGTGGTATTATGAAAGAATATAATATCAGTCGCCATGTAGCAGAGGATATCAATGAACTGTTTAACGGTGAATTTGCTGCCCTTCCCTTAGGTTTCGAGACACCACTTCTTGAGAGTGGAGTAGAATTAGAACAAATAGAATCTATTAGAGATGAGCTTGCTACAAGAACAAATAGTGCTATAGGCGTTTTACAAGAAGTTGGTAGCCGCGCTCCAAATGATGAATCAAGAAAAGATTATATAAATGCAGCCGACGCGATCCGACGCATACAAGGAACTAGACTATCTACATTGAATACGTCTATTGAAAAACTGGGTGGTGGCTGGCGTAACCTTGGTGGTATAAGTGATACAGAAGAATACTTAAGATATTGGGACTCCTTTGGAAGCGATGCTCAAGACAATCCTGACTACGATGCGTTAGAGGCACATTTAGGTAAGGTTGTTAAGGGCGCTAAAGTTAAACCCGACGTTGTCAGAAATGCTATTCAAGGATTTCTGGGAGGTGCCTATGGACGAAAGGGTTATAAACGACTTGCTGAACTGCTAGGTGTACACAATGGACCAGGATCAGAAAAAGTTTTAAGCAATATTCCAGTTGATGGTGGCCTTATACCAGATCCCACTAAAGGATCATCTGATGCATCTAACTTTAGTACAGATGATTTAGGTCGCATATTATTTGGAATCGAAGGCAACGAAGGAAAAATAAAAGGTCTTGAATATTCAGATACCACGACACTTACAGGTGACGTAACTAAATATAATCGTAAGATGAAAGAGCTTGAAATTGAATTAGATGAAATTGAAAAGGATTTTCCTCTTTTTAGGGTACAAGCTGAGCAAACAGAAGTTCAAGATGACGAAGGTAAAGGGCGGCCACTGCTGGATAAAAAAGCCAGCCAGCAAGAATGGCAACGAGTAAGAGATAATAATAGTAGAGTATTGGCTACAAAAAGAGGTGAGATCTATGAGAGTATGTCTAAGATCCGCGAAGCTCGTGGAGACAGGTATACTCAAGCACTTTATGAAAGGCTTGTTTACCTTCAAAGATATTTTTCGGAGTCTGGGAATAGGGAGAAAAAGCTTCAGGCAATAGAGCGCTTACGATTTAATGAGCAGTACGGAAAAGAAAATGCAGAGGCAGCATTTGATGAGTGGCTACAAGACCAGACAGTCATAGTCAATGATGCAAAAAATAGATCTGACGCACATAAAGCAGAAATGGATAAGCAGGTACAACAGCTACAGCAAGACCTGGCTGGCTTAGATCCATCACAACTTGTTGAGGCACAAATTAAAATGCTGCCTGCTTTACGGAGATCATTTAAGCGAAATACTAAAAATATTTCTGCTACGAATCTTGTAAGGCTATCTAATCTTTTTGCGCCAACAAGCTTAGAAGCTACCGATGCAGTAAACGTACCTATGATTATTAGGGCCATGACAGACATAGCTCAGTGGCAGGTACGACACTCAAGAAAGGCTGTTGAAAGCGGTAATCTTGTTATAGATGAAACAGTAGGAGTAGTAGAAGCCTTTGTTAAAGAAGGCGGAACCCTAAAGAAGCGACAGAATGCTCAAGCAAAGATGGCTAAACGTCTTATGCAAATGGCAGGAAAAGATGCGGAGTGGAAAAAGGAAACGGAAAAGAACGGTGTAATGTCTGTTAATGAGGCATTACTTAGAAGCAAAATAAACATGAAGGATGCAATAAAATTAGCTGAAAGCTTAGGTTATAACCTTGAGGAAATGACAAGACTTATTACAAGCAGGGATATTGAACAATTATTAGGTTCAAAAAATATTTTTCTTAGAGGAACTCTTGCTCCAGAGAATCAGGGAGAAGAAGCTGTAGGTTATATTGGAAGTCGATTAGAAAAAAAGACTGGAAGAGGTGTAGATAGTACACCGTTTAAGAAACTATTAGCTGATATGACTGGTGCCACACTCTGGAATAATGCAAGCGAGGCACAACGTCTGTTAATGTATTCACGCCTTTTGCAACTTCCTAGTCATCGTATAAAATCAAGTGATACAGAAAGTAAGGGTCTAATATTTCAACCGTTATACTTGCCTGACTTTTATCAAACCGAGCAATCTCAAAAACATTTAAATTATATCGTAGAAGAAATTGTTGGGGACAGGCAGGGCTTTCAAGGTAAGATTGATAAAATAAGAGAACATATAAAAAACAAAATGGGCGAGGAATTTGATTCTCAAATATTTGATGAATCTATAGCTTCTCTTATTGAGTCAGGACTTCTTACCCACTACTCACCAACTTATCAACAAGAGTCCTTGGTAACTGGTCAGTCTTCTGATGATGTAGGGTCTGTGATTGATGGTGACAAAGGAACTCCAGGTAATCCTCGCAAAAGAAATATTGACAAGATTCAGGAATCGGGTACTGGTACTAAAGATACTGCATCCGATAAGCCGCTTCCTGCTGGAGACACAGGAGAAACTAAGTTACAAAAAATTAGAGAAGGAAAACAAAAAGCACTTTCTCTTGGGTCTGAGGATAATAATGTAAACACTGGTGAAGTAATTGAGGTTTCTCAAAATGCCCGCGTACCAGTTACAGTTGAGAATATACAGGAAGAGTTAGATAAGTATGCTCCCGAAAGAGGACTTCTTATATTTGGAAGAGGTTCAATAGGGACAAATGAAGAAACAATAAAAGAACTAGGGGTTGAAGCATACGGACAATATGAAACAGGCTTTCTTGATGATTACCATAGCCTTGAGACTGAGAAGTTTAACCCACTAACAGGTGAGGCAGGTGGTGTTCCAATAGAAGATGATGTGATTGGATCAGTAAACATGAAGAGTGTCGAACATGCTTACAACGCACAGAGAATAGATTCTAAAAAAGATAAGGGGGGGGTTGTTTGGTACAATCCAAATAGTGCTACTCTTAAGGGTGAGACTGATAGTAAAGAACTGATAAATGATATAATTCGGGTCACTCCAAAAAATCGTATAAACTCTGAGGGAAATGTAACAAAACTACGGAACGAAAGCATAGTAGCACTAGAACGAGCAATGACTGATGCGGGGTGGGTGCGAGGTGAATACCATCCAGATAATGCACTGCGTCGTGCAATGTATAACATAGCTGCCTTGGCTGACACACCGCGAGCTAAAGGTCGAATTCCCGTTGCAACCTTTATTAATGATCCGATGCTTGCGGCCAAGGTCTCCAACTTACTAGGAAATAAATTAAAGTTAGTAGAAACAAGAGTAGTAAAAAGGTACACGCCTAAAGTATGGAAAACGGTATACATAGAGGATGAAACTCCTTTAAAGGAAAAGGACACTAAAGATCCTTTAATTGTTATCGTAGGCAACAAGAAATTTAAAGAGCGCGTAGTTGCGAAGCAGAAGAAAAAACTTAAATCAAGACCTATTTTTACTAGAGTACCAGAACATATTGGCTTGACTGCGAAGGGCGAAGAACGAACATCAAATGTATACTATGAAGAGGTAGGTCCGTGGGTAGAATCTCTTGAGGATAGCGAGGGTCCCGACTACAATAAGCTTTTGGAACTAAAGTTTGCAGTAAACTCTGGTCTTACTAAACAGCTTATGTATTTCCCTCAAAAACTGGAAAAGAAAAAAAAGGAAGACGAGGGTCGTGGGTCAGGTCCTATCTTAGAGCGCATTCGCTTGAAAAGAAATCAGGAAATGTATCCCCAAAAAGTAAAGCAAGCTCAAGTAAGCCCAGAAATTAATTCTTTTATTATGACTCCACGAGGTTTGATAAGTCGCTTACATGCTACCCCTAAAGAGATAAAAGATGCAGACAATGTTGGTCCTGTAGTGATTAGGGTGGTAGGCAAGCCGCTGCCTTTAAGCTGGGAGTTTAACCAAGATAAAATTGTAATAGCACAGGCCCATGCTGCAGAGGCCGAAGCGATTGTAGAGCCATTCGTAGGTGCCATGGAAATACCAATGAACTTTACTGATGGCAAAATGTTTGGCGGTGTTAAACATACTATGCAAGAAGCGCATAGAGGCAAAAATACTTTTCAGCTTATACAGGAAGGAAAAAGAACAGGGACTACTAGAGCAAAGCCAATACCTGGTGTAAAGGCGGGAGATATTGTAAGAATTCAAGATCCTAAAAATCCCAAAAAACGTGGTATATATGTACAGATTATTTCTGATTGGATAAAGCTTGGAGATTCTAATTTATCCCCAGAATCTTGGATGATGAGCGAAGGATGGAATCGAAATACATACTATCGACTGTTAAGGAAGGGGGGTTATCATGTTAGGTATAAAGTATTAGAGAACGCGGAACAAAATACGGATGCTGTTACAAGAAGAGTTGCCAGTATTATGGGCTTGGCCTTACCTAAACATGCTAAAAAAGAAGGCATTAAAGCTGCTAGTGCATCCTTATTTGTTGGGCAAGGTGCGCCAGATAGCTCTACCGCACGATATGGAAACAGTCCTGAGTATTCAGATTCAATTAAATATGATATAGAAAGAGATCGGTACGGGGTAATAAATAAATACATAGAATTTTTTGCAGATGAAAAAAACCGTAATACGGCTCAGGTAGTTTTTGTGGCAGCAAATGGTAAGCGTAAGGATCGAATCCCTGTTGTGGATAAGAATGGCAACCTGCGTGGAAAATATAAAAGTATTCAAGAAATGATTGAGTACTCAATAAAAAGAGGTCTTGCACTTCCAGTATTTCAATTGGATACAAAAGAGTTTACAGATAAGGATTATAATATAGGCGAAAAAGAAGTTGCTAAATGGCTTACTCAAGCTGGCTATCGTAGAATTCCAGACCAACAAGATATGAAAAAAATGTTAGACTCACCTCAAGATGAATGGTTTGAGGGTAGATCTGGCACGTGGGTTCCTACGGGCGCTGTACATTTCGCAATGGGTACACGGCTTTCTGCTGAAGGATTTGAAACACGGGTAAATGGAGGAGAAAGGACTGCACCGATTGCCCTATATGACAGTATGGTAGATTATGGAAAGCTTATTGAAGAGGCAGAAAAGAAAAGTAGGATCAGAGAGGAGTTTAGAAAAACAGCACTCTTCCCTTATCAAGAAGATACAGAAACCTCATATGTTTTTGATCAGTTGAAAGACGATCCATTTTATCTCACTCCGTGGTATAGAAATCTTAATCGTAATACCAATTATGACAGGTCTCCCAGGGGCATCCTTGGTGAATTAGCTAGGATAATAGAAAGGGAAGATCTGAGTATAGATGGACTAGCAGAGTTTGTAGAAGATATGAGACAATCTACTCCTGATTCCATTGCATGGATAAAAATTCTTAACACTATAGGTCGAAAGCGTATACCTTGGAGTGAGGATGGTACTGTTATTCCCGACGAAGATCTTCTTACTGTAGACGAGGTTGATGAGGATATGCTTCGGGAGTATCAAAATGAGGTACGAAAAGCTCTTCATGGCAGCATAGCTCCAGGGAGATTTAAAGATTTTATAATTACAAAAGAGCATTTCATACTACGTGAGAAATATAAAAAACTTTATGAAAAAATATTTCCAGATATACAAATACCTTTAATTATAGCAGAAGATAAAGGTAGACCTAAGGCTCTTGCGTATAATAGTATTGTGGAACAGAGTCCTGAGGGTGATGTAAAAAACTTTATTTATATAAATGTGGACAATGTGACAAAAGCTTTCGAGGATGGGCTGTATAAAGCAACCTATCCAGGCGAAGTGACGCCAAACCTTGTACGTAAGTTGGATACAAAAGATGAGGATATAAGATTTGCTACTGTAGATGGTTTCATAGTTTTTGTAATGGCCCACGAAAAAGCTCATTCAAAATTACGTAAAGGTGAGGTTGGGTTTAAAACAATACATGAAGAGTCAAGTCGAACTGCCTCGTTGACATACGAAGACGCTATAAATAATTTGGGCTTGGTTGAACAAAGTCGCATTATGTATGATCAAATTAGACCTCTTCTAATAGAACAACAAAAGAAGCGAAGAGAAAAATCCGATCTTAAGTTTGATGAAGATACAGTTAGAGTAGATCAAGATTATTTTCGAGAAGAGTATGCAGATGTTAGAAGAGAAGCCATGGACCTAATGCCTGGTATTGACCCCGACTTAGAGCGTAAGAATTTTATAGTTGCTCCTAACTCGGAAGAAAAAATGGAAATAGATAGGGAGATATTTGAGTACCATGCAAAGCCACAACGAGTAGCAGAAATATTAGAAGATAAAGAACTTAAACAACCTGTTCAAAAATTAACAGATAATTATAATTTAGCTAATCCAGACGATAAGTTATCTGTAGGGGAATATATAGAAAGATATGCAAGCCATGTTGTTTCTAGGTTTGGCTTGGCAGAACTATCTCAAATGGGGATATTGGATACGGTTCAACAAAGAGTTAAAAAGGCTTCGGATATTGTCCCAGGCAGTACCTTTCTTGAGATTAATACTCCTGAAGGATCGAAGGTTATTAGTTCCTTAATAGCCCAGGGAGCTATACCATCTTCTTTGAGAAAGAGAAGTATGGCAATACGTCGAGAGTTTGTAAACACAATAAAGACTCGCTTTGAAGTGCTACAGGACAACATCATTGAGGTGCTTAAAGTATTACGTATTCCAGATAATATTAAACTTCAGTTTGTAGATGACCTTAATGGTTTATTCCAGGGATTAAACGAGGTTTCACTAAGGGGTGAGATGTTACCCCAAACACAAGCAGCCGTTTATGATTCTGCTACTAATAGAATCATTATAAATCTTGCTGCCATTGATCCTAATGATATGGTAACAGCCCAGGAAATTATTCAAGAGGCAGGTCTACACGAAGCTGTTCATGCATTGATAAGACGCGATCACCTATATGATGCTGAGCTAGATGAACTTGTAAAATATATTAGAAATAATGTAGTGTCTAAAGAGTGGGACCCAGATGCACATGATATGGAAGTTACCTGGTTTGAAAGGTCAATGTATAATAATAAGGATACCGACCTGAACGAGAGCGACATAGAAGAAGAAGCTATGACCGATCTAATGGTAGCACTGGCTCAGAATAAAGTTCCTGATGCTCTGATTAAAAATCAGAAGATGAGAAAAACAAAGGGGCTTCTTAGTGATATGTTTGAAGGGATTGTAGGAGCGGCAAAGGATTCAAACATAGGGGAAGTTCTTCAAGTGTTTTCTAATATAGAGTCTGGTAGAACTGGGTCCCGTGGCTCTGGCTATCAAGGTGATACAGAGTTTACCGAAACAGATGAAATTAGAAATACACGACTTGTGCGCTATGCAGATCCAGAACAGATAAAGGAATTGACTAAGGCACTGGCTCTTTTAGATGCTGCTAAAAGCCCTGAAATGATGGCAACACAGCAGGCTAATGTAGATGCTATTGCTGATAAGATTGTACAACAACGTACTGAGATTCGGGAAACTGCTGGTGAGGTTGATCAGCTACAAGCAATTAGTAATATACGAGAAGGTGTCAAAGAGGTACAAGAAGAAAATTCATATGCTATACCTCTGCTTAATGGTGAGATTTGGAGCAACCCCCGTGATCGTGAAGCTCGTCAGGCTGCCTTAGATGAATTTTTGAAATCAAGAAGAAATGAAATAGGCTATACAATGCCTAGCAGATACATGAGTATGTTTAATCGCAAGCATAGGGTTACTAGTTCAACAAAAAGTTTAATTGATTCATTGGTAAAAGAAGGTGCAGTTAATGACGTTGATGGTGATACGTTTAGAAAAAGTTTGGAAAGCGGAACTCTTGCTGGCGATGCCCTTGTTGGTGATAACCCTAAGGAAACATTAGACAATTTAGAAAAGGGAACAGTTTCGCAAATGAGATTTCAGTACTTGGATCGACGGCAATGGACTGTTGAACAGACTGATAGAATTTTAGCTGCACAAGACAGGGCAATGCTTGATGCCAGGACATCTGCTACTGTTATGTGGCGTAATGCAGACAACACTGTTAACTGGCTTGGAGGTATGCTGAAGGCAGGACCTCTTTCATACCTTGGTCCTTCAGCGGGTAGTGGAGAATTTGATATAGCTCCTGTTTACGATGACCAGCTTGCGGAAAAATATGGAGGCGACGGACGGGTTAAAGGGCTATTAGATATTTTTGCTTTTGTTTCTCAGCCGATAGATGAGCAGGTAGCTACTACATATGGAGAAGCAAAAAGAATACAGTGGACTAAGAGACGTAGAGATGAAATTCGTCGAATGATACTTCCAAGAACAAGATGGCGTGATCGTCCAGCACATTTTAGAAAAGAATTTCAAGATTCAAATTTACAAGAAGAGCTTAAGATAGCTGAACAGGCTTACAACAAAATTAATCTAGATGAAAATGGAAAAGAACGGTGGACAGATGAAAGAATGCAACAGGTTATCGACAAGATTGAAGCTGATGAACCTCACATTATAGAATTTTGGGATAATTATCAGGCTTATAACAGAGCCAATATACGCTTAGCATATAACACTGGTTTAATTACTAGAGAAAAGCGAGATCTGTGGCTTGATATGCCGTATGCACCTTTCTATCGTGAGACTAATGAGACCGACTCATTCCCCATAGGTTCTGGTCAACAGATGGCTATGCGTGGCAGAGTCAATGTAGAAAAAGCTTTACAAGGAAGTGATGCACCAGTTAGTAAAGAGCTTATGGAAAACATTATGATAAACACACAAGCTCTGGTAAGAGATGCAATGATTAATGTGGCAGCGTATCGAACAGCTAGAGACTCAGTGTCCTTGCGTGAAGGAAGGAAGGTTACAGTTAGCGAAATGGCTGGCAATATAGACAACCGTGTTATCCGTGTGATGGAACAAGGCGTAGCTCAACACTATGAACTTGATGATGCTCAGCAAGCAATGGCTGTAATGATGTTAGGATTTAATCCTAAGAAACGAATTGAAGATTTGTTTGGTGGCATGAAAGTTGGAGAGTATTTATCTAAGGGCTTAACTGGAACATCGACTTTGTTGAGAGAGGCCGTTACAAGAACTCCTCCGTTTCAAGTAAAAAATATTTTTAGAGATTCATGGCAAGCAAGTACCCTTGTTGGTGGGGGTCCTAGCCTTGTCATAGACTCAATAAAAAATGCTATGGACCCAGACGTACAGAGAAGGGCGGAAGAAAGAGGAATCTCCATAGGCATTGACTTTGTTGCTGAGCCAGGAGAGTATGGCAACTTAATGAAGAAGGAGCTTGAAAAATCTAATTTAGATTGGACAAATCCTTTAACTCCATTTAGTGCATTGTGGACATTTCTTGGAAAAATTGCCAAGCAATCTGAGGTAGCTACTAGAGTTGCTGTGTATGATAGAGTTCTTGCTATGACAGGTGATCGTGCGCTGGCTCAATTCCTTGCCGTTGAGATTATGAATTATGGCCGTCGTGGTGCCAACCCTGCACTGAGTACCTACATGGCTACCGTACCATTTATGAATGGCAGATTGCAGGGGATGGACGTTGTGTACAGAGGTCTTAGGTCTAAGACAGGATCTTCCGATGTACCAAGCTTGACGGCATATGGCATGACTCAATCAGAGTATGCGGACCTTCCTTGGTGGGAACAGAATAGGGCGCAAATAGCTAATCGTGGACTTGTATTGACTGCAGCTACCATGTTGATGTACTGGATGATGTCCGATGACGAGGAGTATCAAGACCTAAGAGATGAAGTTAAAGCAGATAACTGGCTATTCCCATTAGGCGATCATGCATGGCTTAAGATACCTATACCGTTTGAGATAGGTGTACTTTTTAAGGTCATCCCAGAGCAGATAATGAGAGCGATGATGGAAGAGCAATACGATGTGTTTGATGTTGGTGGTGAAGTTAAGCGACAGCTTACCACATCCTTGAGTATTGGTGCGCCACAAATGATTGCACCTCTTTTTGGGGCTATGCAAAACTATGATAGATATCGTAAGGACTACATTGTAGATCCATTTATGGAGTCAAGTCTTTCTGCTAATGAGCAACGTAATCGTTTTACAAGTAACACGGCTCGTACCATTGCAGATGCTGTAAATATGATTCCGCTAGTAAACAACTTAGACTTCCTAACATCTCCGATGAAGATGGAGTATATGTTGCGACAGTACTTCGGAACTATGGGTGGTTATGTTACGACAGTAGCTGACAGGGTAGCAAGGATGGGGATCTTACCGACTGTTCCATTTGATCCGCTTATGAACTGGTCAGAAGCAGAAGGTATAGTAGGCACTAGCGTTGACTTTGATTGGGAATCTTTAATAGGCGGACCAGGTGTAGCTAATGTTCCGATACTAGGAGACCTTCTTGTTGATCCACGTACTAGAGCGGGTAGACAACAGCAATTTTATGAGCTTGTTGGCGAGCTTGACACAGTAGTAGGAACTCTTAACTCTATTACCGAAAGAGATTGGAAGGATGGCTTTGATTATGAAGAGAAACATAGAGAACTTCTTGATAAGAAATCAGAGATTCGTTACATGGAAAGACAAATGAAACGGTGGCGTGAGCGTAGAGATTTTGAGTTTGATATTTCCGAAGAATCTCTTACCGATGATCAGAAAAGACAGAGATATCAAACACTACTAAATACTAGATTAGATATACTTGATAGGATGGATGAGTTGCTTAAAGGTGATAAGCGTTCTAGCAAACCATTTAGATTGGGTTGAAAATGATTAGAGAAATTTTAACAGACGAGAAGGGCAACTTGAGTGCG
>TARA_R110002110_G_scaffold36071_12_pt1 | contig 11960 bp, 16 predicted proteins | sample TARA_R110002110 | Tara Oceans TARA_R110002110 (sample SAMEA4397330) | marine metagenome | biome: Polar Biome; feature: [SRF] surface water layer (ENVO:00010504); material: water (ENVO:00002006), including particulate matter (ENVO:01000060) such as... | depth 5 m
GCGACCCATCGGGTGAAACGGGCGCTGATCATCTTCGCCGGGGTTGTTGGTCTGGCAGCAACGGGTGTCGTACCGATTGTCATCAGTTCGCTGGCCGGTGCCGCAGCGATGGTGGCTCTGGATGTGCTGAACCTGCGTCAGGCAGCCCGTGCTGTCGACGGCAAGATCGTGACGATGATAGCCGCTGCGCTGGCGCTGGGTGTTGCCATGCAGGAAACCGGTGGTGCTGCCTATATCTCTGCCCTTCTGGCCGTTGGTGCCACCGATGCCAGCCCGGCCATTGTGCTGTCCTTCTTCTTCCTGCTGGTTGCCGTGATGTCGAATATGCTGTCGGCCAAGGCGACGGCGGTGCTGTTCACGCCGATTGCGATCAGTCTGGCTAACCAGGTTGGCGCACCGGTGGAGGCTTTTGCGGTTGCCGTAATTTTTGCCTCGAACTGCGGTTTTGCGTCACCGATCGGCTATCAGACGAATCTGATGGTGATGGGGCCGGGCCATTATCTGTTCCGTGACTTTATCCGGGCCGGTCTGCCACTGCTGATCGTGATCTGGCTGGCTTTCAGCCTTACAGCACCATTGTTCTTTGATTTGTAGCTGTCGGCTGCCCCCGCCTGATGAGCAATGAGCCTTAGCATCAGAACGTAAAACAGGGAGATGATCGAATTATGTTGCAATATTTATATAATTCGATAATTATCAAAATATGGAAACCAACGATGCTATTACAGCGCTTGCAGCGCTGGCGCAGGAAACCCGGCTGGCCATCTTCAGACGGCTGGTTGTTGCAGGTCAGTCCGGAATGCCGGCTGGCGTGCTGGCGGATGAACTGGAGGTTGCCCCGGCAACCCTGTCCTTTCACCTGAAAGAACTGGCCCATGCAGGGCTGGTCACGTCAGAGCGGCAGGGACGGTCAATCCTCTATCGGGCAGCGTTTGAGCGTATGGATGGCGTCATTGGTTATTTAACACTCAATTGCTGCCGGGATGACCGGTTGCTGAAGGAGGATTCTGATGAAACGTCTGCATGTTGCTCTGTCGGTAACGGATCTTGATGAATCGATCCGGTTCTATTCTGACCTGTTTGGTGAAGAGCCGGTGGTCCGGAAAACCGATTATGCCAAATGGATGCCGGATAATCCGCGGGTGAACTTTGTCATTGAAGCCCGTGGCGAGAAGAAAGGTTTTACCCATCTCGGCATTCAGGCCGAGGATGAGGGAGAACTGGCCGAACTGAACAGCCGTGTTCAGAAAGCCGGTGGTCCACGCACTCAGATCGGAGAGGAAACCTGCTGTTACTTCAAGATGCAGAAGTCATGGACACTCGATCCGCAGGGCGTACCCATCGAGATTTTCCATACCTTCGATATCGCTGAGGAATATGGCGAGGGGACATTATCCCTGCTGGCGGCTGCGAGCGACAAAGCAGTCTCAGACAAGCCGGAAACTGGTGCCTGCTGTGGCTAAAGCATAACGACGCTGGCCCGCCCTCAGGATCAGTCGGCTGAGGGAGAGAGTGCGGAGATGCGGGTGACATGCCCCATCTTCCGCCCGGGCCGGGGTTCTGCCTTGCCATAGAGATGCAGTTTGGCCGAGCTGTTTTCCAGTACGGACGACCATGAGCGGATATCATCACCGATCAGGTTCTGCATGATTGCATTGGAATGGCGGTCGGTGTTGCCAAGCGGCAGGCCACAGACTGCACGGACGAACTGCTCGAACTGACTGGTCAGGCAGGCATCGATCGTCCAGTGACCTGAATTATGCGGGCGGGGTGCCATCTCGTTGACCAGAATTTTGCCACTGCGCAGTACAAACATCTCAACGGCCAGCAGTCCGACCAGGTCAAGCTTCTCAGCCAGCGTTTGCGCGATCTCAATTGCGGCTTCTGCAACTTCCGGATCAATATCTGCCGGTGCGATGGTGACGTCGAGAATGCCATTCTTGTGGCGGTTCTCGACGGGCTCATAGCAGCGCATCTCGCCGCGGGTCGTCCGGGCGACGATGACAGAAATTTCCTTTTCGTAATCAACCATGCCTTCGAGCACGCCCTGTCCGGCATCTTCGAATGTTTCCCAGGCATCGGCAGCGGTAACCTCGCCATCAATGCGGATCTGACCCTTGCCGTCATAACCCAGTTCAGCCGTTTTCAGGATGGAGGGTCGGCCAATATCGACAAGGGCAGCAGCGATATCGGCTTCGCTTCTGACTTCCCGCCAGGGGGCGGTTCCGATACCACAATCATTGATGAACTGTTTTTCCCGCACCCGGTTACGCGCCACATAAAGACATTCCCAGCGGGGGTGCACGGGGGCCAGGTCGGCCAGTATCTGCACGCTTTCGTAGGGGACATTCTCGAATTCAAAGGTGATGACATCAACCGCGTCGGCAAAGCTTTTCAGGGCTTCTTCATCGTCATAGGGGGCGACGGTTGCTGCAGCACAGACCTGCTCGGTCGGGCTGTCATTCTCGGGGCTGTAGACATGCACGCGATAGCCAAGGCGTGCGGCTGCCAGGGCCGTCATCCGGCCAAGCTGGCCGCTGCCGATGATACCGATTGTTGCGCCGGGTTCGATCACCTTTCTGTTCATGATTCGCTGTCACTCACTGGTATTTCTGCAACATTGTCTGTCTGTCTGCCCCGCCATGCCTCCAGCCGTGAGGTAAGTCCGGGGTCGTTCAGCGACAGGATTGAGGCGGCCATCAGACCGGCATTCTTGGCACCGGACTTGCCGATGGCAAGGGTGCCGACAGGTACACCGCCGGGCATCTGGACAATCGACAGCAGACTGTCCATGCCTGACAGTGCCTTGCTTTCGACAGGTACGCCCAGAACCGGCAGGGATGTCATGGCAGCAGCCATACCCGGCAGATGAGCGGCACCACCGGCTCCTGCAATGATGCATTTCAATCCGCGGCCCCGCGCTTCACGAGCATAGGCCATCAGCCGTTCCGGTGTGCGATGCGCTGATACGATGCGTTTTTCATAAGCGACACCCAGTTCATCCAGGATGTCACAGGCATGCTGCATCGTCGGCCAGTCAGACTGACTTCCCATGATTACGCCAACCAGAGGCTGTTGCTCTGCCATACAACTGTGTCCTTCCGCGAAAGCGGCGGAGAATACAGGTGGCTTGCGGGATATGACAAGACGCGCAACAGTCCGGGATCAACTTTGCCAGGGTGGGGAACAAGGCAATGGCGGATATGACATCATCAGACGGGCCTTTGCCGGTGCCGGGTATCGGCCAGGCTACAGGTCATGGCGGCGGCCGGCAGGGCTCCTCTGAAGGGGCTGACAGCTATGGGCGCAATGTAGTTGCAGAAGAGCGGCGACAACGCTCAATGGCTGACTTCCGGGACTTCATTTCGATGCTGGATGTGCCGGCAGAGGAGATGACGCCTGCCGTGCGCGATGCTTTCCAGAAGGTTTTCGCTGAACTGATGCAGCGGGAGGAAAAGGTTGATGAACTGACCGGGCGGGTAAACTGGCTGAATACCCTGACCGATGCTCATCCTTTTCTGCCGGTGATTAACCGGCGTGCATTTATTGGCAAGCTGACGCGGGTGCTCGATGTAATCAGACATTCCGGTGGTTCCAACTGTCTCGTCTATGTTGATGTGACAGGTGTCGAGCAGGTCCGTCGTCAGTTTGGTCATTTGGCGGAGGAGGCAGCTCTCAACCAGATTTCAGAGCACTTGATGGAACCACTGACGCCAGCAGACATTATCGGAAATCTTGGTGGCTATACCTTTGGGATCGTAATTTTCGGATCAGGTCAGGCTGGCGCAGATGCCTATCTGTCGCGTGTAAAACAGACAATAGCTGCCAATCCGTTCAGACATGAAGGCAACAGCCTGTCACTGAGTGTGGAGGCTGGAACGACCATTATCGGAGTATCGGACAGCCCTCAGTCGGTACTGGATGCAGCAGATAAGCACCGTAATTCAGGCGATAATGTCAGGGAGTAGCAGTTTTTCGATCCAGGTGATCTGATCTTTAAGCTGCAGCTTTCGCTTTTTCAGTCGCTGCATCTGGAGCCGGTCGGCAGGGCCGTCCCGTTCGATTCTGCGGATAACGTCATCAAGGTCACGATGTTCTGAGTGCAGCTCTGCCAGTCGTACAGCGAGCGTTTCCTCATCATTGGCTGGTTTTTCTGACACCCGGACCGCACCCTTTGTTTTCTTAAGCTCAATGATACCATATCCGCGTTTGAAAACAGCCGTTTCAGTCGCTCGATTTCAGGTAGATGCCAAGATGAGGCAAGGTGATGGATAACCCATTCTGGGATTTTTCGCTAAAGGTTTATGGTCAGACAGGCGTTCCTTCTGCCTGCCTGAGGATTCAGGCCGATTTCGGCGCGGATGTGAATATTCTGCTGTATCTCTGCTGGCTTGGCGCCCGGGATGTAGAGGTCTCCGCTGCGGATATCGGGAAAATCATCGATGCTGCCGATCACTGGCACCGACAGATTGTTGTGCCGCTGCGGCAGGTCCGCAACAAACTGAAATCAGACAGTCTTGGTGCTGATAAAACAGAGGCCGAATCGTTTCGGTCATCGGTAAAGCGACTGGAACTGACGGCAGAACAACTCGAGCAGAATTTGCTGTATGGTCTCGAATTCAGCAGCAGGCCTGCCGCTTCGGAGAAAGTGGAAAGACCCGGGGCAATACGCCGGGCATTAGAGGCCTATCTGGCGACCCTGTCCGGCCCGGTACCGGATGAACATTCACTTCAGACATTAATCGACGCTGTTGTTCACTGAGCTTTCTTTGTTGCCCGTGGTGTCTTGCCGGATCCGCCGCTTTCACCCCAGCGTTTCAGATTGCCGGCGTCGAGGTCAAACAGGTCAAGAACGCGACCGACAGAATGATTTACCAGATCGTCGATGGAATCGGGGCGAGCGTAAAATGCGGGCACAGGCGGTGCGATGATCGCGCCCATATCTGACAGCGACAGCATGTTGCGCAGGTGACCGCTATGCAGGGGTGTCTCCCGCAGCATCAGCACCAGCCGACGACGTTCTTTCAGGGTTACATCGGCAGCCCGTGTCAGCAGGTTAGCCGTCACCCCGGTTGCGATCTCTGACATGGAACGAATCGAACAGGGGGCAACAATCATTCCCAGTGTCCGGAATGAGCCGGAGGAGGGGGCGGCACCGATATCTTCCATCGGATAATCATAATCGGCGAGGGCACGAACTGCGGCGACTTTCATATCCATTTCATAAGCCAGCGTGATTTCGGCTGATTTGCTCATCACCAGATGGCTCTCAATCCCAAGCTCACGCAGCATCTCCAGCATCCGCACCCCGTAAATGACACCGGACGCACCGCTGATTCCGACGATCATTCTGTTTTTTTCTGACATTTTTTTGAACCTTTTCTGACAGGAAGGGGTAGCGGGGGCATGCTAACCTTCCTAGTATATTGTTGTTAGGTTTTTGATTCACAATCACAGAAGGAGGCGCTTATGGCCGAAGCTGGACGTATTCAATCACTGGAGCGAAAACATGTGGAACTTGAGCATGCGATTGAGGTTGAAGAACACCGCCCCCTTCCGGATCAGTCCGCAATAGCGGCACTCAAAAAACAGAAGCTTCACCTGAAGGATGAACTGAAGCAACTCCAACACTGACGAACATGACCGGCAAGCTGCCGGTTTTTTTGTGACGGGAACGGCCGGCGCTATACAGCGTCGGCCGTTTTCCTGAGAACATATTTCTGAACTTTGCCCGTAGAGGTTTTCGGCAATGGGCCGAAGATCACCGTCTTTGGTGCCTTGTAATGGGCCATGTTCTCGCGGCAATAGGCAATGATTTCGGCTGCCGTTACATTACCGGCTGACTTCTTCAGCTCGATAAAAGCGCAGGGCGTTTCTCCCCATTTGTCATCCTGTTTGGCAACAACGGCTGCTTCCAGCACGGCGGGATGGCGGTAGAGCACGCTTTCGACCTCGATAGAGGAAATGTTCTCACCGCCGGAGATGATGATATCCTTCGAGCGGTCCTTGAGTTCGATATAGCCATCGGGGTGCATCACTCCGAGGTCACCGGAATGAAACCAGCCACCGGAAAGCGACGCCTGCGTGGTTGTCGGATTTTTCAGATACCCCTTCATGACGACGTTCCCCCGGAACATGACCTCGCCCATCGTCTCTCCGTCTTTCGGAACTTCGGTCATGTTGTCCGGGTCCATAACGGTGAGGCCCTGAAGCATATGATAACGAACACCCTGACGGGCTTTCTTTGCGGCTTTCTCCCGGCTCGGAAGGTTGTCCCACTCATCATGCCAGGAGCAGATGACAGCGGGTCCGTAAGTCTCCGTCAGGCCATAGACATGGGTCATTCTGAAGCCACGTTCCTCCATTGCTTCAAGGACGGAAGCAGGTGGTGGTGCTGCGGCCGTCATGACCTGAACTTGATGCTCGAAGGCACGGACTTCATCTTCACCTGCATTGACAATGAAGTTGAGAACAATGGGAGCCCCGCAGAAATGGGTGACGCCCTGATCGGCAATGGCGTTGTAAATGTTGGCGGCTGTTACGCGGCGCAGGCAGACCGATGTTCCGGCAACGGCAGCCAGGCTCCAGGGGAAACACCAGCCGTTGCAGTGAAACATTGGCAGCGTCCAGAGATAGACCGGATGATGAGCCAGATTCCAGCCAACGATGTTGCTGGTGGCATTCAGATAGGCACCGCGATGATGGTAGACGACACCTTTCGGATCACCGGTTGTTCCGGAGGTGTAGTTCAGCGAAATCGCATTCCATTCATCACCGGGCAGTGACCAGCTGAATTCAGGATCTCCGCCGCTGATGAATGCCTCATAATCGATTTCGCCGACCAGTTCGCCGCCTTCATACAGCGGGTCATCGATATCGATGACAACCGGGGCTGCTTTGCAGATCTTCAGGGCCTCGCGGATGGTGGCTGAAAACTCCCGGTCGGTCAGTAGTACCTTTGCCTCGCCATGATCCAGAATGAAGGCAATGGTAGGTGCATCCAGCCGTACATTTAGAGCGTTCAGAACCGCCCCTGTCATTGGGACACCGTAATGGGCCTCGAACAGTTCCGGGGTGTTTGCGGCCATGACAGCCACAGTGTCACCTGGGCTGATGCCGCGGAGTGTCAGCGCACTGGCAAGCCGCCGGCAGCGTTTGTAGGTCTCTGACCAGCTGCGTTTGATATCACCATGAATGATGGCGATATGATCGGGGTAAACGCTTGCTGTGCGTTCTATAAAACTCAACGGACTCAGTGGTGTATAATTTGCTTCGGTCTTCTCGAGGCCAATCGCATAAGGCGATGTGCTGTTCATTTCGATGCTCCCGTTTGAGTTTTCAGGCGGCGGATTGCAAGCTGTCGCCACAAGGCTGTCAAGCTACGGACTATTACATAGAAGGATCGAGAACATGCGTCACGAAGGAACAAGCGTACTGGTCACAGGGGCCGGACAGGGAATCGGTCAGGCTGTTGCGGCCCGGTTCGCCTCGGAAGGTGCAAAGGTCGTGGTTTTCGATATCGATGGTGACAAGGCTGCGGCAACGGGAAAGGCGATCAGCGGCAGCGAAGGCAATGCCGTTGCGGTTGCCGGTGATGTTGGTAACGCCGGTGACGTGGCAAAGGCCGTACAGGCCGCTGTCGATAATTTTGGCCACCTCGATACCTGTGTCTGTAATGCAGGCATCGTTCACACCGCAGATTTTCTGGACATTGAAGAAGCCGATTTCGACAAGGTCATCCGGGTTAATCTGAAAGGGGCCTTTCTGGCTGGTCAGGCTTCGGCCAGACAGATGGTAAAACAGGGCGGTGGCGGTTCCATCATCCTGATGTCTTCCATCAATGCTGTGGTCGCCATCCCGACTCAGGTGCCCTATTGCGTCAGCAAGGGTGGTCTCAATCAGCTGACAAAGGTGATGTCGCTGTCACTGGCAGGACATGGTATCCGGGTGAATGCGATCGGTCCGGGCAGTATCGGTACCGATATGCTGAAATCGGTTCTGGCCAAAGACCCGAATGCGAATCGTACGGTTATGTCGAGAACACCAGCGGGTCGGCTGGGTGAGCCATCAGAGATCGCATCGGTTGCGTCTTTCCTCGCCAGCGGTGAAGCATCCTATATTACCGGTCAGACAATCTATGCTGATGGCGGTCGCCTGCCATTGAACTATCTGGCGCCGGTAGCGGAAGACTGAGAGAGACTGGATAATCTGATCCACCCCTCTGATCTGCCCCGCTGTTCTGCTTTGATGTCAGGACAGCGGGTTTTGTCGGAGCGGGGTGACGCGTTTAATCGGCTGGTGGCTGGTCGCCGAATTTCTGGACATGCCCGGGTTTGCGCATTTCGCTGCCGCGTTTGTCGAGGTCTTCCTGACTGTAGCTGTTCTGCAGAACAAAGCGTCGGGAGACGAGATGCGATGCTTTTGAGCGGCTGATAAATTTGCGGTTGGCCATCTGCAATGCCTGCATCAGTGCAATGCCGAGACCACCACCATCGCCGCGGACCTTCTCGCGCAACACGGCCTTCAGGGCATCCAGATGTTCTTTTACCAGTTTCAGGCTGTCGTCACTACGATCCAGCATCTGGTGGGTCAGGTCGAACAGCGATTCGGCAATGGATGAAATCAGAGGATAGCCGAAAACCCCGCCCTGACCCCTCAGTTCATGAGCTATCATGCTGATTTTGACGAGAGGGGGCTTGCGTTTGTCTTCCGGCAATTCAGCAGCGTCTTTGTAATGAACCTGAAGCTGTTTCAGATACTCGGCTGTCCAGTCCATGAAATCTTCAGAAAACCGGTCGAGATCCTGTTCCATATCTTCGAGCTTGTCCCAGTCAAACAGGACATCCGGCGAAATGTTCTGACCAGAGACGAGTTTCGAAATCAAGGTCCGGGGCTGCGGATAGAATCGGATGCCAAAGTCTTTTGATGATTTGATGACGTCGTTGTTTTTCTGGTGAGTACGACGCTCTCCCAGGTCCGGGGCTTCACGTCTCCGGCGTCGGTTTGGCCCGAAATAGATCGATGTCCGGCAAAATTCTCGGCCGTCACGAACAACGGCTTCAAGATGTCGGGCGATTTCACGAACGGTAAAGGGCTTGGACAGGAACTCATTCACGCCGAGATCGCGCGCCATTTCCACACGCCCGTCATCAGAATAGGCACTGATCATGACGAAGGGCATGAAACGGTCAGGACTTTCCTTATGGCGACGAATCCAGCGGAGCAGCATGGGGCCGTCAACAGGGTCCATTACCCAGTCACTGAGGACGAGGTCGATATTTGAAAAACCGGCTTTTTCAGGATTGTCCCGCATCAGCTTGATCAGCTGAATAGCTTCCGCGCCATTACTGGCACGGATGACTTTACCAAAACCGAGTTGCGTGAGAATCGAGGTCAGCAGATTTCTTATCTGCCAGGTATCTTCAACCAGAAGGACGGTGAGATTCTGAAGAGGGTGCATGGTACATCACTGTTATCCAAACCAATTCCCCGCCTATCAGAAGCTAGTCGCTTTCGGGTGCTCCGTCCAGTCCCGTTTCAACTGAATCTTCGCTGCTTTGCACAACTGCCTTGCCGGCACGTGCTGCCCGGCCACGGGCTACGACAACGGCCTTCTCAAGATCAGCAGAAATGCAGAGCCCAAGCCCAATCGGGTCACGTGGCGTCAGTTGCTGGGAGTTCCAGTGTGACTTCTCGCGGATCGCGTTGATGGTATTTTTTGTTGTACCGATAAGTCGCGAAATCTGCGCGTCAGTCAGTTCCGGATGGTATTTGAGCAACCACAGAATGGCGTCCGGACGATCCTGTCGTTTTGAAACCGGCGTATAGCGGGCACCCTTCGGACGCGAACGCGGCCGCGGATTTTCGCTCTTGGCCATTTTCAGAAAGACATTTTCATCCGCTTCACAGCGTTTGATCTCTTCTGCGGTCAACTGCCCGTTGGTCACCGGGTCCATGCCGTTCATGCCGATGGCGACTTCGTTATCTGCAATGGCCTGGATCTCAAGCTCATGCATGCCGCAGAAGGCAGCAATCTGCTCGAAGGTCAGGGTGGTATTTTCAACCAGCCATACGGCGGTTGCTTTGGGCATAAGCGGTTGGGCCATTGTCGACTCCATCATTCGTCCGCAGCGCAGGCGGCTCGTCAGTGTCTCTCTTCGATATCCGGATCTGCCGGGGTCGCGCAAACCTCCAGCCCGCCGCTTATAGCGGTCGGGCTTTGCATGGTCAAACCGGCTTTCTGCTATCCGATTGTCAGCATGATTTTGCCGATGTGGCTGGAGCTTTCCATCAGAGCGTGGGCTTTGGCCGCGTCCTTTAACGGAAAAGTCGCATGGATCAATGGCCGGATATCACCCTGATCAAGCAGCGGCCATGCGGTTTCCCTCAAGCCATTGGCAATCCGTGCCTTGATTTCGTTCGACTGGGGGCGAAGCGTTGACCCGGTAATGGTCTGTCGTTTGACCATCATCTGGGCCAGATGTATGGAGGCTTTCGGGCCGCCCAGCGTGGCGATCTGGACCAGACGCCCCTCAACAGCCAGAAGTTTCATGTTCGGCAGGAAGTAATCACCACCAACCATGTCGAGGATGACATCGACACCGGACTTCCCGGCATGTTCCCGAATTTTTTCCTCAAAGCTTTCTGTCCGGTAATTGACCGCCAGATCAGCGCCGATTTCTCTGCAGGCAGAGCATTTCTCGTCACTGCCGGCGGTGGTGTAGACAGTGGCCCCTAATGCCTTGGCCAGCTGGATGGCTGTTGTGCCGATTCCACTGGACCCGCCATGGACGAGAAATTTTTCTCCGGGCTTCAGGCTGCCGCGTTCAAAAACATTGTGCCAGACCGTGAAATAGTTTTCCGGCAGGGCAGCGGCCTGAAGAGCATTATAGCCCTTTGGCCAGGGCAGGCATTGTGCCGCGGAAGTGACACAATATTCGGCGTAGGCACCGCCAGGTGTCAGGGCGCAGACCTGATCGCCAACAGCCAGACCAGTGACGCCATCGCCAAGAGCAGCAACGGTTCCGGAAACTTCGAGACCGGGCAGGTCAGATGCGCCGGGCGGCGGCGGATAGGCACCGGCACGCTGGGCCACGTCAGGACGATTGACGCCGGCGACCTCAACCCTGATCAGCACGTCACCAGCAGCGGGTACTGGTACGTCCCGTGTGGCGGGTTGCAGAACTTCCGGTTTTCCGGGTTCGGTAATTTCGATGCATGTCATGGTCTGGGGTATTGTCATTCTTGCCTCCGTGGTGATGTCTGGAGTTAATATGCCGACGTGGTCATTGCAAATGCTGGGAGTGATTGAGATGGACTGGGATGAACCGATCAAAAAGAAACCGATCCTTCAACGACCGGATCTGGATGTGCTCTCGATTGAGGCGCTGAATGACTACATAGAAGAACTGGGGTCCGAGATAAGACGGGCGGAAGACAAGATCACGGCAAAGCAGTCCGCCCGGTCAGGTGCCGAGGCATTTTTTAAATCATGACCCGGATATCTGTGTGAAATATCTTGACCGGAAGGCCGGTGAACAGATTTCGGATATGCCGATTCGCAGTATTTTGAGCGAATCTGATGAAAATGATTACTCTCTGTCCTGATAAATTAAAATTTTATACCTTTTTATTTCAGCGCTTTAAGTAAAGTCAGCGTCTGGCCAATTGTTTCCGGTGACTGAATCAGCGATAATATCTTTGTCGGAATTACTACGAATTGTTCCGGCATGAAGTCCGGACCCCCTACTATTCCTTTGTTCCGGACGGTTTTGAGTGTTCAAGAAACGCCTCCCTGTTGTAACTGAGCCGCCAGGTCTTGGCGGCTCTTTTTTGATCTCGTGGCTACAACGTTATTATCGCCGTAATTTTTCCCACTTGACCAGCAAGGCCGGTTCGAACACAGTGTTGAAGATAAGCGAGTTTGACCGGTTGAGGCGTCAAAAACGTTTGGGTTGGAA
>TARA_R110002110_G_scaffold99296_1_pt1 | contig 11958 bp, 16 predicted proteins | sample TARA_R110002110 | Tara Oceans TARA_R110002110 (sample SAMEA4397330) | marine metagenome | biome: Polar Biome; feature: [SRF] surface water layer (ENVO:00010504); material: water (ENVO:00002006), including particulate matter (ENVO:01000060) such as... | depth 5 m
TTCTGTGCAATTTTGGATGAGTGAGAATAATACCACTTTGAATTACACCATAGGCTATCATTATATCAAAGGATATGTAGCAGATACCCAAGAATTATGTTTAGAGGATATTACCGCCGGAAAGTATGATTTCCATTGGATTGCGGTTTGGACAGATGATGACGGCGAACAAAAACTTTTGGAAGTAAATTGGTCGGATATAGAAATAACAGGTTAGTGAGAAGGTTTATTAGTAGTTATGTGTTGGATTAGAGTGAGGCGGATAAAATGAAAGACGAACAACAAAGAATTATTATGCTCAAGAGAAAGAGGGCGGCTGATGAGCGAAGGTTAAAGCAGATTACTTTACAAAGAAGTGCTATTCGTGCGAAAGTGCTTGATGGTAGCAGAATGAGACTTCCAAAAGGAGAGCGCAGGTATAATCTATGGAGAGGTATTCAAGATGAATTAATGATGACTGATAAATACAAGAATTTAAAGGATAGGTGTTATGATGTTAATTCTCGCACAGGCTTCCAACAATATAAACTTACATTAGAGAGGGCGGCATGGAGACTCTATTCAAAGCGACTACAAATGTGGAAATCCCAAGCGAAGCCAAAGGTAGGGAGAAACCCCGATGAGGGCTGTATTGATGAATCTTGTAGTAGTGGTGACTTAATTAAGATTGGGAAGGGCATATATAAGTGCAAGGATTGTTCATCACAAAATCACCTAAACAAAAAATGCCCCGATTGCGGAAGGATGGGTTGTGTCAATTTAGGTGTTGATAAAGATGGCGCACCAAGAGAAACTATTTCGGGAGGGGTCTGTCGTTGTTGGGGCTGTGCAAATTGTGGCGGAACACTTTGTAGGGCTTGTAGTTGGTCTTGAATACAAGCATTGTTGGTTAATGCGAATAGATTTTAGGATATATTAAATATCAAGGCCGACAATTTTTTATTATGAATCCCTTTGATAATTGGTTTTTTAAGCCGAATGCTGTTGCATTTGTTCAACAATGGTTAGATACTGTTTGCACCCACGACCCACAAGCAATTGTTAATTTTTATTCACAAGATGGAATTTTGGTCGGAACGGTTGCTGAAAAGATTAAGCGAGGACATAAAGAAATTAAAACTTATTTTGATGAATTTGTAAAGAAAAAGCCTTGTGGAAAAATTACCTCTTCGCAAACTCAAATGGTTAATGGCGTTTCAATAGTAAGCGGCGTTTATGAATTTAATTTAGATGGTGAAATTGTTCCGGCAAGGTTCACCTTTGTTGTTGCTAAAAACGACATGGGCGAATTTGAAATTATAAATCACCATTCCTCTATTTTTGCGTAAGATTATTCTTAAATAGTTGCCCCCACAATAGATACCCATGTCAAGGAATCATAAGCGGGTCTTGAACCCAAAAACTTATGATGCGGAAGAAGAGAGGAAAGCACTTGCGAGGGCGCAGGGCCGCAATAAGATGGTCACTATTACTGTTGATAAAACAAATAATAAATGGAGTAGGAAATACATGAGGGATTTTACATTTGGTCGTTTAGAGAATGTGCCTAAAAGTGCAATAATGCAATTTCTTTATACATTACCACTTACAAAAAAAGGAGATGTAAGAAAGAATGGTAAAATTCATATTGGTTGGTTTAGTTTAGACACTGATAGAAAGGAGGCAGACCTTGAAGGAAACTATACACAAGGAATACTGTGTAAAAACACCGGAAACTTAGGGAGGCCCTTGAAGCGTTTCCAAAATTTTGAGGATTTAATACCGATGTATTATCCTTTTTCTTATGATACACAATATTTTTCTAAAAATAATCAAGCGGTTCATTTCAACACTTTTAGATTAATTGATAATTATAAAGCGGCCAATAGATTTTTTCACGATTTAGATTATTCGCAAATTTTATGTAAAAAGTGTTTTGATATTGGTTCAATAGATTATGGGCTTGATAGTGATAATGATGGTTGGTTCATTAATCCAAAGGGGGCGATAAAATTGGCGGAGTCCTTTGAAGGAGAAGAAGTTAAGAATACAATTTTTGATAAATATATAGACGAATGGGATTGGATGAGATTATCCGAAAATCCTGCATTGACTCCTGCTTTGATTGAAGAATACAAAGACAAATTGAATTGGTCTTTGTTATCTAAAAATCCTGCATTGACTCCTGCGTTGATTGAAGAATACAAAGACAAATTGAATTGGAAAAGGTTATCCTACAACCCTAATTTGACACCTGCATTTATTGAAAAATACAAAGAAAAATTGGAGTGGGATAATTTATCATTCAACCCTTCATTGACTCCTGCATTGATTGAAAAATACAAAGACAAATTGAATTGGGTAAGGCTATCCAAAAACCCCGCATTGACTCCTGCGTTGATTGAGAAAAATATAGATAATGTGAATTGGCGTTATTTATCAAGAAACCCCTCATTGACTCCTGCGTTGATTGAAAAATACGCATGGGAGTGGGAGGATTTATCTCAAAACCCTGCATTAACTCCTGCGTTGATTGAAAAATACAAAGACAAAGTGTTTTTAAAATTTTTATGCCTAAATCCTTCATTAACTCCTGCGTTGATTGAAAATCTGTTAAAAAATCCATTTGCATCAGTGCCATTATCCAAAAACCCTTCATTAACTCCTGCAATAATTCGCAAATATAGTGATAAATTGGAGTGGTATTCGCTATCTAAAAATCCTGCATTAACTACTTCTTTGATTGATGAATATATACACGAAACAAATCAACTCATAGATTGGGAGAGTTTATCCGAAAATCCTAATATATCTCTAAAGGCCATTAAAACTGCAAGGGCGGCGGGACACCCCTTAGACATGGATAAGTTATCAAAAAATCCTGCTATTTTTAAATCATTTCTTAACCCATATGAAATTATGTTAAAGAGGCGAATGGGGCTTAGTTTTGATGCGGAAGATACAGATTTAAAGTGTAGTCAATGTGGTTCAAAATCCGTTCAAAAGTTTAAAGATGAGGAATTAGGCGATTGGGAAATGTGTGTTGATTGCGGTAAGGCTGTTGAACTTACTGATGATTGGGTTGTTGATATTGATTGGGATTCGCCACCGCCTAAAGAGGATATATACAAAGATATTGAATGGGAGGCGGAACAAAATATGGAATGGCTTGAATCACCAAAATGGGCTATTGGTGATTTTGAAGTCCCTGCGGCGTTGGATGATGGAAAAAGATACCCCCGTAAATGTCGTTATTTGAAAAACGGCCCAACAGGTTATGATTTGTTAATGTGCAAGAGTTTTTTTGTTCAAAAAGGTGAATACGCCGATGAAATAAATGAATATTCGGTTTATGTTATTACGCCTTCGGAGATGAAAATTAAGACAGGTGGTTTAACTCACAAAATTAATGGGATAAAGCAGTTAAAAAATGCCAAAAAACAGGGGCTTGATATGCTTAAACAAGTTATTGAAACTGAATCAATCCTAAAGGGGCAATTAGATACTGACAATCCTTATGAAGTTATGTTACGCCGCCGATTAGGTATTAAAAGTAAAGAAAAATCACCGAAGATTAAATTTACGGTTCAGCCGATTGGAAATGAAGTTATTATTTATGCCGAATCCCAAGAATTCAAGACCATTGAATTTTTGAGGGGTGAACTTATGACACTTAAAAATCAAAAAACAGGATTTAACCCATACTATTTCGCCTCTTTAAAGGAACAAATTACAACGGCTACATATCCTAATGATTTTTTGAAATATGTTGCTGATTATTTTGTTATTGCTACTAAATACGGCGAGCCATACTATGACGACTCAACAAGTGTAACTTGTTTCACGATTAGTCAAATTCAATTAATATGCGATACATTTTCCGATTACTATACAGGGACAGAAGAAGAAAAGGAAATATCAAAAGAAAACATTCCACCGTATATAACTAAGATTTTAGATTCCCGAAAGGGAACTTCCTATTGTGAGATAGATATGTTTAGAGGCGTGGTGAATAATTTTGATGTAAGTGGTATTCCTTGTGTTGTTTTAGATACATATTATCGCATGAAAGGAAATTATTATAACCCAAGTTGGAAAAGAATCCTTAAAGGAGATTATATGCTTGTTGAATTTAGATTTGGTCTTGGGCGTGATAATGCGACAGCAAGTAAATTTGAATATACAATTTTCGGCGATTATGTGCAACAAAATTATTTGCCCGAAAATATGGTTGCAGAAATGAAATCTATGATAAATTTAATTGTTTATAACAATCGTAAAACCATTCGCAAAGATATTAGTGCGGAAGAAATAAATACAGCATTATTGGTAGCCTTCATGGATTATTTCGCTGAAAACGAAAAACTTATTTCCGAAGGAATGAATAAGGTGAATAAATCAGCAACAAAGGGATATAATACTTGGAATCTTGAATTGGCCGATGGTTCTCCAATAGAACCGTTTATATTTGTTGGTGGTAGTGGAAAGAGTGTTCGTTACGAATGGAAACATGATGCCGATGAAGCCATTATTGTAAAAAATAATAAATTTGAATATGTCCTACTCCCCGATGATGATTAAATACCTGTATAATTAATTATAATACATGGCAGAAAATATATTGGACTATGAAGGAGAAAAAGAAATCACATCAGTTATTGAAGAGATGATTAAAACCACCCCTAAATCAAAGAAGCATCTTGCGGGGCGACTTACTAAATCCCGTTGTTATCTTGCAGGGCCGATTGACCATGCAGTTGATGATGGGGTTTTGTGGCGACAGGATTTTGCTAAGTTTTTAGACTCGCTTGGTTCTGTATCTCTTGACCCAACCAACAAACCCACATCTCAATGTAAATATAATGAAATCGGAGATGAGAAAAATAATATTGAAAATTTAATTTCTTTGGAACGGTGGGATGAATTGCGTATTTTAGCAAAGGAAATTGTTCTTGTTGATTTGAGGATGGTGGAGGTGGCTGATTTCTTGGTTGCTTATGTTGATACCGCAATTCCTATGTGTGGGACTTATGATGAGATATTTACTTCTCTTAGCCACCGTAAGCCAACCTATGTTGTTTTGGCGGGTGGTAAGGCTAAAATGCCTATGTGGATGCGAGGAAAACTAAATCATAATTTCGTTTTTGATTCCTTTGAAAGTTTGAAGAAGTATCTTTATGCCCTACACATGGGCGTTATTGACCCCGACTACACCCGATGGGTATTTTTGGACAAGGTTTAATCTTAAATAGCAAAAGATATAATTTATTTATATGTTTGATTACTTTACAGGACTTTTAAAGATTCCGAGTAATCCACCTTCTTTTCTAAATGATTCTCAAATGTGGCAATCAATTGAGTCGGGCGAAACAAATACCCGTAGTTATTGGGAAAACGGTTATGTATTAACAGACAATCCCGATGGGACTATTAACGCACAACCAAAATACACAACAGGAATTCCGCCGGTTACATTAAGACAGGTTCCTACGGTGGACTCTTTTCAAACAGAAATGCTTGGGCCGGGTGGGACTGAACAACCTTCGGAAATGACATTTATTGGTTTTGATTTGACTAAGAATAAAAAAAATAAATCAAAAACAATAGTTGAAGTTATGCCTTTTTGGTATGTCCCAATTAGTTTATTATCCATTTATGGATTGTATAAAATTGTTAGGTGAGTTACAGCCGGAATCAGTTTATTTTTACGATATAAGGAGAAAACTTAATATGTTTGGTCTTTTTAGCCCTGCTATGGAGATAGGGGGTTTGAAACCATTTATAGATAATTTAAAATCATGGTTCATTAAGATTTTTTTAGCATTACTTTGGTTTCCCTTCACAATATTGTTCTTTACATATCATAAGTTATAAATAGTTAAGAAAAGAAATACTATATACCGGAGAGTTGGCGCACCTTCGGTTTTACCCCCTGCGCTACCGAATTTTACTTACCCTTTAATTACCTGTAATAACAAGTAATGTATATGAGCCAAATAGCCCTCCTTATGCGCCACTTTGATAATCAAGATAATATCAGCAACATTGAGGCACAAGCCGTTTATAAAATCCGAGCCTTGCCTCGCAGAATTGCCGATTTAAAATTGAGGGGATATACATTCCGCCACGATTGGAAAATTGATTTAACAGGACAGCGATATATGCGATATTTCTTATTGTCCAAGCCCGCTACTTTAGTAAAGGAGTGATTCGCATGGATTGTTGGCATTGTAATGCCGCCTTGATATGGAGTAGTGATAATTCTTATGAAGATTATGGAATGGAGGGTGATGGAATTATTTCTAATTTCTCCTGTTCAAATGATGATTGTGATGTTACTGTGATTGTTGATTTACCTTTGAACCCATAAAAATAATAAGGGCGTGTGGTGTAATGGATAGCATTTTGGCCTTCTAAGCCGAAGATACGGGTTCAATTCCTGTCACGCCCGTTTATTATTATTTAGATAACTTCATATACAAGATACCTACCCCCTCATATCATGCCATGCCATAAATGTAATGAACCAATTCGTGACGGACTTTATTTAATATTTAATGAGGGTGAAAATTACTGCCTTAAATGTTGTAATGCCTCCGAACATATTGAAGTGATGGTAATTGGGACATATCGGCCACATGGCACTAAAAAAGAAAGCGTCAAGTGTTTTCGTGCAATAGCGAAAGCGAAAAAAGAGGGGTGGAAATATCAAATGGTTTCCAAAGACTCACGCCCAAGTTTCAAAAGGAATGTTTATATTGGCTACAAATGGGCTGTTGAAATGGAGGGATAAATATGGAAAATAAGATTGTTTTTGTCTTTATGCTTGCCACTATGCTTACAACTGTTGCTGAACCCTTCACCTCAAATGAAGATGTTATCTATGTTGAAAACATTTTGCCCGATACAGATATGGATGGAATAAACGACTATTCCGATGCCTTCCCATTAGACTCTAAAGAACATACAGATACGGATGGTGATGGGTGGGGTGATAATTCCGATTTTTGCCCACGAATCCCCGACAATACAAACGCAGATTATGACTACGATTTAGTAGGTGATGTTTGCGATACTGACGATGATAATGATGGAGTTCTTGATGATTATGATATTGAACCCTTTGGTGATGCTGAAAAAAATTATACGATTTTGATGGTTGCTACGCAATTGATGGATATTAAAAAAAACCAACCCGATGAGCCTTTCTTAGTCATCAACACACCTATGTTTGATATGAGAACGGAAAATCATTCGGGATATATGGCGAATGCGACTGTAAATATTAACATTGATGACCACATTCAGTCGCAGGTTAAGTTAAACATTAGTGCATGGGATTCCGATTATGGAGTCAATGAGGATGATTATTATGGATATTGTCATTTGTATTTACCGGCCTTAAACACTTGTAGGGGTGATTTTATGCGTGTCCTTGCAGTTGATACTTCTATGCTTCTCAATGACGAGGAAACTCAAGAGCAGGTATCAATTTGGGTTAATTCGGAATCGCCCACCCCTAAAGAAAATTATGTTATGGGTGGATTTTTTGGAACACTATGGAATAATTTGATGGTAATTTTTGATGGTTACTTTTCTTTTGATGATGCAAAAAATATGGCGGTTCAATGGATTATAAACTCCTTCACTTCTTATGGTGGAATTTTGCTCATTTGAATGGAGGGATAAATATGAAGATTTTTACATTAAAATGGTGGTTTCCTAAAAAAAGACTAAGCGCAAGAGCCATGCGTGGGCCTCCACTTGGGTATCAAAGCCGAGCGACTAAATATCGGGGGTTTGAAGCAAACGATGAAGGGAGTATTTACATAGATGGTGTGAGGTATCACCCGGTTTGGAAAGATTACAAGCCCCTTACACCCGAACAAAAAGCAGAACAAGAAATAACTGAATTAGCAAGGCAAAAAGCAGTTCTAAGACAGCAACAAGATGATGAATATGGGAATTTTTGGGCATGGTTAGTAAAACCGAAGAGAGAATAAATCTCAAGGTGATGCGTTGATATAGATGTTTTTAAAATTTATTTCTATATCGGAGTGGGTGAGTGGTTAAAACCGCAGGGCTTAAGTTCCTGTTCTTATTGATTCGCAGGTTCAAATCCTGCCTCCGATACCAAATTATAGAAAACTTCATATATGAGTAGTCCAACCCCTAACCATGAACGAGAGTCCAAACGAGAAGGCAAAAATGATTTTAGAATACGGCGAAAGCAAAGCCATGATTGAAAGATTGCGCTTAGAAAAATTGTATATTGCTGAATCACTTGAGGATTTGAAGGAATCTTATGTTCTTTGCGAAGACGAACCTACGGAGGGTGATTTTGACCGCCTCATTCCGCAAATTGAAAAGACTCTTGACGCATTCAATTGTTATGAGATTTCCCGTATGCTTCGCTATTGCGGTGCTTGAATTTTCCCTACTAATGGACAAGTAGCATAGTTTGGTTAATGCACTCGGCTCATAACCGAGAGAACACAGGTTCAAATCCTGTCTTGTCCACCAATAATATTTAAATAGGTGTGCAGTAACTTTTAATTTATGATTGGATATGCTTGCATACACATGGGCCTTAGAGAGCAGGGTATCTTCACTAATCGCACTTTGCGTAAGGCCACCTTAGAAGAAAAGGGTCAAGGCTACCTATCTGCCCTCATCATTCAAAACCTTAAAGATTTGAAAACTATTTTAGAAACAAATGAATCTAATGGGATTCGCTTTTTCCGAATGTCATCCGAAATATTTCCATTTCATTCCCATCCTGTTCTTGGTTATTCAATAGAGGCCCTGCCCGATGCAAAAATTATCCTCGCACTTTTGTTTGAGATTGGCACTTATGCTTCCGAACATAACCATCGTTTAACCTCCCATCCCGGCCCATTTAATGTTCTCGCATCACCTAATCAAGATGTTGTTAATAAGACTCTTATGGAGTTAGAATGTCAATCCCATATATTTGATTTAATGGGTCTTGAACCCACCGTTTTTAATAAAATAAATATTCATGTAGGGGGTGCGTATGGTGAACCACAAAATGCACTTGATAGATTTTGTTCTAATTTTAATTTGCTATCTCCTAATTGTAAAAATAGATTGACGGTTGAGAATGATGATAGAGAATCTTTATATTCAGTAAAGGCACTTTACAAGGGAATCTATAAAAAAATTGGCATCCCTATTGTATTTGATTACCACCACCATAATTTTAAGACAGGCGGATTGAGTGAACAAGATGCACTTGAATTAGCAATTAAGACATGGCCAAAAGATATAATTCCTGTTGTTCATTATTCCGAATCAAAAACACTTCATGCCGGAGAAGGTCGTGAAACGCCCGCACATTCCGATTTAGTTTATGGCCCTATGAATCATTATCATAATTCTATTGATGTTATGATAGAAGCCAAGCATAAAGAAAAAGCAATAGAAACTTTAGAAATGGTTAATGTTGTATGATGTAAAATTAAATACTTGTAGTTACAATTGTTTATTATGGCCGGAAGAGAAACCTATGGAGAACCTTGTCCAAAGTGTTTGAATGAAAATACTAATTTAGAAGAATACACCCATGTTAATGAATCAATATTTTATTGTTTTGAATGTGGTTACGGTGCATTTAGTGAAGATGAAAAATTAAAAAACGATTGGTTTATTCCTACAATGTATTGTGTTGATTGTAATATGGGTGTCCAATGGTGGGTTGTAAAGCGAGTTGGAAACGGCAATTATAATTCAGTAAAAGTGGGCGACATTCATTGTAAATGTTATCACTGTGAAAAAGAATTTACTAATCAAGACAACATTCCCGAATTAGTTAAAAAAGAATCTTTAAAGTGGTTTGAAGATAATTAACTTTCTTATAGGTGTTATCATAATAAATGATTATGGAAAAATGGCTTGGCGAACATAATCACAAAATGGCATTTATTAGGACTGTAACTTCTTTCATGGCGGCCCTGTCTTCAACAATTGTTCTTTTAGTGGTGATTTAAGTATGAAAATTATAGTTTTTATATTGCCTCTTTTATTATTAAGTGGTTGCATTTCGTCTGCGGAATTAATTAATGAAGATATTGAATTTGAAGAAAAATATTATCTGCAATCGCATCAATTTTGGAATGAGTTGCCAATAGGCATGGGAAATATCACCACAATTGATTTTAATAATACTGTTGATTTATTTTTAAATGTGAGTGTCTATACAAATCATAATTATACCACTACTATAATTATAGATTCTCTTGATACGACTCATTATACAGAAAACTTTACTACGGGCCAATATTTTATTCATCAGCGAATTATCGGCATTAGCCCCATAAATATTAAGACTATATCTTATGGCCACTATAATGAATCCGAAAATAAGATTGGTGATTTTTTCATTGTCCATATTAATTCGGTTGAATTAACATAATCTTTAATAAGGTGTTTGTAGTAGGGTAAGACATGGCGATTACCTGCATCTGTTCTAAACCTGTCAATCCATCAGCACCAAACGCCCCAATATGGGAAGAAGAGTATTGTTCAACCTACTGTCGTGAATATGATGCGAGGGGTCTTGAACCCATTAGAGGCGATATTAAAACAGGCCTTAAACAAATGAGTGGTATTTTCTATATGCCTAACATTGATATTCCTTGTGATTACTGCGGTGTGGAGTTTCCTTTGACAAGCGCAAGGGGTGCAGAATCAAATGCACAATTTTGTTCAAGGACTTGTTTCCTACAAGTTTCTAATTTAAATATTCAAAGGTCTTTAGTCCATTACACTATGATTAAGATATTACTTCATAATCGTAAATTTAGGGATGGTTGGTTAAGTGTTTCTCAAATTGATGAGGTTATGTGCCGTTCTCGTAATTTCAAATCTAATTCAAGAAGGATTTCTCAATTCCTCCGGCTATGGGTTTCAAGAGGCCTCCTTGAAAAGAAAGTAATTACTGCCCGACATACTGAATTCCGAATCTCTAATGTCGGAATTAATAATCCTATTGCTAAAGTTTTTGTGGAAATGATTCCAAAGAAGGTTATAAAATGATTCTTTCTGCACTCCCTAATTGTCTTTGTTGTGAAAGTCGTATAAATCCGCACCATAGCGCAAGAAAATCATCTTTTTATGATGTTGATTACTGTTCCACATATTGCAGAAAATTTGTTGAGGAAGGTCATAAAATGGTGAATGGCATGGATAAAACAGGCCATAAAAATATGAAGGGGCTTGAATGGTGGCCTAAACTTTCCTTTGATTGTGAAGTTTGCGGTGATGCTTATGAAGTTAATAAAACAAATAGTAAATTATTATTTTGTTCTAATTATTGTTCAAAGGCATTACAAAAGAATGCAAATATTCGTAAAGCAGGTAATTTGTTGGCCACTTTTAAAATGATGCAACATAAGCGTAAGTATGGAAACGAAAAGGGTTGGCTATCTTCAAACTCAATTTATGAGATTATGAAGAATCGTGGAGATGTTGCTTATAATTCATACCCCTCAATTTTTAAATTATGGGCTTCAAAAGGTTTAATTGAGGTTCGCTCAATTAACAATAGGGTGAATGAATACCGGATTGCAGAAAGATTTATCACCGAGCCAATTGGAAAATTTATGATTCAATGTCGCCCTAAAAGAAATTGTTAAATAGTTAATAAAATAATTTATACTTTATGGCGAACCTTTGTAGTGTATGTGGATTTGATATAGATGCCGAAGAGTGCAATTGTAATTCTTTAAATAGCGAAACAGATAATTAATTAGTATGGAGTCTTCAATTTTAATCGGCGGCTTGGCACTTGGCGCAGGATTATTATATTATTCGCAAACATCATCTGCTGAAATAAGCGGCTCTAATGCTTTCAATCCACTTTCAATTAATGAAGATGGGCCGGATAAAAGAAAGCAAAAGTTAGAGAATGTTGGAGGCTTTTTAGATGATTGTGCAACAAGCGGCAATACGGAGGCA
>TARA_R110002110_G_scaffold187742_7_pt1 | contig 11955 bp, 20 predicted proteins | sample TARA_R110002110 | Tara Oceans TARA_R110002110 (sample SAMEA4397330) | marine metagenome | biome: Polar Biome; feature: [SRF] surface water layer (ENVO:00010504); material: water (ENVO:00002006), including particulate matter (ENVO:01000060) such as... | depth 5 m
TGGCTCTTCTACCGCCGACGCCAATTCTCCCTCAAATTTATCAAAATATAGTTTGAGGTTGGCAATTAAATAATCATAAAATAATTCTTGATCTTCTTCGTTACTAAGAAGTTCGTATGAGTCAATAATACTGCTTTCGATTTTCTTAAAGCTTTGGTAAGCAACATTTCTACCGGTTTCGTCACCCTCTACACCAGTGCCAAAATCACTAACTGGATCTTCTTCCTCCACTTCCTCTTCTTCTTCGGCTGATTTCTCTGCAGCAGTGCGAATGTCGATGAACTTATCATCATCACCGACGTCAATATTTAATTCTTCCTCTACTTCAGCTTCTGCGATACTCACTGCGGTGTCAGCCTCTTCTCCTGCGTCTGTATTGACTTTTGCAGGAGTGAGAGTGTTAACCACTCCATTTATAATATGAGATCTAAACGACTCCCTTTGTGAAGAATCTGTTGTCAGGGACTTGTAATCTGTCTCTAAAACTGGTATAATCTTTTTAAGGAGTTCTTCTAGAACATTTATACCGGTCGACTTGTTTGGGGTCGGCGACACATCTGGTGTGGAAGCTTCCTTGAGAATTTCGTTAATCTCATATCCAGCAAAGCTTCGAATTAATTCGCGCAATTTTGTTTTTTTAATCGACCTTTTTTGCTTGACATGTTCTATCAAACCCTTTATGTTCTCTCTAAGAACTTTCTCTTCATTTTTATTCATTTCATTATGCCTCTTTCCATAATTAGTCTTATTACATCGTCAATGATAGTTAAATCAATATTTTCTGTTCTGATGGTGGTGGTGTTTTCATCATCCTCGTCATCATCTCTTTTCGCAGGGTCAACATGCCCAGCCACAGCCCCAGCCGACATGCCGGACATTTCGTTTAATCCGGTATTGATTCCAAAAATAGATAGAAGATCAAATACTTTATCTTCTCCCACAAAATCTTCAAGCAATTCAACAGCCTCTTCGTCTTCTGTAGCTTTACTCAGAAGATATCGCATATCTGATGCATGGTATTCTGCTGGATTTATTCCGGACTTAACACTAGGTAATCCATCTTTAAGTGGAGATACATTAAGCAGCCCCATATACTGCGTAGAGTGTAGTGCCGGCTCGACCGCGGAAGATATTAAATCTCTAACCTGTACTCCGTCTTTAACGTATTTTGGCGCCTCACGAAATCTCTCAGCGTCACCACCTTTGGTACTAACGCCCAAGATAACCTCGGTGCCCGGGTCGACCGGTCCATCTTTACCTATGAAATCATATGTCGCAGTAATTGGTGAGGCATGCGGGGATATCCTAACTTCCACATTTGGTATATCTGACGTCATCAATTCCCATATACGCTGGGAGTCTTCAGCCTTAATTTCTCTGCCGTTCTCTAATTTTCGTCCGGACTTAAGAGGTGCAGATATAAGAATAACTACTTCATCGGCCTCATCGGCATATTCTTCTACCATAGCTAGGTGTCCCTTGTGAGGTGGTTTGAATGCACCAGGAACTATCGCAATAATTTTTGATGGACCTACGGGATCCGCATCCTCATCCTCGATTTCAATATCTAGTTCTGGATCGTCCATTGGGTTGATAACAAATTCTTCTTCATCATCCTCTTCATTGAGAGAGGTGTCGGCTTGGAATCCCGAGACCATCCCCCCAAGAATAAATTCACCAGTAATCTTTACAGGATTAGGTCCAAATAATTTCTCATCGCGCATTACAACACCTTCATGGTTTACAACGTCGCCCATGGGGCTAGTCAAACCTCTAAGAATATCATTACCCAACATACGAGTTGCATGCATCATGATAGCGCCATAAATTGCTGCTTCAGCATCAGCGTCTTCGATAAGATCTACAATCGGTATAGAACCGTCTAGAATCGATTTGTACAGCTCTTTGTGAAGCGGGTGGGTCTTCTTACCACTTTTGAGTTTTACAGTCTTGTAGCGGGGATTAGAAGCTTCTGAGAGCCACTCTTCTAATGATTTTGTAATCTCGCGATCATCTGATATACGAACCGTGAACGGCTCTGATAGTGTCCTCGAAAAGTCAATGTCTGAATCCTCAACACGCTCTGTGGGTACAGAACCATAAACCTGAAACCCATATTCATTTGCAATGGGATTTAATTTTTTAATAAGAACATCCATCACTGATGGATCATAAGGAGCTTCTACTGAGGGCGCTTTTACGCCTTCTGGGCGTTCTGCCCCTGGGCGCTCCTGTCCGGACCGGCTATGAATTTTGTGATAAAATTGATTTAATCCATGAATAGCAAGAAAATTCTCATCATATTCTGTGACATTGGTGGTACCTTCAACATATTCGGTGTTAAGGAATAGTGTTGGGTTGTCCCACATCCCCAATTCTTCAAGTTCTTTTTTGATGGTTGGGAGAGTTTCGTTTAAAATAGTCAAAAGTGTTCTAATTGCCGGGCGCATTCCGTGCCCTTCAGGGAATCTGTCATCAATTCGCGACATTGTGATACCATCGATATCAATTGGTTTAAGCGACCCTCGGTCTACTGCAAATTCATGCCCCCGAGGAGTTTCAACAACTTTAAAAGATACATTTACACCGTCTATTTTTACGGCGCCTGCACCTTTTTTCTCAACAAACGTTTTTGCCTTTTTAAAAAAGTCTAAAAGATTGCTTCCTGTATCAACCCACCCTAAATCAAAAGGGTGAGCCATATGGCCCGCTGCTCCACCCACTACTCGTCTCCTTTAGACTCTTCTAAAATATTAAGTTTTTCATGCAATAATTGCATTTCGTTTCGCATTCGTTTAGCGTAACGTTTTACTTCTCTTAAATGCTGTTTAGCTAATGACATTCTTCTTTTCTCGGTCATTGTTTTTGGTTTAAGATTAGAAATTATTTCTTCGAGACCTTGAATATAAGTAAATATTGTTCTCTCTTCCAGGCTTTCATTAAGAAAGCTTTGCCAATTTGAATCTAAAGACATTTCTCCGCCTCCCATTTGTTGGACCCATAATAAGTCAAGCATAAACTGATTTCTAAGTTTTTTAAGTTCAATTCTACTCTCAATTTTTAGATTTACCTTTCATTGTTTGGGTTCCTTTAAATAAATTAAAATTACTTTTTGTCTATGTTGTGTGATTGTAATGCTTGTCTCACCGCTGCTCGGATTCTCTGCTCTTCTAAGCTTTCGTGTACTCGATCGGCATGCATTCTATTGCGCCCCTGATCTTTCTCTTCGTTTCCTTGTCGTGCAGCTGCACCACCCTCTTCCATTCCCTCGCGCCCGAGAATCTCTGCCATCTCCGGTGTAATGTTGCTGTAGTTTAAGCCTCGGAGATCGTCCGAACCGTATCCAGCATCCATCAACTTGAATAAATCATCGGTTGATAAGGCATCCTCGGTACCGCTACCCGCAAAATGCCCCTCGGCTACAGACCTCTCTTCTTCCTCTTCACCCTCTTCTTCATCTTCTGGCTTTCTGCGAGTTGTCCTGAGATCTTGCGTCGGACTTTGCTCTCCTTGACCGCGCTGACCAACTCTTCTAGGCTTTCGCTGACTGGGTGTGGATGCGAACCTTCCCGCCTCATCAAGTTCATCTTCGGATCCTTCAGCAACACCATGACTGCGTCTAGGCTTATCTTCATCGTGCTCATAATCATCGCGTTTACCAGCATGCATATGAGCATTTTCTTTCATAGCCGTTAGCTCAGACACAGGGATCCCCTCGACAATTTCATTGTCGAATTCGACCGTATAATGAGTAACGTCGTCGTTTTCAGTCAAGGTGTGGTTAATACACACTCCTTTTCTTCCGGTGGCATTTTCTTTTACGTGTGAGGCACACGCGTGAAATCCACTTTTTTCCTCGTTTAGTTTATTGAGATTCAGTTTAAAACCCCAGGCTTCCGCCAAAAGTCCCTGAATCTCTTTGTTTTTCCAATCTTTTGTTGACATGTTTTTCTTAACTCCTTTATCTTTTTGTAAAGATTCAAAATAAATAGTATTCTTTAAGCTGTCCTCCCAATCTCGGAAGCACATATTTCCAATTTCATACGCTTCACGCTCCATTTCTCGAAGATGTTCATCATTTTGAGCGTAACCTTCTCCCATTTCTCCAACGTTTTCAAAATCGCCTCTGCAATTTTGTGAATGGTGAACCAATTCATGGGAAAGCGACCGCATGACGTCTTTAGGGTGGCGTTTGGTAATATATAAGGTTATAGATTTAGCTTGTGGATTGTAAAATGCGGTCTTTCCGAGTGGATTTTGAGCGTTTGATGTATCTCCCCGTAGGAATAATTTTGGAGGATCCTCAAATCCCATTTTTTTTTGTGCAAATGGTAAGAATTGTTTAATTAGTGGTGATAAAATGTCGATCATTTATTTGTGCACTCCGCATTCAAAAGATTTGATATATTTAAATAGTTTTAAAAACTATAATCAAAAAGTTCTATGTCCTTTTTATAAATATTATAAACTATTTCAATATCACGATCATCATAATAAGTTCTATAATCACTATGAGCGCTCTTATTGTGGTGTGGTAGCTCTAAAATTTTAAATTGTATTTCTTTTGTGGCTGACAGTCTTTCACATAAAAAATTCCAATCGTTCTCTATGTTTTCATATTTTCCCACAAAATCTACCACAAGTTCGTCATCTTCGTTAACGAGATATTTATACTGAGGTTGATATGGATAGCTTATTTGATCCAAATCGCGACCTTTTGTATATTCTTTAGACTCTTTCTTTACTAATGATAAAAAATCACGGAAAGAGAGATCTCTGATATTTCTCTTTTCAGCAACAAGGGGTCCTATTTTTTTAATAGCTGCATCCCCGAAAACATAGTTTCCATCAATCAAAACACCTACTTGTCTTATATCTGATTTTTTATAGTATGAATAATATGAAACCAGCCAATCCCATGGATTTCTAACAAATCCAACTTTATAATAATCGTTAAAACAATCAGAAGTTGTATTTTTTTTAATATCTCTCATACTTTCGTGTATCGAGGATATACTTGTTGCTCTATATTGTTCATTGCCGTAATTTTTGAAATGATATTTTGTAAAAGCGTCCAAAGTATTAAATTTTTCACTCATCGATATCCCGGCCGTCTTAGGGACTCTTACGAATATTGTTTTTATATTGTGGTAAATTGGCATTTGATCGTTAATGGAACCCTATTGCTGTGACACCGGCTTTAGACTCATAGTAAAGAATTCTAGCTCTATCTGTGGGCTATTCATTGGCATTACTTTTGATACCGGTATAATTCTGTTGGATATTATTTTATTTTCAATACTCAAAAGAACACCATAATTTGATTCCCATAATTCTTCGTCAGAATTCCACGTTGCCCATTCAACTATGTCTCCAACTTTAAATTTTTCAGAATACAGTTCCCCAAAATTATGTTTTTCGTGCATACAGTATACCAACATAAATACAAATTGTGCATTTTCAATCTTGTATTGTTTCGTCAATATAAATAGAACCAGACGTGCCTAAAGCAATTTCTTGGAATGTCTCTAATTCCTCATCAAAATATATACCATCTTTTTTCAAATCAATTGTTCTGATATCTCTAGTTTTTAAAGATATAACTTCAACGTATCGTATATTATTTCTATATTTCTTCTTCTTTTTTACCATTTTTAATTTTCTTGCCCATCCTTTTTAAAATTCTGAGCCACAATCACACTTAGCAAGGTGATCACCGCAAATTCATATCCAAATGCACCATAAAATATCCAAAAGCCAACCAAGGTTCCTAAACATTTCCAAAATATATTAAAAGTAAATAACATCAATCAAATCCTGTGTAATCTAGTTCTTTTTTTTCTATTTCCACAATGTCACCGTTGTGTGTGTAAATCAAAATTCTTCCTTGGTAGTTTTCTCTTTCGTCTAATATATAAACTTTTGTACCCCGATGAATTTTAATGATTTTCTTTTCTATGGGGCTGTAATTAAACATTTCTCCCCGACCAGTAATAGCATATTCAGGCACTAGATCACTCCCGTCTTCTTCCACTTTTCCAGATAATTGTTTAATTATTCTTTTGAGCTGTTTCTCTATTGTTTTTGAAAGTGCCATCAAGATAATTAGAATTTAACAACTTCAAATATTCTCCGTTGTAGATGCGCCCAAGCAACACAGTATCTAAAAGAAGCGTATTATTGAGTTCTTTAAAGATTTCTCCTTCTTTTTCCATAAAAAAATCTTTGTTATACCAGAGCCATTTTACTAAAAACGTAGCACTATCGTCTTCAAGAACTATACCTATTTGTAAATTTTCATTTTTTTTGGGATGCGATTTTGCTATTAAATCGCCGGTTTTAAATGTCCACATTCTTATAGTATAACATGATTAAAGGAATATGCAATCAAAACATTTTTGACAAGGCTAGCGCAATACCCATCATAGTTTGTACAACCATAAAAATAGTCACCGATTTGGTTTTAAAATCTTTTAAAATTTGAACTTCGTCCACCAAGGCTTTAAATTGAGATGGGGATGCCACCTCATCGATTTTCTCCTTCCAAGCCTTTAGTTCAGTAACTTTATCTTCCTTGGACTTCATTATGGCTAGTTCTTGCCTTATTGTCTGCATCTCTTCTCTGAGAGCATCGATGCCAACTGACAAAACCTCTAATTGTTCTAAAACTAATCTAGAATATTCATTCCATCCATTTTCTGACGCTGCCATAATAACAGACCTCCATTGCTCCTAACTAGTTTTTGTATTAACATTCCATCCTTTGAATTTGGTATTGATCACCATTATGGATAACTTTGTTTATTACCAACTCAAAATCTAATGGTTTAATATCTTCTAATTTAGGATCGTTGCATACCTTTGCAATTACATCTTCAATGTTTCTTTGAGAGTCTTCATAATATTCAATACGATGTATGTTTGACTTTCCGTTGTTCATAATCTTATTCCCTATCATTTTTGCTATAACATCCCCTTTTGATTCTCCGGCGGTTGCCATCGGTCGTACTTTAGATGAATCAATACCAATATCTTCAAGATAATCTAGAATCGGGCCTAACGCGGCGGCGCGCCGAGCAGTTAAAACAAACGTTTTTGAATCTGGGGGGAATTCACGCATAACATCAGTTACAGATGTAATCTCTTCTGGATCTTTTACGATAGAATAATCGCTTAAATCAACATTATACCCTTTGGCTTCCAAAGCATCTACAGCGTCAAAGGCTTCTATACCTTCTTTTGCTGAAGCTTGCGCCATGTACTCTTCAAATTCTTTCTGGTTACCCAACTCCGCTTTAGTTCCATCGGGAGCTTCAATGCGTGCTGCAGACCTCGTATGGGCTATTGTTTCATCGAAGTCGAAGATACGAAGGGTTGTAATGGGTTCATACTCTTCATTTATAAACTTTCGCCAATTTTCAAGTAGGAGTTTCATTTTTTCTGTGTCCATTTATTAAATAGCTGCAACAGTTGCGCCGTTGGACCCGGATTATCTTTAAATCGTGGATCAGAAAGGTAATCGATCATTTTTTGTGCTGCTTCCAAGTCAGACCAACCCATTCGTTTTTGATGCTGCAGCCATTGTTCGGCGGTTCCTTTCGCTCTATCATCATTAGCGTCTTTTTGTGCCTTCGCTTCAACCTCACGCGTCACAATCGCTTTGCACCGCGCTGCAGCCTCGGGACTGGACTTCCCATACGCAGGATCTGCACATAGTTTCCTATGCTTATCGTCCAGATGCTTTATACGCGCATCAACTGCACCCGGAAAGGCATCCATTCCTGCGTTGTGACCCGCAAGCTTAGCTTCGAGCTTATTCGCTCCCTTCTTTAAAGCTGCAGCTTCTGCCTCTGCGCTGACCTTCCTATAAACAGCGGTTGGGTGCGCCGGCTCTTCTTCATTTAAATACTTTCGCCAATTTTCAAGTAGGAGTTTCATCGCTTTGTTCCTTCATGGACTTCTTACCACGACATTTCCATTTCTTCCTGGAAAGTGTGTTTGCGCATGGCGGATTTTTGCATTTCTTTATTCCTGCAGATCTTGCACAATAGGCATCACCCTTCTTTGTGCCGGGTCTAATACGATCTCCGCCTGACTTTGCTTGTCCGGACTGTCCATATGAACGACATTTGCCGTCTACGCGCTTAGCAAAACGTTTCCCTTTCGAGGGGTTACAAGGTTTTTTGGCTTTTTCATCTAAAACTGCTTGAATTTCTTCATCAATGATAGCATCAACGTCTTGCTCTTCTTCCATCGGGACGCATTTGTCCTTTCCGTTCTCTGTTCCGGCGTATTTGTAACCATCCCAGCAGGCTTTTCCGTCGATGCCTTTCTTTTTTTCTTCTAAATGTTGACACTGGGGACAGTACTCTTCGTTTTCATTCAGAGCATCGACTTCATAAAACTCTTCTTCATCCAAATACTTTCGCCAATTTTCAATTAGTAGTTTCATTTTTCTTTTTCATCTTTGTCACATCTTGTGTTTTATCAACCAATACATTTGATTTGACAATAAATTTCAAGATTCTCTTTAACTCTTTGTCATTGGTCTTGTCTGCAAAGTCTCTTACATAATCTACATCTTTCTGAGATAACCCATGCGCCTCATTTATAAACTGGTTCCAATTTTCAAATAGTAATTTCATCTTCTTTCCCATGGTGGCTGCATAGCTACATAATCTGAAATAGTTTGTACTAATTCATAACCGTCCTTTCGGGTACCTTGAATTTTCATATAATCATTTTCCCCAACTGGGATTTTTTGCCCGTCTTCGGGGCGCGTGAGGTAACCTGCATCTAATGCCTTCTTCCAGCCGCCCCTTCTCAATATAACGCCTCTCGATTCATCTAAATATGAGCCATAATCATATAATCTTCTAAACAATCCGCCAAGATCTGACAACCACCCAGTATAATTTCTCTGTGTATCTGCGTCTCTTTGAATAACCTTTGCCGCTTGTATTTTGTTTTTCTCGCTACGATAAGCTTCAACATATTTAGAAATTTGATTCCATTCTTGTTGGGTTACGTAATCGCCTTCCTCAAAAACAACTGCTTTTTCAACATCTTTTGCAAACTCACCTTCTACTGGTGTTAGTTGCGGCGCCGCCTTCATAATCTCGGCAGCAATCGTTGTTCCCTTATCGCCGTAGGCTCCGCTTTGCATAGCGCCTAGAATTTTTTCGTAAGTTGGTTGCGCGCCCATTTGCAAAACCATCTGAATATGTTGCTTCAATTGAAACCCAGCCATCCTGAGAAGGTTTTCGGCTTCCGCTTTTTCTTTATCTGTTAATTCTATGGCTTCTAAAAGAACATACTTTCGCCAATTTTCAATTAGTAGCTTCATTTTACTTCATCCACCGATTTTTCCATTTCATCATCAAAGTCTGTACGTAATTTAATCATAGAATTAAATTGTGCCTTTTTACGCTCCAATAAGAGAGAGCCTTGTGGTCGCACCAATTCACCAGAGACTTCGACACCTTCAAAGTCGATTTCTGTTCGCTCTTTGTAGATTACTTTAGGCTCTTCTTTTGAGTCATCTGCGTGTGATATGCTCGACAATAAAAATAAAAATAAGTATTTCATATTTCTCCCTTGTTTAAATAGTATCTAAGAGTTGTTAATAATATAATTAACTATTTCTTCCCCATTTGGCAATCTTCCAAGTATTTCATTATTAAAAATTATGTTATCGTTAGCTTTAACAATAAAAATATTTTCAGAGCTTAGAGTTAATTCTGGAGCCCTTTCTGTTATTAAATGCAAAGAATCTAATATACTTAATCGCTGTATAATGTCTACTTCAAGTAATTCAACATAATCCATGTTTTCATGCGTAGGCGCATATTCAATTGTAATTTTCATTTTATGATGCCCTAACTTTATTAAAAGCGATGCTGTAGGCTGTATTTCCACCGATATCAGTTACCGGCGTGTCTATTTGAGTCCAGTTGGTCATATCTGTGCTTTTTGCAAGATACCCTGCACCACCAACAAGCCACCATGTGCCGGCCCCATCATACCTCACACATTGCCATGTTCCGTTACTGCCAGCGGCATTTGCAACTTGATTTTCTGTCCAAGAAGCTGCATTGTCTGTGCTATGCCATACATATCCGGTAGCTCCGGCTATAACCCAGTTGTTAGCACCATCAGAATCAACTCCATACATCAGTCGAGTCGGGTCTCCAGACGGCAAATTCATGACACCCCACGAAGTAGCATCTCCGGATCCGGTAATATGCTCCATTCTATCATAATACCCCACTGCAACCCATTTGTCGTTTCCATAAGCCACCTCCCAAAGTGCTCTACTTTCGTTATGGTTTGCTCCGCTAGTACCAGTCGTTCCATATCGGGTGGTCCAATCAGCCTCATCACCATTACCACCATCAGCGCTACTAAAAACACGCCCAGTATTAGAAACTGCAACATATAAGGGACTATCAACATTGTGATTAAAACCAATGCCTGTTAAAAATTTACTAGTGGCCAAATCACCATTGATAGGTCGACGACCATCCCAATCACCGGCAGTAGTTATGCTTTCACCGTCAGCTCCAAACCAACTAGCATATTCTGCGTCATTTCCTACTAATGTAAATGCAGCGTGCGTTTGATCCGGATCACCGGCAACAATATCATAGCCAGCCTCGCCGGTAGGATTAACCTCTGTCCAATCCCCAGCAGCATCTGGCTCGGCTTGTGTAGACACTCTTAGGGGTCTGGCAGATTTATCATTGACAATTATCCATGTCCCGAGATCATCGGGTTGCAATCCGTACGCAATATTTCTCTGTTTATCGACAGTTCTGCTGTTAGACTGATAGGACGTCCATGTTCCGCTAGCGAACCCTTCGGTAGTGCTTATCATAGTGTGGTTTCTTTGACAAGAGACCACAGCGACCGTTGGTGCTGCCACTGCCGCTGCAGCAGATTTACCTGATATTTTTGATATGCCGGTTTTGGCAATTCCAGAAATCTTAGAAACTTCTGCCCAAGCTACTCCCGAGAATGATGAAATAGACATTTAGTTACCTCCATGAGTGACCCATAATTCGCTTAAATTCAATTGGGATAGAGCTTGATCTAAGATTTTCATTTTACTCTCCACCAAACACTTCATAAAGTTTATCATCATCAGGTTCCTCCCTTTTGGTCATCTTTTGAAGACATTCAATCTTATCAGAGACCGCGGAAGTAAATAGAAACGGAAGGATAGAATGGACAAAACATTTAAACAATAGCACCTTAAGTGTAACGCAAATTTTCCATGCAGACCACATGTGTTGAAAATAAGTTTCGTTTTGTTCCTGGAGATGTTTGGTAAATATATTTCGCATTAGTTATCATAAACCTTGTCGGTTTCATTTTTATCTCTAACGATTGTTGTGGCCTGCAGCATATCTTTAGGCTCTACTTCCTTAAGTATAAGATTTCCGGTTTTTGGCTCAAAATACATACCAATTAAGTCACCAGTAGAAACACTCTGTAACTCCTCTTCTGTTAATACTATCTTTCCACCACTTTTCTTAACCAAAACGGTCAGTATGCTAAAGAGATACTCTGGGTCTTGTAAATATTTACTCATCTTCCTAAAAACCTTTTCCACGTTCTTGCGAGGCGCTCGTCTAAATTCTGTTGTTGGCTTGGCGGTAAGCGAGCATTAAGCATTTGTTTTATTGCCCAATTGAAAAGGTTTCTCAATCTGTCTTCGTCATCCATCTCTCCCGTCGTAAGCTCTCGGAATAGTTGCACGCGAGCATCTGGGTCATCGGCTGTGATTTTAAACTCGATAATGTATTCGATATCTTCTCCGGAGGGCGCGGCACCGCTATTACCAATATCAAGGTAATATTCAACCCCAAGTTCGGTCCGCGGCTGTTTAAGCAGCTCTTTTCTGATGAAAAGACGCCAATCGCGAGAATCAAGGATCTGAACCAATACTTGGGG